>TARA_R110001592_G_scaffold215025_2_pt1 | contig 152352 bp, 124 predicted proteins | sample TARA_R110001592 | Tara Oceans TARA_R110001592 (sample SAMEA4398387) | marine metagenome | biome: Polar Biome; feature: [SRF] surface water layer (ENVO:00010504); material: water (ENVO:00002006), including particulate matter (ENVO:01000060) such as... | depth 5 m
CTTGTAGCCGGTCTGGTCAGCAATGCTCCTTAGGCCCCATTTGTACCCAGACTGCTCAGAAAAATTCCGCACACCCCACTCATAAGCGGATGTTCCTGCAAAAGATTGTGTTTCTGGTTCGGAGGCAGCTGAATCGCCCCACTTGTAGCCGCTGCGGGTGCTGGTTGATGCAGCCCACTTGGCGTTGGATTCTGGCTGCTCCGCCTTGTTGCCCCACTTATAACCGCTCTGGGAGGTGGTGTAGCTCTCGCTGCCCGCCAGTGAATGGCTAACCCTGTGTACCAGGCTGTGAGAGCTGGTTCCATTTGCGCTAGCTGACTGACCTGCGTCTGCAAAGCTTATGGAGGGTGTCATCAGGGCAATTGCGATGCTGCCCATACCTGCGTAACCGAGAGTTTTGATCTTTTTCATGTCTGCGCCCACCTTCGTTTTGTTCATTTTTTGCTCAATATGTGATCTGGTTCCGCTATCGAAAGCCCAATCTGAGATCACGTTCACAACTTCTTCCCTGAGTGCTTGACTTATTTATACTGGTGATTAGTGCCTAGTAGAAGGGGTGCATATAACCTTTTTGGGGTAGCCGGGGAAAAGAGTCCGCCAGGGAGGCGTTGCTACCAGGGGGCTGAACCCCTTAAGTCAATTTAATATAGTAGAAATGTAGAGAAAGTGTGAACTGGTTGATTGACCCGTAAGGGGCATCAGTATTTGGTTTGACAGACGAGGCTGTGGGGATGCCGGGGGTGTTACTGAGACGGCGGCCGGGAGAGATTTTCTATTTTCTGTCGCTCCAGCTGGTATACATTCATCCAGTCAAATAGCGATGAAGTGTTATTTGGAGGAAGGCCAGGGGGCCGGGGTATTAAGTCGAGTCTTTCGACGTGAGCTTTGGCTCCCCACTTGCGGGTATCGCTGAAACCCTTTGCTGCCGGTTCTGGGGAAAGCATTTCTGCCAGGCCGGGCAGGCTGGGGGCGCCGTTGTCATCGACTATAGCGGGTCCCTGGGAGTGCCCGGTGCCGCTCATCTCCACTGCGATATCCATGTCGGCATTACCACAACCCCTCTCTCCGAGGGTTACCGCGCGGGTGGCACTCACGTAGCCGTGCCCTTGTTGTAGCGGGCTGTATGCCAGCAGGCCATCACGATTGATCGCGGGTTCCGCGCTAGTTGTCAGTTTACACTTGATGTCGTCGGGGCTTAAATCGGGCTCCAGCTGCAGCAGCAGTGCGGCTATGCCGGAGACCAGAGCGGTCGCCTGGGAGGAACCCGTCATTACCAGTTCCCCGGTACTTAGCAGGTACTCGGGGTGGTCCCGCGTCAGGCTGGAGCCGGGTCGCGTCAGGCCGGTTATGTGGCCCCCGGGGGCGACGATATCTGGTTTTATATGGCCGCTGGGAGTGGGCCCGCGCGAGGAAAAGTCGGGAATGTAGTCATCGTCTTTATCTGCGGGTGTCCAGGAGTCCGTTACGGCGCCCACGGTTATAATAAATGGAAGGTTGCCCGGGGAGCCTATGGTCATTGGCTCCGGCCCCTCGTTTCCGGCGGCGGCGACCACGGTTATCCCGCTGGCCCAGGCGTGCATCAGTGCCTGGTTGATCGGATCCAGCCAGTAGTGCCACCTGGGCCTGGCCGCGAAGGAGAGGTTGAGCACCCGGATATTGTAGGTTTCACGGTTGTCCACCACCCACTGGATGGCGCGTACGATGTCCAGGAAGTCGCCCTGGCCCTCCACGTCAAACGCTTTGACCGACACGAGGTTTACGTCGGGAGCCACACCCTTGAAGGCCCCGGTAGGCTTGCCTGCTTTGGTGGTAGCGCCGTTATGGGCTATTACGCTGGTCATGTGTGTGCCGTGCCCGCTGGCGTCAAACACACCCTCGGTCTCGGAATTGCTGATTGCATCGTATCGCGCCAGCACGCGGGGTATACCATTGGTGTCATTGATCAGGGCAGGGTCGTCCCACAGGCCGGAATCGATCACTGCAACGGTGACACCGCGGCCGGTGATGCCGTTGCGTTGCAGTGCATCCACGCCGACCACAGTGTTGTAGTGGAAGTTCTCATGGTTGTCGTCGTAGCCGGGTATCAGCTCCAGCGTGCAGTCGCCGGCAAATTCCGCCGTGAATTCAAAATCTCGCTGCCTGAGTGGCCCGGCGGCGGCCGACTCAAAAGCTATTGTCAGCTTCTGGGTGCCGACCAGTGTCGGCGCCGAGTGGTGCGCGGAGGCGTCAAACTCAAGGCTGACGGTACCCGCGGAGGCATTCTGGTAGAGCTGTGGGTTCAGTGCGGTATTGCCGAGTCTGATAGATCTGACTCCGCCCAACGTCTCAGGCCAGGTCAGGTCGAGTCGCTCAAGGCTGGCTGGATCTGCCCGTTTGTTAAACAGCGCCCAGCTGACAGTGGCGCCCTGGATGTCCAGCTGCAGCGATCCGCCGATATCACAGCTATTCTCGCCGTCCACGGGCTCCTCCGACGGCCCCCCTGCCACTGACAGATCGTCAAAAAAGCGGCCGACCTTGGGCGATTGCAGAACAAGGTCCAGTTGCTCGCGCGTCAGCTCTGCACCGACCGCGTCGATCAGATGCAGGTTATGGGTTACCGTGCCGCCCTGTTCTTCTACCAGCGCCTTTAATTCCGGGGAGGAACTGCCCTGAAGGAATACCTCTAGGGGTATTGGCGTTTCGGTCGTCTCCAGGGCAAGAGTCTCACGGGAAAATAGTGTCAAACCCGCCATTAACAGGGCAATTGATTTTCCGTATCTCATCGGGGCGTGTTTCAGCCGATACTTTTGGTATGAGAACCGTACATTTCCCAGGTGAAAATGCGTTTTAGCATGTCGGGAACGTCTTCCGGGTAGATCGGTCTGGAAAAGTAGTAACCCTGCAGGAGATCACACTCGCGGGCCACCAGGTACGAGAGCTGGTACTCGTCTTCGATGCCCTCTGCGACTACTCGCAAATTAAGCGTTTTTGCCAGGGCGATAATAGCATCCACGATTGCCGCGCCGTCCTGGCTGACCAGGTCTGCCACGAAGCTCTGGTCAATCTTCAGGGTGTCAATAGGGAAACGTTTGAGGTAGCTGAGTGACGAGTATCCCGTGCCGAAGTCGTCAACGGCCAGTTGTAGTCCCAGTGCTTTCAGCTCGCGCAATTTGGCGATATTGGTTTTTGCGTCAGTCATAATCGCGCTTTCTGTCAGTTCCAGTTCCAGCCGCTCCGGCTCGAGGTTGGATCGTTTCAGGAAGCTGGCAATCCACTCGGTCAGGTCAGCCTGATTGAACTGCAGTGGCGATATGTTCACGCAGATTCTGAAGCGCTTGATGCCGAGCGAATCCCAGTACCGGCAGTGCCTGGCTACCTCGCCCATCACCCACTCGCCTAGTTCGATAATCTGGCCGGTGCGCTCTGCAACTGGAATGAACTCATGGGGAGACACCATTCCGCGGTCGGGGTGCTTCCATCGCACCAGCGCCTCCATGCTGACCACTTCCCCGGTGGACGTATCTATCTGGGGCTGATATCGCAGTTCCAGTTCCTGATTGCGCAGCGCGTTGCGAAGGTCCTCTTCCATCTTCAACTGCTCAACTGCCTGCGAGTTCATTTCCTCGTCGTAAAAGCGGTAGCAGGCCCGCCCCTCGGCCTTGGCCACGTACATGGCAGTATCGGCGTTGCGAACGAGGGTGTCCGGGTCCACGCCGTCGTGGGGAAAAATTGCTATGCCTATGCTGGGCGTTACTACCGGGTTATGCGATTGCAGGGCAATGGGCTCGGAAAGGGAGGCGAGGATCCGCTTCGCTACCAGTTCCACATGCCGGGTATCCTCCACGTCGGACAACACCACCGTGAACTCATCGCCTCCCAGGCGTGCAATTTCGGTGCTACCTGTGCCGTGCTCTTCGTCCTCTTCAGCATTTTGTTCGGAGAAGTAGTTGATCGCGTCATCTTCGCGCAGCTCGGAGGTGAGACGTTTGGCTATTTCCACCAGCAATCGGTCACCACGGCCGTGACCGATGGAGTCGTTGATGCGCTTGAAGTGATCCAGATCGATAAAGAGCAGGGCGGCGTTGGAGTTGCGGCGTTGGCTGCGTTTCAGTATGCGCGTCAATTGTTCATTGAAGCTGCGGCGGTTTGGCAGGCTGGTAAGAGGGTCGTAGTAAGCCAGATATCGCAGACGATCTTCCTGGCGTTTCAGGGCATTAAAGGCATTGCTGGCGCGCAGCATGTATTGTACGTCGCGCCCCAACAGTGACCAGTTGACCGGCTTCGTCTTGTATTGTGTGGCCCCGGCCTGGAAGCCGGCGTCAATTGATTTGCGGTCGTCAGACCCGGTGACAATCATGATGGGAATAGATTCGCCCTGGGGTAATTGGCGAATGCGTTCACATACTTCCAACCCGGTCATTCCCGGCATTTCTACGTCGAGAAATACGAGGTCGGGCCGCTCGCGCACAAAAACGTCCAGCGTTTCCAACCCATCTGTGGCTTCCACCACGATCATACCTTCTGCTTCCAGGCATTGACGGGTTAATAATCGCACGTTCTGGTCATCATCGCTGACCAGGATTTTCGCGCGATGGCGTGGCTTTTCGTTATTAGACATTCATGGCCGGAGTAATGCTTCTTGTAGTAGTTGTAGGCTATCATCACTGGAACCTCCCGCCTAGTGCGAATGCGGGTTTCGAAGCGGTAAGCAGTAGTTAGTGCATATGGTAACCGCATAATAATTATAGGGGAAACATCGGGCGCGCCATGCGAATTTATCCGGCCGCATTGTTAAGGCTGTTAGCGCCCTTCGTGTTGATTGGTGCGTCATTCTGGTTGCGCGATTTTACTGACAGCCTGGGAGCTGACACGCGTGTTGTGCTGAATTATCTGCCTTATCTTCTTTGTGCTGTTGCCCTGTTCCTCGCCTACCAGTTCAATCGTTGCCGGTTGATGTTGGCCACCATTGCGCTAGGTGTTTTTTATTGGCTGGTACAATCTCGCCTGCAAGTCAGTCTGTCGCAGGCAGAGGCCGGGCGTCTCTATCTCACTGTTAGCTTGGGTCTTCCTCTGCTCTGTATGTTCCTGATGCTCGTTCCTGAGACGGGTATATGGAACAAGCAGGGTTTAATTGTTTCAGTGTTGTTTGTCTTGCTGGCGTTCGCCTGTGGCAAGTTGGCGGTCTGGTTGCCCGAGGCCAGTGTGGCCGCGGAGCAATACTACCGGGCGCGGCCCTCAGAAGGCTATGTACTGTCCTATGGCGCGACACTGCTGGCGGCCTTGGTGTTCTCGGTCGGCATTGCGCTCGTGGTGCTGCGCAACGAGGAGACTGAGGCGACATTGCTGGGAGTACTGGCCGCACTTTTTCTGATTCTCGGGCTATTTTATCTGCAGGACATCTCGGTTGTGATGAGTGTCGCAGCGGGGCTTTGCCTTGTCTGGGGGCTGATGCGCAGCACGCATGCTATGGCCTATCGAGATGAACTGACGGGCCTGCTTGGCCGCCGTGCACTTGCCGAACGGCTGGGCAGGCTTGGCCGCCGCTACTGCATTGCTATGCTTGATGTGGACCATTTCAAGAAATTCAATGACAAGCACGGCCACGACGTGGGAGACGAGGTGTTGCGGATGGTTTCTTCCCAAATAAGCCGCGTGGGTGCCGGAGGCACGGCCTACCGCTATGGCGGTGAAGAGTTCTGTGTGATTTTTCCGCGCAGGTCTGCGGAGGAAGCAGCCGCAGAGCTGGAGCGCGTTCGCGAGCAGATCGCCGATTACCGTATGTCCATTCGCGATCGCACAGTGAGGCCTGTTCGCTCTCGTGTCGGTGCCCGTAAGCGCGGCGCTACGCGGCTGGGCAGTCGCCAGGTGGCGGTCACAATCAGTGCCGGTGTAGCGGAGCGCAGCGCAGACTTTTCAAAGCCTGATGCGGTGGTAATGAATGCAGACAAAATGTTGTATCGCGCGAAGAAGGCAGGGCGCAACAGAGTGGTCTTCTAAGGTCGTTTCATGCCTGGGGTCAGCAGCGGAGTGGGTACTTCAGGAAAACATCCGGTCACGTCGTTTGAAGCGTTGCTCCTGCACGAAGCGGGGCAGTTGCTGCAGCGGTATGGCCGGGCTGTAGTAAAAGCCCTGCACCTGTTGGCAATTGTGCTCGCGCAGAAACTCAACCTGCTCATGAGTCTCAGCGCCCTCGGCGATCACCAGCATGCCGAGGCGGTGGGCCATTTCGATAATCATGGTGCATACGGCTTCCTGGTGCGGGTTGCGCGGCAGGTCCCGCACGAAGCACTGGTCAATTTTGAGCGCTGTAATGGGTAACTCGGTCAGGTGAGACAGTTGCGAAAAGCCGGTGCCAAAATCATCCAGGGAAAAGGAAATCCCCAGCTGGCGCAACACATCCATGCGCTCCTTGATGGCTCCCGGGCTCTTGAGTATGGTCGACTCGGTCAGCTCGAACTCCAGCCGCGAGGCGTCGGCGCCACTGCGGGTCACAATGTCCTGCACGATATCGAGAAAGCGATTGTCCTGGATTTGCGAGAACGAGATGTTGACCGCAACATCCACGTCCTGCATACCCTGTTCGCCAAGCCAGATGATCGCTGAGCAGGCGTGTTGTATTACCTGGTAGCCGATAGTCTTCATCAGGCCCATGTCTTCGCAGGCCGACAGGAATTCACCCGGACAAAGCAACCCGCGCTCGGGGTGGTTCCAGCGCAGCAAAGCCTCAAGCCCCACCAGTTGGCCGTCGCTGAGGTTAATCCTCGGTTGATAGTGCAGCTCAAACTGGTTTTTGCGCACGGCATTGCGCAGTTCGGCAGCCAGTGAGTTGCCGCCCGCCACGTCAAACAGTAGCTGCTCGGAGTAGCGCACAAACTTGCCGCCCTCAACACTCTTGGCCTGCTGCATGGCACTGCGTGCATTATCCACCAGGTCGGAAAACTCGTTGCCATCCTCCGGAAAGATAGCGGCGCCGATGCTGGCTTCCACCGAGACCTGCTGCTCGCTCAGTATCATCGGGGCCGAGATCGAGTGGAGCATCTTTTCCGCGATCAGCTCCACATCGGCAGAGGAATTAACGTCTTCCAGTACTACAGCAAACTCGTCCCCACCCAGGCGCGCAATACTATCAGTGCTGCGCATCTTGTTGCCGAGGCGGCGGGAGATGGTTTTGATCATCAGATCGCCGTCGGCCTCGCCGTAGTTATCGTTCACATTGGCGAACTGGTCGACATTGATATACAGAAGCGCAGTGTTAAAGCCGTAGCGCTCCGAGCGATTCATGGCGCGCTCAAGGTGTGCGCGGAAGCCGGCACGATTGAGGGCGCCGGTGAGGGCATCACGGTTGGAGAGCTGCAGGATCTGGTCCCGTGCCTCTTTTAACTGAATGCTGTAATCGAGGATGCGGTGTACCAGTTGATCTTGTAGCTGCCCGCGCACCAGGTAATCCTGGGCACCGTACTCACGCAGTTGCGCGCTGATTTTTTCGGTTACTTCGTCCAGCAGCAAAATAATGGGAGCGGTGGCGTTGTTTTTCTGGGCCAGGCGCAGCAGGTACTCCGTCTCCGGGCTGTTGGCCATGATCACAGCATCTATCGATGGGTCCAGCAGAGCTTCCAATGGGCGGCGCATAAGGTTTGCCGAGGCAAGCCGAAATCGGGTGGGTGCCGCGCGCTCCAGGCAAGCGGACAGAATCAGGTGATCCGTCTTGTGTTCGGAGATAATAAGTACTGTGTGCTGATCCACGCAATCGCCCTGGCTGCTCAACCGGATGACACCACTGACACCCCTGCGACGTAACTTTTTCGGCGCAGGACTTGGTGGTGGTGCTTTATTCTTTATATAACATAAGGTTATACGGAATAATTCAATGGAATTCTAGTAATTGTTTATTGAAAATTACCAGCATAGCGCGGTGGCAGCGATAGACGTACTGCATTTTCGTTCTATGGTAGACTTTCCGTCCGTTTTTTTCTTCCTGACAGAATCTCTATGAGTTTAGCCTCCGACAAACTGGAAATTATCCGCCAGCAGGTGCAGTACCATCTGGATAAAGAGGAACAAAAGCAGATGAACCCGGCGCAGGAAGCGGCGCTGCGGGAGCAGGTGAAGGCGCGGCTGATAAAAGAGAATGCCGTTATTGTTGCGCACTACTATACCTCCCCGGAGATCCAGGCCCTGGCGGAAGAAACCGGTGGTTGTGTTTCCGACTCGCTGGAAATGGCCCGTTTCGGCCACGACCATCCCGCCGATACACTGATTGTGGCCGGTGTTAAGTTCATGGGCGAAACAGCGAAAATCCTCACGCCTAACAAGCGCGTATTGATGCCCACGCTGGAGGCAACCTGCTCACTGGATCTGGGCTGCCCGGTGGACGAGTTTTCGGCGTTTTGCGACCAGCACCCCGAACGTAAGGTGGTGGTTTATGCCAATACCTCAGCGGCAGTAAAAGCCCGGGCAGACTGGGTGGTCACATCCAGTATTGCATTGGCCGTCGCGGAGCACCTGGCGGACCAGGGAGAGAAAATCATCTGGGCCCCGGATCGTCATCTGGGCGACTATGTACGGCGACAATCGGGTGCTGACATCCTGATGTGGGATGGCGCCTGCATTGTGCACGAGGAGTTTAAGGCCCGGGGCATTGCGGATCTGAAGAAAGTGTATCCCGGGGCCGCGGTACTGGTGCACCCGGAGTCTCCCAGGGCAGTTCTGGAACTGGCCGACAGGGTGGGTTCTACCACCCAGATCATTCGCGCAGCTGTGGAAATGGACAATCAACAGTTCATTGTTGCCACGGACCAGGGCATCTTCTACAAGCTGCAACAGCAGGCACCGGACAAGGAGTTCATTATTGCGCCCACCGCCGGTAACGGTGCAGCCTGTCGCAGTTGTGCCAACTGCCCCTGGATGGCGATGAATGATCTGGAGAGTCTCGCCGGCGCCTTTGACAGGAACGACAATGAAATTTTTGTGGACCCGGTGGTAGGCGAGCAAGCCATGGTGCCCCTGCGCAGGATGCTGGATTTTGCCGCGAATATGCAGTTGGCCGTACAGGGCAACGCCTGAAAATAGCGCCGCGCTTCGTCAGCCGTCCAGTGCTGCGCGCATCTCCGAAATATCAACCAGCCGCTGATTGATCTTCGCACTGGTCAGGAAATCACTCCGGGTCAGTTTGAGGGCGTAGTTGAGCTGTGTTTGCGCCTGGTCCAGGTTGCCGTTCAGAATGAAGTATTCTGCTCTCGATTGGTGCAGCCCGATAATATCTCCCGACAGCCCCTGAACTTCCGCCAGCAGGTACCAGAGGCCGGGATCGTTGGGATTGAGCTTGCTCTGTGCCTGCAGCACTTGCTCTGCAATATGCGGTTGCTCATTCATCATTAACGCTCTGGCGTAGGTCATCGTAAGAGCGTGGTTTCCCGGGCTGAGTTTGAGACGACGTGCCAGCGCCTTTACCGCGTTATCCGGTTTGTTGCGCGCCATGTCTATTTCGGCATCGGCGATAATATATTCGATTCTCTCCGGGTTTTTCGACCAGATACCATCCAGTTCCAGTGCCGCCTCATCCGGTTTTCCAGCCGCGGTTAGCGCCAGCACCAGCCCGTAGGTGGTCGCTTCAACAGAGCGCGGCGTACCCTCCAGTTCGCCGCGAAATTTCTGCACCGCCTCCTCGGGTGATATCGCCAGTTCATTGGCGACACGAGCGCGCATCAACTGGTAGTCCAGGGAAATCGTTGGTTCCTTCTTTGGATACTGTCTCGCCCGATTGCGGGTGTCGGCAATGCGGTTTTCGGACAGGGGGTGAGTGCGCAGAAATTCCGGGATGCGCTCACTGCTGGAGTAGCGAGAGGCCTGCATCATACGCTCGAACATGCTGGGCGCGGCCTGCGGGTCAAAGCCCGCGGCCACCAGCGTCTGCATACCCACGCGGTCAGCTTCCTGCTCGTTGGTCCGGCTATAGCGCAGGGCTGAGTCCTGGGCGGCGGCCTGGGTGGCGGCCAGGCCGGCCATACCGGCATCCCCCCCCACGGTAGCCATGAGCACGAAACTGGCGAGCATTGCGGCCAGGGCCAGAGATTGGTTTTTTTGCTGGAATTCCACGCCGCGGGAAAAGTGTCGCTGACTCAGGTGTGCTATCTCATGCGACAGCACAGTAACCAGCTCATCCTCTGTCTGGGCATACATCAGCAGGCCATTGTTGATGCCGATGACACCACCCGGAACGGCAAACGCGTTGATTTCGGGGCTGTCGACAATCACCACTTCTACCCGCCGATCCTCGAGCTGACTGTGGGTGACCAGCAGATAGATAAGATGCTCCAGGTAATCGTGCAGCAGCGGGTCGTCCACTGTGGGCACCTGACTGCGGAAAATGCGCAGCCAGGCCCTGCCCAACTGGTACTCGAATTCGGCGGAAAACATGCTGGTGCTGGACTCGCCCAGATTGGGCAGCTTGAGCTCCTGGGCCCCCACGGGGTTGCCTGCAGCCAATATCATGGATAGCAGCAGTGCTATTGCCGAATTTCGCGCCGGAAGTATTGTTCGCCAGGAGTTAAACACTGGAATGTATCACCAAAACCAAGCCCTAAGAGAAGGCGTCATTGTACGCCAGGGGAACAGTGGGAGGACAAACTGTTTGTTCATTGTGTAATTAGAGTAATTCTCTGGATCAAAGTTCATAATGGGTAGCTGAATAGCTATACTGTGCCGCCTTTGCGCGGAGCTGCAGTTTTATGAGTAAGAAAGGTCCGTTGGAGCTCGATGCCCGGGGGCTTGTTTGTCCCATGCCCCTGTTGCAGGCCAAGCGGGCAATAAATGCGATGACTGCCGGACAGCAGTTGCAAGTGTTCGCAACAGACCAGGGGTCTGTGCGCGATTTCAAGGTATTCGCAGAACAGTCCGGCCACCTGTTACTGGCCAGTGACGAGTCCGATGGTGTCTACCGGTACCTGCTGCAAAAAGTGGAAAAGCCCTGAGGGGAAGGCGTTATGCTCGATATTTTCAACAAATGGTACAAGCGCTACCTGTTTGAAGAGGAATCCGTTCTTCTTCTGGTACTGCTGACCATTGGTGTGGCTTTGCTGATGACGATTGGCGATATTATTGCGCCGGTGCTCGCTGCTCTGGTATTGGCCTTTTTGATGGAAGGTATTTCCACCGGGCTGGAGAGCCGCGGTGTGCCCCCGTGGCTGGGAGTGTCCGTCGCCTATATTGTGTTTATCGGCGGTTTTTTCGCGATCACCCTGGGTGTGTTGCCACTCGCCTGGCGTCAGTTGGCAAGCCTCGCTGGGGAAATGCCGCGCATGTTGGAGCAGGGTCGTCAGTTTCTCGGCGTGTTGCCGGCCCGCTATCCGGAATTGGTGTCAGCGGCACAACTCAACGAACTTACCGCCCTGGCCAAAGTGGAGATTGCCGCACTTGGCCAGGCGCTGCTAACCCGCTCGGTGGCCTCCATCCCCGGCCTGTTTACAGTGCTGATCTACATGGTCCTGATTCCCATGCTGGTATTCTTCTTTTTGAAGGACAAGCAGCTATTGCTGGATTGGGCGGCCAGCTTCCTGCCCCGTGAGCGCCCCTTGCTACGCCAGATATGGGGTGAAATGAACATGCAGTTTGCCAATTACGCGCGGGGCAAAGTGCTGGAAATTCTTATTGTGGGGGCTGTCAGCTATGTTGCCTTCATCTACCTGGGGCTCAGTTACGCTGCCCTGCTGGCGCTGGCGGTGGGCCTTTCAGTGATCATTCCCTATATCGGTGCTGCCCTGGTGACCCTGCCGGTTGTTATGGTGGGGTTTTTCCAATGGGGTATGGGCAGTGAATTTTATACGCTCTGTGCGGTCTATTTGTTCATTCAGGCTCTGGACGGCAACGTGCTGGTGCCACTGCTCTTCTCCGAGGCAGTTAACCTGCACCCTGTCGCCATTCTTATGGCAGTACTGTTTTTTGGCGGTATCTGGGGCTTATGGGGGGTATTCTTCGCCATCCCGCTGGCTACCATGATCAAAGCCATTATTAATTCGTGGCCCACGGCACAGACGGAAATAGTCGAAGCCACCACAACGCAACCCCATATGGAGTAAGCAATGCTCGCTTTTTTCAAACGGCAGGGACCCAATGCCCTGTCAGGTATCGTTTTTGCCCTGATCTTTGTTGGCTGCGCATCAGTTGCCCCCGGGCTGAAGCAACCTGTCAAAAGCCCCAATGACGATTACCAGTACCGGCTGGTGACGTTGCCCAATGAGATGGAGGTCTTGTTGATCTCCGACCCCAAGACCATCAAGGCGGCGGCGTCCCTGGACATCAACGTGGGCAGCGGCGATAACCCTGAGGGGCGTGGTGGGCTCGCCCACTTCCTGGAACATATGCTGTTTTTGGGAACCGACAAATATCCGGACCCGGCGGAGTATGAGGAATACATTACCGAGCATGGCGGCTCTCGTAATGCTTACACCAGCTTTGCGAACACCAATTATTTTTTTGATGTCAACGCAGCCTATTTACCCGAGGCCCTGGATCGTTTTGCCCAATTCTTTATCGCTCCCCGCTTCGACGAGGCCTATGTGGAGCGCGAGAAAAATGCGGTAGAAGCCGAGTACCAGATGGGATTGAAGAGCGACTCTCGCAGAGGCCTGGATGTTCTGCAAACTGTAATGAACCCCAAACACCCGTATAGCCAGTTTACCGTGGGCTCCCTCGATACCCTGGCCGACCGGCCAGATTCCAGTGCGCGCGGAGAGCTGATAAGTTTTTATAAAGCGCATTACTCTGCCAATGTCATGCGCCTTGTCGTGCTGGGTACCGAGTCGCTCGATGAACTTGAAGCCATGGTAGTGCCACTGTTTAGCGCCGTGCCCAATACGAATCGTAAGCAGGAGGATATTGCCACTCCCCTGTTCAATCCGGACAGCCTCCCTATGTTGGTCCAGGTGAAACCACAGGCGACATTGCGGCAACTGGACCTGGCATTTCCCATTCCCGACTACCATAAGGCCTATGACGCAAAACCGGTGTCCTATCTTGGGAATCTGGTGGGGCACGAGGGCGAGGGTAGTCTGCTATCGCAGCTAAAAGCAGAGGGCCTGGCCGAGGGCTTGTCAGCGGGCACCGGTCTGAACTGGCCTGGCGGTGAATTGTTCAGCGTGAGTATTTCACTTACTGAAAAAGGGGTGCAGGAATACCAGCGGGTGTTGCAACTGTTCTTCGCCTATACGGATATGCTGCGTAAGGAAGGTGCCCAGGAATGGCTTTATGACGAGCAGGCACGTCTGGCAAATCTCAGTTTCCGCTTCAAGCAGGAAGCGTCTCCGATCAGCTATGTGAGCCAGGTTTCATCAGGAATGCACGATTACGCACCGCAGGATGTGCTGCGTGGTCCCTACCTCATGGACCGTTACGACCAGGTTATGATCAACGGCCTGCTGCAAAAAATTACCGCGAGCAATGTTCTGGTTACCCTTACGGACCAGAGTGTTGATACGGATGCTGTGTCGCCTTTTTACGATACGCCCTATTCACGACAAACGCTTACCGACGAACAATTGGCTGCCTGGCAGCCACCTGCTGAACCCGAGCCGTTTCACCTGCCGCAGGTAAATGAATTTATCGCCGAGGATGTCGCGTTGGCGCCGCTGCCAGAAAAGCTGCCTGGGCACCCTGTTGTCGCCCTGGAGGAGGCACGCCAGACAATATGGTTTATGCAGGACGATGAGTTCCGCGTACCCAAGGGCGCGACCTATATCAACTTCCGCTCCCCGGAAGTGGGGCAGAGTGCGAGGCAAACGGCATCAGCGGTGCTGTATACCGCAGTGCTGAAAGACGACGTTAACGAGTACGCCTATCCCGCGATGCTTGCGGGCCTGAATTTCAATTTTTACAAACATGCCCAGGGCATCAGCCTGCGTGTGACGGGTTATAACGATAAGCAGGCCCTGTTGCTTGAGGAGTTGTTTGCCGTGGTTGCCGAGCCGGCCTTTAACGCCCAACGCTTCGACGATATCCGCAAGGATATGATCCGCGCCCTGGAAAACAGTGTGGCAGGGCGTCCCTCTGGTCAGGTGATGAATGATCTGCGTGAGGCGCTGCTCTATGGCGAATGGGGCGAACAGGCACTGATCGCAGAACTCGAACAGCTGGATATGCAGGCCGTAGAGGATTACGCACGCAGCTTCTGGTTCGGCGCATCGGCGGAAGTGATGATCTACGGCAACTATGAGGAACCCTATGCCGAGCAGGTCTCTGCCATGCTCGCGCGGCTCATTCCTGCCATACCTGCCGCCGCGCTCCCTGATCTGCGAGTACTCAGGTTGGCGGCGGGCGAGTCGCTGCAATATCAAGTTGATGTACCGCACGATGATTCGGTGGTCGCGTGGTATTTACAGGGCGATGCCGATGAATGGCATGACCGCGCAGCGACTGCACTCACTGCACAAATTATCAAATCGGGTTTTTTCCAGCAGTTGCGTACCGAGCAGCAACTGGGGTATGTGGCGAGCGCATTCGACTGGCCGCAACTGCAGGTGCCCGGCCTTGTTCTGTTGATCCAGTCGCCCGTGGCAGACGCGGGTAAGGTGGCAAGCGCCATGAGTACGTTTATGAAGGCTGTACCGGCAGAGCTGGACGAGCAGCAGTTTGCGCGTCATAAGGCCGCTTTGTTGAGCGACATTCTTCGCCCGGACAAAAATTTGTGGGAGCGGGCAGATTTTTACTGGCAATCAATTGCAACCAGCCAGTTCGATTTCGACGGGCGCAAACAAATGGCGGATGCCGTGAAATCTTTCAGTCTGGATCAATGGGCGGCATATTATCAACGGGTGTTTGTTGAGCAGGCGCACTCGCTGCAAGTGGTGGCCCCGGGCCGCTGGAAGACCTTTCCCGAGGGAGACTATCAGCATTTTGACTCGGCGGACGCGATAAAGCAGGGCCATTCGAGCTACCTCATAGACTGATTCCAGTCAGCTTCGATTGCTGCAGGCGCGCCTATCTCTGGGCCGCTGCAGCGTTGCCCGGGTATGTTCCCATCGATAAGCAAACTTCTTTATTTATAGTTCTAAAATAGAACCAATCTTTTAATGTCTGGTGGATTAATGTACAGTTCCCGGGCTGCGCTTTTATTTTTGGCCTTTCGGCAGGTGTGTTTTGACCGTTTGCGCGCCACAAAATGCGCAGATAAACATTTACGGTTCTATTATGAAACTTAATAAATAGGTCAGTGCACCTTGCCTGCTGACAGATAAGAGAGATGACGGGTATGACTGAAGATATGGATCCGATCGAAACCAGGGAATGGCTGGACGCTCTGGACGAGGTGGCAAAACACAGTAGCCCCGAACGCGCCGCCTTTCTGCTTGCAGAGCTCACCAAGCATGCCAAAGAGCGCCGTCTCAATCTTCCCCCTGCCATCACTACGCCGTTTTCGAACAGTATCGCCCCGGCAGAAGAAAAGATGATGCCGGGTGACCTGTTTATGGAGCGCCGCATCCGCTCGCTGGTGCGTTGGAACGCGCTGGCCATGGTGATGCGCGCCAACGATAACGACGAGGGACTGGGTGGGCACATTTCCAGTTTCTCCTCCAGCGCCACGCTATATGATGTGGGCTTTAATCATTTCTTCCGTGGCACCGAGGGGGGGCACCCCGGTGACCTGGTGTTCTACCAGGGCCACAGCGCGCCGGGTATGTACGCGCGTTCTTACCTTGAAGGCCGCTTTGACGAGGAACAGCTCGATAAATTTCGCCGGGAAGTCGACGGCGGTGGCCTGTCTTCCTACCCGCATCCGTGGCTGATGCCGGACTACTGGCAATTTCCCACGGTCTCCATGGGTTTGGGGCCTATACAGGCGATTTACCAGGCGCATGTTATGAAGTACCAGCACAGTCGCGGTCTGCTCGACCAGGGTGATCGCAACGTCTGGTGTTTTATGGGGGACGGTGAATGTGACGAGCCGGAGTCATTGGGTGCCATTTCCCTGGCGGGCCGTGAGAAGCTGGGCAATCTGCATTTTGTCATCAACTGCAATCTGCAGCGCCTGGACGGGCCGGTGCGGGGCAATGGCAAGATCATCCAGGAACTCGAGGGTGTATTCCGGGGTGCCGGTTGGCATGTCATCAAGGTCATTTGGGGTCGCAAGTGGGATCCGCTACTGGAGCGGGACAAGACCGGCCTGTTACAGAAGCGTATGGACGAAGTCTGCGACGGCGAGTTGCAGAACTACAAGTACAATGGCGGCGCCTACACCCGCGAGCATTTCTTTGGCAAGTATCCGGAATTGTTGGAACTGGTTGCGGACCTGTCAGACGATGACATCATGTACCTGAACAGGGGCGGTCACGATCCCTACAAGGTGTACGCCGCCTATGCAGCCGCAGCGGAAGAGCACGTCCGGCCAACGGTTATCCTGGCGATGACAGTCAAGGGTTACGGCACCGGCGAAGCGGGGGAGGCCAATAACGAAACCCACTCCCTCAAGAAGCTCGACGTGGAGAGCCTGAAAGCTTTTCGCGATCGCTTTGCGATTCCCATCTCCGATGCCGAACTGAAACATGTGCCCTATTATCGTCCCGCACCTGACAGCCCGGAATTGCGCTATATGAAGCAGCGCCGCGAGGCGCTGGGCGGTGCGATACCCACCCGGCGCAGCCAGGTGGAATCCTTGGAAGTGCCGCCCTTGTCGGCGTTTGAAAGTCAGCTCAAAAGCAGTGGCAAGCGTGCGGTCTCTACTACCATGGCTTTCGTGCGCCTGCTGTCCACGCTGATTAAAAATAAGAGCATGGGTGAGCGGGTGGTACCCATCGTGCCGGACGAGGCGCGCACCTTCGGGATGGAGGGAATGTTCCGGCAGTTGGGCATTTACTCATCCGTGGGGCAGCGCTATACGCCTCACGATTCCGGCCAGATCATGTTCTACAAGGAGGATATAAAGGGGCAGATTCTCGAAGAGGGTATCAACGAGGCGGGCGCTTTTTCTGCGTGGCTGGCAGCGGCAACATCCTATAGTACAAGCGCCTACCCGATGGTGCCGTTTTATATTTTCTACTCCATGTTTGGCTTCCAGCGCATTGGTGATCTGGCCTGGGCCGCCGGTGACAGCCAGGCTCGCGGGTTCCTGATCGGCGCTACTGCGGGGCGCACCACGCTGAATGGCGAGGGCCTGCAACACCAGGATGGGCACAGCCACCTGCTGGCGTCCACCATCCCAAATTGTGTGAGCTACGACCCTGCCTACGCATATGAACTGGCGGTGATTATTCAGGATGGCCTGCGCAGTATGTTTCAGGAAGGCGAGAACCATTTTTATTACATCACCACCATGAACGAGAATTACGTGCAACCCGCCATGCCTGAGGGCGTGGAGGAAGGCATTATCCAGGGCATGTACCCCTTGCGGCGCGGGGCTGGCAAAAAAGGGCTGCGTATACAGTTAATGGGGGCGGGGACCATTCTGCGGGAAGTGGAAGCCGCGGCTGACATCCTGGCCAAGGATTACCAGGTATCGGCAGATATCTGGAGCCTCACAAGTGTCAATCAGTTACAGCGAGAGGGAAAGGCAGTGCTGCGCTGGAATATGCTGCACCCCGAGGAGGAGGCGCGCGTGCCCTACATCACCCGGCAACTGGAAGGGAGTGAGGGGCCGGTAATCGTGGCCACTGATTATATCAAGGCCTATACAGACCAGTTGCGCGAATTTATCCCGGGGCGCTACGTCACACTTGGCACCGATGGCTTCGGTCGCTCGGATACCCGGGAAAAACTGCGCGAGTTCTTCGAGGTCAGCCGGGAGTATATTGTGATTGCCGCGCTGACCGCACTGGCTGATGATGGTCTGTTTGAGCGCGCGCAGGTGTCGCAGGCGATGCGCTCGCTGGGGATTTCAGCAGACAAAATCGACCCCCTGTCAGCTTGAGGATAATAAGATGTCAAAACAACAGGTAACGGTTCCCGATATAGGCGGTGCCGAAGGCGCTGAAGTGATTGAGGTGCTGGTTGCAGTGGGTGACGAGGTGGTCGTTGACCAGGGCCTGATAGTGCTGGAGTCAGATAAGGCGTCCATGGAAATTCCATCCACTCTCGCCGGTACAGTGGTGGAAGTGCTGGTGACAGAGGGGCAGGAGTTGGCCGAGGGGGCACCGGTAGTGATGGTAGACGTGGCGGCAGGGTCCGAAGCAGAGGCTGAGTCAGGGACAGAAGTTGAAGCTGAAGCAGAAGCAGAAGCCAAGCCTGAGCCAGAAGAACAGGAGAAAGCACCATCACAACAACCGGCCGTTGCCGAGACGCCGGCGGCACCAGAGGCAGCTGCTGACCAGACCGTTAGCGTTCCGGATATTGGCACCGATGAAGCGGTAGAATTGATTGAAATCTGCGTAGCCGCGGGCGATACCGTGGCTGAAGGCGACTCGCTTGTGGTGCTGGAGTCGGACAAGGCCTCCATGGAGGTGCCGTCACCTCTGGCAGGGGAGGTGCTGGAGCTATTGGTGAAAGCCGGCGATTCAGTGGCGCAGGGCGATAAACTGCTGATACTGAAAGGCGCTGCTGCGCCAACACCGGTAGCGGAACCCACGGCAGAGTCCACGACTCCAACTGCGAAAACAGTGTCAGCCCCGGTTATCGAAGCAGCCCAGGCAACGCCTCCGGCCGTGGGTGCCACGGAAGAGGCAGGCGGTGGAGAGAGCAGTGGTGTGTACGCGGGCCCGGCTGTACGCAAACTTGCCAGGGAGTTTGGGGTGACACTGGAGCAGGTATCCGGCTCGGGCCCACGAGGGCGGGTGCTCAAGGAAGATCTGCAGAAATTTGTGCATAAAGCGCTCAGTGGCAAGCCCGCCGCGGTGACCAGCGGCAGCGGCATTCCGGCAATACCGGAAGTGGATTTTGCGAAATTTGGCCCGGTTGAAGTCACCAAACGCGGTAGGCTGGACAAGCTCACGGCAGCCAATATGCAGCGCAGTTGGCTCAATGTGCCCCACGTTACGCAGTTTGATGAGGCCGATATCACGGCGCTGGAGGAGTTCCGCGCCGGGCTCAAGGCCGAGGCAGAGCGGCGTGATACGCGCCTGACCCCCATGCCGTTTATTCTCAAGGCCTGCGCTGTGGCACTGCGTGATAACCCGAAGTTCGCCAGTTCTCTGGCGGCGGAAGGAGAGCAACTGGTTTACAAGCAATACACGCACATCGGGATGGCGGTGGATACCCCCGCCGGTTTGATGGTGCCGGTTATTCGGGATGTGGACAAAAAAACCATCTGGGAACTGGCAGAAGAAGTGCTGGCTATGGCGGCCAAGGCCCGCGATCGCAAGCTCAGTCCCAGTGATATGCAAGGCGGTTGCTTTACCATCTCCAGCCTGGGCAATATTGGCGGTACCGGGTTTACGCCTATTGTTAATGCACCGGAAGTTGGCATTCTGGGTGTGTCCAGGGCAACGATCAAGCCGGTTTGGGACGGTAATGCGTTTGCGCCGCGCAAAATGCTGCCGCTTACGCTGTCCTACGATCACCGTGTGATTAACGGCGGAGATGGCGGTCGGTTTATGTCCCAGCTGGTGGCCTTGTTGGGCGACCTGCGCCAGCTGATAATGTAGTCATCTGCGGCGGTGGCCGCAGGGTTGGCACGGATACTGCTGTACCATTACCTCTTATCCCAGAGGGGGCTTATGTGTGGTGGAGGCGTCGATGCCTGATAACGCACCAGCGTGGCAGAAAGCTTTTTTAGACCGGCATCGGCTGGATGCTGTTTATCTGCGCTATGCACAATATTGGTTCGAACCGCTGGCCACCGCCCTGCGGGCGCACTTTAATGGTGCGCGCGGCGTTCATGCCGGTCGGCCCTTGCTGGTGGCAGTTAACGGTAGTCAGGGCTCCGGTAAAACCACACTCTGCGCCTGGCTTTGTGCCCATTTACAGGCTCAGCAAGGTGTTCGCGCCATCGCACTTTCTCTCGATGACTTTTATCTGACTCGCGCAGAGCGCCGGGAGTTGGCCCTTTCAGTACATCCGCTTCTGGCCACGCGGGGCGTGCCCGGCACCCACGATATGGCTTTACTGAATACCACACTGGATGCGTTATTAGCGCCCGCAAGGACAGTGGCAGTGTCTGTACCCAGGTTTGACAAGGCCAGGGATGATCGCCGACTTCGGTCGCGTTGGGACGAGTTTGAAGGCAGGGTTGATGTGGTGCTGCTTGAGGGTTGGTGTCTGGGTGCGCGGCCGGAGACGGTTGCAGCCTTGCGGCAACCGGTTAATCGACTGGAACGCGAGGAAGACCCGGATGGGTCCTGGCGCAGCTATGCCAACCATGCCTTGCAGCAGGATTTCCTGCCGCTGTATGAGCGCGTGGACAAATGGGTCATGCTGGCGGCCCCTTCTTTTGATTGTGTTTATCGCTGGCGCCTCGAACAGGAGCGCAAGCTGGCCAGGGCAACGCAGGGGGAGCAGGATGGTGTGATGACTGATCAGCAGCTGGCCCGCTTTGTCCAGTTTTACCAACGCCTCACCCAGCACTGCCTTGCAACGCTGCCGGATGTCGTCGATTACCTGTATACGCTCGATGAGAAGCGCAAAATTGTGTCCAGCCGACCCCAGCGGGCGGTGGCCCCGTGAGCGATTCGGCAGACGCTTTGCATCTGGTTTTCAGCGACCTCGATGGCTCGCTGCTCGATCATCACAATTACAGTTTCATTGACGCCATGCCGCAACTGCGCGGTCTGGAGCGGTTGGCGATCCCGCTGATTCCCGCCAGCAGCAAGACCCGGGTAGAGATCGAGCAATTGCGGCAGCAGCTGGGGAACACGCATCCTTTTATAGTTGAGAACGGCGCGGCGGTGTTCATTCCCCAGGGGTATTTCGCATCGCAACCCGCAGGCACCACTGAGCGCGAGGGCTACTGGGTTTATGAATTGTCCAGGCCGCGGTCGCACTGGCTGTCGCTGTTGCGTGAGTTGATGAGTGAATTCGACGCGGAGTTTGATTACTTCTATCGCGCGGGAACCGCCGGTATCTCACGTATGACCAGGCTGCCCGCTGATAAAGCCGCGCTGGCGAATCAGCGGGATTACAGCGAACCGGTGCAGTGGCTGGGCAGCGCACAGCGGCGACAGGCATTTATCAGCGCGTTGCAGGCCCGGGGAGCATCCGTGCTGCAGGGCGGGCGGTTTCTCGGTGTTTCGGGCGATTGTGACAAGGGCAGGGCAGTGGCCTGGCTCAGAGCAGCGTACCAGCAGGCCACGGGGCAGCGTGTGTGTCACGATCTCGCTATCGGCGACAGCGGCAATGATTGCGCCATGCTGGAAGTGACTGAATGGGCGTTGCTGGTGCGTTCGCCAGTGCATGATTTTCCGCCTCTGCAGCGCCGCGATGGAATTATTCGCAGTCGGGATTTCGGCCCCGCTGGCTGGGCCGAAGGGGTCGCGCAGTGGTTGTCCGGGATGAACCGGCATTGACAAGGTATTGAGGGACATTTGATGGCAGATTTTCACCAGAACGGCATAATAACCACACTGCACAATCTGGCTCAGCGGCCAGTGGAGGAAATGGAGCGCGAGTTGCTGCAGTTCTCCCGGCAGCGCCCGATGGGGCTTATCCTGCCCTCCCTGTTTTCCGAACTGGAAGGAGAGGCTCTGCCGGCGATTATAGATGAGCTGGTTAAAGTCCCTTACCTGTCTCAGATTGTTATCGGCCTCGATCGGGCAGACCAACAGCAGTACCAGCAGGCGCTGGCGTTTTTTGGCCGTTTACCGCAACCGCACAGCATACTGTGGAATGATGGCCCTCGCCTGCAGGCACTGGACCAGCAGCTACAGGCGCTGGACCTGGCACCGCGGGAGTTGGGCAAGGGACGCAATGTCTGGTATTGCATGGGCTATACCCTGGCATCGGGAAACTGCGAGTCCATTGCTTTGCACGACTGCGATATCGTGACCTATGATCGCTCCCTGCTGGCGCGGCTGATCTATCCCGTTGCTCACCCCCGCTTTAACTACGAGTTCTGCAAAGGCTATTACGCCCGCGTGGCCGACGGCAAGATCAACGGCCGCGTCAGCCGCCTGCTCGTCACCCCCTTGCTGCGGGCGCTGAAGAAGACCGTGGGCGATATGGAATACCTGGATTACATGGACAGCTTTCGTTATCCATTGGCGGGCGAGTTTTCTTTTCGCAGGGACGTGCTCAACGATATTCTGATCCCCAGTGACTGGGGCCTAGAGATCGGCGTGCTGTCCGAGATGTACCGCAACTACGCCAACAATCGTTTGTGCCAGGCGGATATTGCCGATAACTATGATCACAAACATCAGCAACTGTCGCCTGACAATGATGAGGCGGGTCTGTCAAAAATGTCCATCGATATTGCCAAAGCCCTGTTTCGCAAGTTGGCCACACGCGGTGTGACATTCAACACCGAGGCCTTTCGTTCGTTAAAAGCGACCTACTACCGCATTGCCCTGGATTTTGTCGAAACCTACCACAATGATGCGCTTATGAATGGACTCTCCCTCGATATACACAGTGAAGAGAAAGCGGTGGAGTTGTTCGCAGAGAATATTATGAAAGCCGGGGAAGCGTTTCTCGATCGCCCGATGGAACGGCCATTTATTCCGAGCTGGAACCGGGTAATCAGCGCGATACCGGATGTGCTTGAGCAGTTGCGTGACGCAGTAGAGGCAGACCAGGCGGAGTTTGGTGTGGGCCGGGACTAGCCGGCGTGCTGCAGAAAGTGCGAGAGTCGATGCAGTTGGGTGAGCGGGTGCAACATCATCTGGACATGATTTACCACGCCAACCCGCTGGGGGCAGAACTTGGCGGCCTGGCCGAAGAGTTGCTGACGCTTATGCGCCTGGTGCCGGAGACACAACTGGCGGCCAGCCACGTCAACCGCTGGAGTGAGCGCGATGCGCTGGTAATTACCTACGGCGACAGCATTCTGCGCCCGGGTGAAAAACCCCTCGCCACGCTGAAGCACTTTCTCGACAGCCACTGCGAAGGCCTGCTCAGCGGCGTACATATATTGCCCTTTTACCCCTGGAGTTCCGATGATGGCTTCGCCGTGCTGGACTACTCCAGTGTTAACGAGGCTCTGGGAGACTGGTCATTGGTGCGGGACATTTCCGCCGACTATGATTTGATGGCCGATCTGGTGATCAATCATTGCTCCAGCCGAAGTCTGTGGTTTCAGAACTTCTTGCAGGGAGTGTCTCCGGGGGCGGACTACTTTTTTACCGCGTCACTGGAAGATGATCTCAGTGAGGTAGTGCGCCCGCGCACCTCGCCGTTGTTGCGGGAAGTGGAGACGTCCAGCGGCACGCAATATGTCTGGTGCACGTTCAGCCATGACCAGGTCGATCTGGATTTTCGCAACCCGGAAGTCCTCAAGCAGTTTGTGTCCATTCTGCGCCTGTACCTGGATGAGGGCGTGCGCATTTTTCGCCTCGATGCCGTGGCTTTCCTGTGGAAGATACCGGGTACCAACTGCCTCAACCTTGAAGAGACCCACGAGCTGGTGCGCCTGTTGCGCACCCTGACAGAGCATGCCAGTGAGGACGCGCTGGTTTTTACCGAGACCAATATTCCCAACCGGGAAAATCTGTCCTACTTTGGCAACGCCAATGAGGCCCACTGCGTCTACAATTTTTCTTTGCCACCATTGTTGGTGAATACGCTGGTGAGCGGAGATTGCAGCTATCTGAAACGCTGGCTGATGAGCATGCCCCCCGCCCAGAATGGCACGGCCTATTTCAATTTCATTGCCTCCCATGACGGCATTGGTCTGCGGCCGGCGGAAGGGCTTTTGTCAGACGACGAGCTGGCAACGCTTATCGCCACCATGGAATCTTTCGGCGGACACGTATCCTATCGCGCACTGGAAGACGGTCAGCGCAAACCCTATGAGATTAATATCTCACTGTTTGATGCCCTGCAGGGCACTATCGCCGGGGCTGATGACTATGGGCTGGAGCGATTCCTGTGTGCCCACGCTATTATGTTTGGCCTGGAAGGTATCCCCGGTATCTACCTGCACAGCCTGTTGGCAACGCGCAACGACTATGAGCGGGTGGAGAACAGCGGCCACTACCGGGCCATTAACCGTCATCAGTGGGACAGTGACATCCTCGAAGCAAGTCTGGCCGACGAGGGGTCAGTTCACCGCAGGGTGTTCGCGCAGCTCAAACAGCTGCTGACGATCCGCCGCCAGCAGGCGGCGTTTCATCCCAATGCCACGCAATTTACCCTGCATCTTGGTACCGCGCTGTTCGGCTACTGGCGACAGAGCATCGATCGACGCCAGTCGGTGTTTTGCGTCAGCAATATCAGCCCAGATGTTCAGCCACTGGCGCTGTCGGATATCAATATCACCGACACGGAGCACTGGCACGACCTGATGGGTGATATAGTCTTTGAAAAGAGTGTGCAGGTATTGGAGTTGCAGCCTTACCAGAGCGTCTGGATCACCAACCTGCCAAATTACGGGCACTAGCCCGGGAGGGCTGTCTCGTGAATTACCATAGCATCAGCTACGCCTGCGTCGGGCGTGTTGCCACCATTACGCTCGATCGTCCCCATCGCATGAATGCGATTTCTCTCGGCATGCCGGGGGAAATCGCCCATGCGGTCGCGCGGGCCAACAGGGACGACGCTATTCACGCCATTGTTCTCACCGGCGCGGGTAAGGGCTTTTGTAGCGGTTATGACCTGGTGGATTTCGCAGAAAAACAGGGCGAACAGCCCGGTTCGCAACTGGGGGCGGGCGCGCAGGACAGCGGCAGCTGGGACCCCATGGCAGACTATTTCGGTATGCGTCAGAACACCGAGGACTTCATGTCACTGTGGCGCAGCTACAAGCCGACGATAGCGCGTGTACACGGGCCGGCTGTGGCCGGGGGCAGTGATATCGCCCTGTGCTGTGATCTGGTGGTGATGGCGGATGAGGCCGTGATCGGTTACCCGCCAGCCCGGGTATGGGGGTGCCCTACCACCGCGATGTGGGTTTATCGGCTGGGCGCGGAGAAAGCCAAGCGCATGTTGCTCACCGGTGACCTGGTGGGGGGAAAGGAGGCGGTCGCGCTTGGCCTTGTGCTGGAGTCGGTGCCGCTGGTGCAGCTGGACAAGCGAGTGGAGACACTGGCGCAACGCATGGCCGGGGTGCCCAAGAACCAGCTCATGATGCAGAAAATGATGATCAATCAGGCCTATGAAAATATGGGCCTTAACAATACCCAGATGTTTGCCACACTGTTTGATGGTATTACCCGCCACACGCCTGAGGGTGTCTGGTTCAAGCAGCGGGCTGAGGAGGTCGGTTTCAAGCAGGCGGTGGCCGAGCGCGACAGTGGCGCCCCCATTGCCGATGGCGTGAGCCGTTCCTTGTCGCCCTATTCCGGTGGCACCGGCACAGGGGAGGTTGATTGACTTGTCCAGCCCCAGTGCTGCATGACCGCAGTTTGCAGTGCTTCAGGTTCCAAAACAGCGTCGGCCACAGGCCACAGCTTCGGTATCAGCCCTGGTAGCTGCGACAGGTTCTGTACGGGCCAGCCCGCATCGCGTATCCCGTGGACAAACTTCAAGGTGCGAAAGGCGTCGAACCACTGGTGAAAATGGCGTAGAAATCGCTCAGCCGTTTTTCCGTGCTGCCTGCAGTGCTGTAGCGCCTGCTCCAGTCCCAGTGAGTGGGCGCTGCTGATGGTGGCTGACAAGAGGTGTGTTTCGAGGCCACACCCCTTAAGTTTTTCCCTCAGCGCGTGCTGATCCGTATCCGATTGTAGCGCAGGGATTGTTATTAGCAGGCTGCGCAGCGCTTCGAAACATGCGGGGTGGTAGTAGAGCGGCTGTTGCAGCGGGTGATCGGCGCCACTGATCGCAGCTACCGCCGGGCCGGTGCCAAAGGGCGCGCGCTGGGAGTAGCGCGACTGCAGGTCTATACAACGCCCGCTGAGCTTTTCTATTGGTCCGAGTTTTGCGAGTTTGTTAAGCAGGTAAAAGTCCTCGCCGCCGGCGCGTTTTGGAAAGCCGCGTACCTGTGCGTACTGATCCGCCTTGAAGGCGAGACAGCTGCCCAGCGTGTGTAATGCATAAGGAGAGGCGGCATATTCCAGCCCCAGCCGATAGTGATGCAGGCGCAATTCGTACAATGCAGTGGCCGTGTTGCAGCTTTCATCTGGCCCGGGTATATGCCGGAACGGATAAATGGCTGCCACAGTCTCTTCTGGCAGTGTGTTCAGTTGCCGGAAATAGTCTGTTGGAAACTCGGCATCGGCATCTCCACTGTTGATCCAGGGGCCAGCGATCGCCCCCTGCATTATCCAGCGAAAGGCCAGGTCACATCCGGTCTTGCGCGCCAGACCCACCCCTTGTGCTGCGGGAGTGGGTCCGGTGAGTGCGTCGAGGTCGTGGAGATAAAGATCCGTGTGCTCGTTCAGTCTGCGCAGTGCCGGTGTTGCTGTCGCTGCGCTGTCAGCTGGCAGCGCATGGCAGGCCTCCCGCAATGTTGCATTGGTGTTTGGATTGAGATCGGTATCCGGCCGGTTCAGTACCAGGATAAGCAGCGTTCTGCCGGTCCCGGTCGGCACGCTGGCCAATCGCTGCAGCAGTTCGGGGGCTTCCGCGTAGGCGGGAATGACCAATACATTGTGCCAGTAGCCGGCTGGGTAGCTGCAGTCATCCAGGCCCGGTTCGATGTGCCGCTGCAAGTAGCGTTGGGAGGCAAGCCCGCCCGGCATCAGCTGCGGACACTCATCAGTGCAGCGCGGCCTGTATTGGCAGCGCGGCGACAATGGCCGCCTCTATATTCAGCAGTTCGTCCCAGCGCGCTGTAATGGCCCCGGCATCCAGATACTTGCCAGCCAGCTCGAGGAACAGTTCGTAATGACGCTCCTCAGAGCGCGCGATAGATTGGTAGAATTTTTTCAGTGCGCCCGCGGGCAGTGCCTGTGCCACCAGGGCGAATCGCTCTGCGCCGCGCGCCTCGATAACGCTCGCCGTCAGCAGGCGATCCAGCAGATACACTTCACGCCCTTTGCGGATGGTATCGCGCAAAGCCAGCACGTAGTGGTCTTTTCTGTCGGCGACTGTCAGCAAACCCCGGCGGTGTATCCACTTGACCACTTCGCGGTAGTGCGTCAGTTCTTCCACCGCCAGATCTGCCATGGCCGCCACCAGTTCAACCCGGTCGGGGTAATGCGAGAGCATGGAAATGGCCATGCCCGAGGCCTTCTTCTCGGCTGCGGCGTGATCGAGCAGGAAGCTGTCGAAATCTGCCATTACAGCTTCGGTCCAAGCGGCGGGTGTGGCCAGGCGCAGTGGCGAATCCGGCAATGTCTTATGGGCTGATTTCATGGGGCTGGTATTGAACGCGAAGTGAGCGCTGAACACAAGGCGGCCAGTTGTCGTGCTGCGGTGGCGTTATGCTAGACTTGCCAGTCTTTTCAGTTCTTCCAGGAATAACGAGCCCATGATTATCAAGCCACGCGTTCGCGGATTTCTTTGCATTACCACTCACCCGGTTGGTTGTGAGGCCAATGTCAAACACCAGATGGAGTATGTGCGGTCTCGCGGCCCGATTGCCGATGGCCCGAAGCGGGTACTGGTGATCGGCGCCTCCACAGGTTATGGCCTGGCTTCGCGTATAACGGCAGCCTTCGGGGCGGGCGCATCCACCCTGGGTATTTTCTTTGAGAAAGAGGGTAGCGAAACCAAACCGGGCACGGCGGGTTGGTATAACAGTGCCGCGTTTCACAAGTTTGCCGAGGCCGATGGCCTGTACGCAAAAAGCATCAATGGCGATGCTTTCAGCGATGAGGTCAAGCAGAAAACTATCGACACGATCAAGGCTGATCTCGGGCAGGTAGATCTGGTGGTCTACAGCCTTGCCTCACCCCGTCGCCAGCACCCCGTTAGCGGTGTGGTGTACAACTCCACCCTCAAGCCAATTGGTGGGGCCGCTACCCAGAAAGGCGTTAACACCGACAAGGAGCAGGTACAGGACTTTCATCTCGAAGCCGCCACGCAGGAGGAGATTGACAACACCGTGGCCGTCATGGGGGGAGAGGATTGGCAGATGTGGATAGACCAGTTGGACGAGGCCGGAGTGTTGGCGGAAGGCGCGAAAACGACCGCGTACACGTATATCGGCGAAAAATTGACCTGGGATATCTACTGGCACGGCACCATTGGTGCGGCCAAAAAAGATCTGGATAAGCGCGTCATCGATATTCGCCAGCGCCTTGCTGCAAAGGGCGGTGATGCCAGGGTGTCTGTGCTTAAGGCCGTGGTCACCCAGGCCAGTGCTGCCATCCCGGCCATGCCTATTTATCTCGCCCTGTTATTCAAGGTGATGAAGGAGCGCGGTATTCACGAGGGCTGCATCGAACAGATAGACGGCCTGTTCCGGGACTCCCTGTACGGTAAGAATCCCTACTACGACGATGAGGGCCGCCTGCGAGCAGATCGCAAGGAGCTGGACCCGGAAATACAGGCCGCCGTGGGTGAGCTATGGGAACAGATAAATACCGACACCCTGCGTCAGCTTTCTGACTTTGCCGGCTACAAGCGCGAGTTTCTGCAGTTGTTCGGTTTCGAGGTAGACGGTGTGGACTACGACGCCGACGTGAATCCCCACGTCACCATTGCCAACATGGTCTGAGCAGATGTTAGAGCACGATGTACCCTTTCGCCTTAATCAGCGAGTGCGACGTCTGGTGGCACCGAATCCGGGAGTGATGACCGGGCCCGGTACCAATACCTATCTGCTGGGTGACGAGAATGTCGCGGTGCTGGACCCGGGGCCCGCCATCCCGGCACATATTGATGCGATCCTCGAAACTGCGGGGGACAAAATTCGCTGGATAGTCTGTACCCACACCCACCCCGATCACTCCCCCGCCTGGCAGGCGATTGCAGAGGCCACCGGCGCCGAGGTTATCGGGGCACTGCCGGCCGATGACATGTTCCAGGACGATACCTTTGCCCCCGGCTCGGACCTGCAGCATGACCATGTGCTGGAGACACCGGAGTTCACCCTGCGCGCTGTGCATACTCCTGGCCATGTCAGTAATCACTTCTGTTTTTTCCTCGAGGAAGAACAGATGTTGTTTGCCGGCGATCACATCATGAACGGTTCGACGGTGGTGATAGTGCCCCCCAGTGGTGATATGAAGGCGTATATAGAGTCACTGCAGTTGCTGTTGCGCTACCCGCTCAAGTTTATCGCCCCCGGTCACGGCGAGGTGATGGAAGATCCCAGGGCAATCGTGGAATGGCTGGTAAATCACCGCCTCAAGCGGGAGAGCAAGGTCATCAGTAGTTTACAACACATGGGGCGGGCGCCGTTGGAGACGCTGGTCAAAGTTGTCTATGACGATGTCGACACCAGCCTCCACAAGATGGCAAAATTGTCACTGAGTGCCCACCTCATCAAATTGCAGCAGGAAGATCGTGCGCTGCACCATGCGGCTGATGACAGCTGGGAAATGCTGCAGATTTGAAACTGGTCCATACTCATCCCAGCAGTATAGTGGTCGCGCAGGCGCGCAGTACTGTGGAGCTGGCCGGTATCAAGTGCGTAATACGCAATGAATACGCGGCCGGTGCAATGGGCGAATTAGCGCCTATTGACGTTTGGCCTGAGCTTTGGGTACTGCGGGACCGGGATTACGAGCGGGCAGCCCTGTTGCTGGCCCAGGCCCGGGCCGAGATCCTGGAGGAAGACTGGCGTTGCAGTCACTGTGGCAGGGAAAGTCCGGCGACCTTCGATCTCTGCTGGCATTGCGCTGGCGACAGGACAGTGGCCTGACGTTGTCCTTACTTCGGCAGGGAAAAATTCGTAATAATCGTGCCGCCTGATGGGCGCACGACAATAATATTTATAACAGGGAGGATATATCGATGAATGGGCTGATGATGAGCATGCCGCTGTCCGTAACTTCAATTATGGAGCATGCGGATAAGGTGAACGGCGATTCCGAAATCGTATCGGTGACCGGGGATAACCCGCGCCATCGCTATACCTACCGGGATGCCTTTGTACGGGTGCGCAAGCTGGCCAATACCATGGCAGCATGGGGGCTTACCGAGGGCGACCGTATTGCCACTCTCGCCTGGAACGACTACCGGCATTTCGAAACGTATTACGCGGTGGCCTGCAGCGGTTATGTGTGCCACACCATCAACCCCCGGCTGTTCCCGGAGCAGGTGACGTACATCATTAACCACGCCGAAGACCAGTACGTGTTTGTCGATCCGGATTTCCTTCCACTGGTGGAAACCATTGCGCCCGATTGCCCCGGAGTAAAGGGTTGGGTTGTACTCACCAGCGAAGAGCAAATGCCCAGCACCAGCCTGCCTAATGTGTTGTGCTATGAAAGCCTGGTGGCGGCCGGCGCAGAGGAATTCCAGTGGCCTGAAGTGGAAGAGAATTCGGCCTGCGCCCTGTGCTATACCTCTGGCACTACCGGCAACCCCAAGGGGGTGCTGTACTCTCACCGCTCCACCATGCTCCATGCTTTCGCCACACTGATGCCGGACGCTCTCGGCCTGTCGCAGCGCGATGTCGTGTTACCCATCGTGCCGATGTTTCATGTAAACGCCTGGGGTCTGCCCTATGGCTGCCCCATGGTGGGAGCCAAGCTGGTATTCCCCGGTAGCAAAATGGGCGACGGTGCCACTCTGGCAGAACTGATTAATGCGGAGGGGGTCACCCTCTCTGCCGGTGTGCCCACGGTGTGGCTTGGCCTGTTGGCCTATCTGAAGAAATCCGGCATGCGGGTGGATTCTCTCGATCGTATTATCGTGGGGGGCGCCGCCTGTCCGTTGTCGGTCATGGAGGACTTCGATACCTACGGTGTGGAATCCCGTGTGGGTTGGGGGATGACTGAAATGAGCCCGCTGGGCAGCGTTAACACCTGCACTGCCGCTCGCGAAGAATACGGTGAAGAGCGCTTTGCGAAAGTCCGCTTGAAAGCGGGGCGCCCGATCTTCGGCGTGGAGATGAAGATCGAAAACGATGAGGGCGAAGAGCAACCCTGGGATGGTGTCGCCTTCGGGTCGCTTAAAGTGCGGGGCCCCTGGGTCTGCTCCAGTTACTTCAAGCACGAGGGCTCCGACTCTCATTCAGAGGACGGCTGGTTTGAGACCGGTGATGTGGCAACTATAGACCCGCAAGGATTTATGGCGATCACAGACCGTACCAAGGATGTTATCAAGTCCGGTGGCGAGTGGATTTCCTCTATCGAAGTGGAAAACGTCGCCACGGACCATCCCAAGGTGGCCGAGGCCGCCGTGATCGGGCACTTCCATCCGAAGTGGAGTGAGCGGCCGCTGTTGATCGTTGTGCGCCATGCCGAGGGCGAGGATCTCACTGCAGAGGAGATGCTGGCCTGGTTCGACGGAAAAATTGCCAAGTGGTGGACACCTGAGGCCGTTGAGTTCGTGGACGAGTTGCCGCACACGGCTACCGGCAAGCTGCAAAAGGTGACATTGCGGGGAATGTTCAAGGATTACGTTTTCGCGGAATAGCGCCTTTTTGCTGATTACCGGTTTGCTTGGCCGGTGTGACTAAGTATATTCGTAAATAAATAGATAATAAATTACGAATACATGTTGCCAGCTGTGAGCTAACTGCCTAGGATGGGTCGCTCAGTCACCTGATATTGCGATCCAGGCCCAGGCTATGTCCGCAGATGTCCCTACTGGTAGTGCCACACAAGAGTATCGTGCCAGAACGCTGCCCCAGTTAGTCGCAGAGTCCGCCACGGTCTATGGCGACCGGGTGGCGATAACTGACGGCGACGTACAGCTCAGCTATGCCGACCTGGACGCGGCGCGGATACGATCTGCCCAGGCGTTTTTGGCGGCGGGTCTGAAAAAGGGCGACCGGATAGCCATCTGGGCGCCCAATATTTACCAGTGGATTATCGCCGCAATCGGCGCCCAGAGTCTCGGTGGGGTACTCGTGCCTCTTAATACGCGCCTCAAGGGAGCCGAGGCTGCATATATTCTGCGGGCCAGTGGTGCCAGGCTGCTGTTTACCGTCGATGAGTTTCTCGGTGTTAACTACCCGGAGCAACTGCAGGGCCATGATCTGCCCGCATTGGAACAGGTGGTATTGCTGTCTGGAACGCTGGCCGGTAGCACCGGCTGGGACGAATTCCTGCGGGCCGGGGAAAACATCGCGGCGGAAGCCGTTGCCCGCTGCGTTGCCGAGCTCTCACCCGAAGATACCCTGGATATTCTGTTCACCTCGGGGACCACTGGCGCGCCCAAGGGAGTGGTGACTTGTCATGGACAGAACATTCGCACCTTTGAGACCTGGAGCGCTACCGTAGGTCTCAGGTCTGACGATAACTATTTGATTATCAATCCTTTTTTCCACTCTTTCGGCTACAAGGCCGGCTGGCTGGCGGCCATCATCCGGGGTGCGCGCATGCTCCCGGTGAAGAGTTTTAATCTCGATGAGGTGCTGGCGCTCATTTCCCGGGAACGCATCTCCATGATTCCCGGCCCGCCCACCATTTACCAGTCGTTGTTGGCTCATCCCCGGCGGCGGGAATACGACCTGTCCAGCCTGCGGCTTGCGGTCACCGGCGCGGCCCCGGTGCCGGTGGTACTGGTGGAGCAACTGCGGGAAGAATTTGGCTTCGAGGTGGTAGTGACGGCCTACGGGCTGACCGAGTCCTGTGGTGTGGTGTCAATCTGCAGGGCCGATGACAGCGCGGAGCGCATTTCCCACAGCTCCGGGCGGGCCATGGATGGGGTAGAAATCCAGTGTGTGGACACGGCAGGTAACGAGGTTGCCACCGGTGAGCCGGGAGAAATCTGGTGCCGTGGCTTCAATGTGATGCGCGGCTACCTGGACGATCCCGAGGAGACCGCCCGGGCCATCACGGCCGACGGCTGGCTGAAGACCGGCGACATAGGTGTGATGGATGCGGATGGTTATGTGCGTATTACCGACCGCATCAAGGACATGTTTATCGTCGGCGGTTTCAACTGTTACCCGGCGGAAATAGAGAACAGCCTGTGCAGCATGCCGGGTATCGCCCGGGCGGCGGTGATCGGGGTGCCGGATGAGCGTCTTGGTGAGGTGGCACTGGCCTATATCGTGCTGGCACCGGGCGTTGAGTTGGACGAGGCGGCTGTGATCGACTGGAGCCGCAGCAATATGGCCAATTATAAAGTGCCGCGCCAGGTGCGCTTCCTGCAGGAATTTCCGCTCAATGCAGGCGGCAAGGTGCTGAAAACCCAGTTGCGTCGGTTGGCGGCGGGCCAGTCCGCGTGAACAAGGTGGCAGCCACAACGGTTTCTAAGCCGATAACGCTGGACGACACCGATCAGGCGATTATCGACCTGCTGCGCGCTGATGGCCGCATGCCCTACCGCTCCATAGCGCGGGAACTGGGTGTGACGGAAAACACGGTGCGAGCGCGGGTGCGACGGCTGGAAGAGTCGAACACCATGCGCGTGGTGGCGGTAACCGACATCGAGGCAGCGGGGTTCAGCATGTTGCTGGCCATCGGTGTGCAGGTAGAGAGCCGCTCACCTGACGCGGTGGCGCGCGATCTGGCCGCGTTCCCGGAGGTGTTTTCGGTGAACGTGGTAGTGGGTGCGCAGGACATAGAGATTTTGGTAGTGGCGGAAGATCAGCGCGCCCTGAACAACCTCATCGGCGAACGCCTGGCCAATGTGCCTGGAGTGCGCCGGCTGACCCCCGCACTGGCACTGGATGTGCTGAAAAACCAGCCCGACTGGGTACCCTTTCACGAGGAGTTGCCACAGTGACACGCCGTCGGCTGGATGAGGTGGACAAGTCCATCGTGGCGCAGCTGTCCCGGGACGCCAGGGTGAGCAACGGCCAGATTGCCGGTGAGCTCGGGGTGACCGAGGGTATGGTGCGCGCACGTATCAAGCGGATGGAAGAGGAAAAGCTGATTCGCCTCACCGCTGTCACCAACATAGATCGCTTTGGCGATGCACTGCTCGCCTATATCTGGGTTGAGGTGGAACGCAGCGATCGCACTCGCGCAGTCGCCAGCGCACTGGCGGAGATACCCGAGCTGGGCTTTGTCGGAGTCATGCTGGGTCGCTCCGATATTCTGGCGATCACTATGGTGCGCAACACCGAGCACCTGGCGGAGTTCGTGCATACCCGCATCAGTGGGATAGAGGGTGTGCGCCGCACCGAAAGTACCCTAGGGGTGAATTTTGTGAAACATGATTACCGCATGGCGCGGATAGTCAGCTGAATAATCAGGGAAATTAAATGGACAAGCAAATGACCGCCGCGGAAGTGGTGGCACAGTTACAGGACGGTATGACGGTGGGAATAGGCGGCTGGGGTCCCCGGCGCAAGCCCATGGCACTGGTGCGGGAGATTCTGCGTTCGGACCTTAAAGACCTGACCCTCGTGTCCTACGGTGGGGCCGATGTGGGCATGCTTTGTGCGGCGGGCAAAGTGAAGAAGCTGGTGTTCGCCTTTGTTTCCCTGGATTTTATTCCGCTGGAACCCTATTTTCGCCAGGCCAGGCAGAGCGGTGAGCTGGAAGTAATGGAGATAGACGAGGGTATGCTCTTGCTGGGATTACGGGCCGCGGCCTGGGGGCTGCCCTTTATTCCGACCGAGGTCGGCCTGGGCACCGACATCATCAAGCAGAATCCGCATATCAAGCTGGTCGATAGCCCCTACGACGATAAAGAGTGGGTGGCCATGCCGGCGCTGAAGCTGGACGCCGCGCTGATTCACGTCGACCGGGCGGATACCCGTGGTGTCTGCCAGATTGCCGGTCCGGATCACTACATGGACGACTGGTATGCGCGCGCCGCGAACAAGACTTTTGTGTCCTGCGATGAGCTGGTGCCCACCGATTACTTTCATGACCCTGCCCAGGCGCGCCTCGTATTCTGGGAGCGGGCCGCTACTACCGGTGTCGTGCACATTCCGGGTGGCGCCCACCCAACGTCCTGCAGTCCCCTGTACGGTTTTGACGTGCCGCACTTCAAGGCGTATGCCGCCAGTGCCGGTGAAGGCGGCTTTGGTGAAGGCGGCTTTAAAGCCTACACGGATCAGTACCTCGGCAGCTCCGAACAGGAGTATCAGCAGAACGTTGGTGGTCTGGACAGTATTCGCGCGATTGCCCTGCCCACCTACTGAGTCGCCATGAAATGATCGTCACGGAGAATTTACAGCAATGACAAACGCAGCAACTGACTACACCCTGGCGGAACTGTGCATCGTGGCAGCCGCCGAAGCGTTCCGCCACGACGGTGAGGTGCTGGCCACCGGTATTGGCGTGATCCCGCGCCTCGCCGCCAGTCTCGCCATGAAAACCTTTAACACCGACCTGATGATGACCGACTCGGAGGCGTTTCTGCTGAGTGAGCCCAACCCGTTGGGTGCGCGCGGTGATGATTTTGTGCCGGCCAGTGAGACCTGGATGGGCTTTTCCCGCATCTTTGACAATGTCTGGAGTCGCCGCCGTCACGCCATGTTGGGGCCCACCCAGATAGACCGTTTTGGCCAGTCCAATACCTCGGCTCTGGGCGGCAGCTATCAGCAGCCCAAGGTGATGATGCTGGGCGCGCGGGGTTTCCCGGGTAACTCCATTTCCCATCCCAACAGCTTCTTTGTACCCGGGCACAACAAGCGCGTTTTTGTGGCGGGTGAATGCGATTTTGTATCCTCTATTGGCTACAACCCCCAGCGCCTGCCCAAAGGCCATAGCCTGGATGACATTGATATCCGGCTGATGGTGACGGATCTGTGTGTAATGGATTTTGGCGGTGCCGATCACCGCGCACGACTGGTGTCCTTGCATCCGGGTATCTCTGTGGAGCAGGTTTGTGAGAACACTGGCTTCGCACTGGAGCTTGGTGACGAGGTGCCAGTCACGGCTGCCCCCACAGGGGAACAACTGGCGATTATTGCGGGTCTGGACCCGCACAATCAGCGCGCCTACCAGATCAAGGGCAACCCGGCCGGTGATCGCTCGGGTGACGAGGGCTGACATGCTGCAAACGCGCCTGACAGCAAAGCTGGGCTGCCAATATCCCATTGTGCAGACGGCGATGGGGTGGGTGGCAGATCCGAATCTGGTAGCCGGCAGTTGTAACGCCGGCGGTTTTGGCTTTCTTGCGGGCGCGACGATTCCACCGGCGGAAATGGAGCGTGATCTGCTGCGGGTAAAGGCGCTGACGGATAAGCCCTTTGGTGTGAACTTCCATATGTACCAGCCCAATGCAGCGGACATTGTCGATATGGTTATTCGCCACGGGGTACGCGCTGTCAGTTATTCGCGCTCACCGGGGCCGGAATTTATCCGTCGACTGAAGGACGCAGGGGTAATCTGCATGCCCACCGTTGGATTGCCCAAACATGCCATCAAAGCGGTGGCACTGGGTGCCGATGTTGTGACCGTGCAGGGCGGTGAGGGCGGCGGTCACACCGGCGCTATTCCCACCACGCTGCTGATACCTCAGGTGGTCGATGCGGTGGGTCACAAGGTGCCGGTTGTTGCCGCGGGGGGCTTCAAGGATGGTCGAGGCCTGGTGGCGGCGCTGGCCTGGGGTGCGGACGGTATCGCCATGGGTACGCGGTTTTTGATGACTGCCGAGAGCCCGGTGCCGCGAACAACTCTGCAACGTTATGTGGATTGCACCAACCCGGGGGAAATTATCGTATCCCGCGCTATGGATGGCTTGCCCCAGCGCATGATCATGAATGAGTTGCTGGCGGAGATGGAGCGCTCAGGTGCTTTGCGCAAGCTGTGGATCGCACTGCGTAACGGCCTGGCTTTTCGCCGGCACACCGGTGCCAGCGTGCTCGGTTTGCTGCGCTCTGCCATAGCCATGGGCAGTGATGGTGAGATGACTGCCAGCCAGACGATTATGTCTGCCAACGCACCGATGATCATCCAAAAAGCCATGGTGGCCGGTGAGCCGGCCCTGGGTGTACTGCCAAGTGGCCAGGTGGCGGGGGTTATCGACGATCTACCCACCTGTGCCGAGCTGATAAACACGATAGTGGCCGAGGCAGAGCAGCGCCTGGGGCAACTGGCGCAGCGCGCCGGGAATACCAACTAGTGTGCGAATGTCGAGCGACTTCGCCAACTGATTCGCTGGAGCCAAATTATGTCCAAGCCCTTTAGAACCCGGATCACCGACGGCATCGCCGAGATGACCCTGGACCATCCGCCAGTCAACGCCTTTGACAGTGCCGGCTGGTTTGCCATTGCCCGTGAAATCGATGAACTGGGCGCGAATGAGGAGGTGCGGGTCATCATTATTTGCGCAGCGGGCAAAGGGTTTTGCGCCGGTGTCGATATTAAGGAGCTGGCGGCGGAACCGGGCCGGATTGTGGATGTGAACAAGGGTAATTACGAAACGTTTCGGGCTATCCATCGCAACCCAAAACCGGTTATCGCCGCGCTGCACAGTTTTGTGCTGGGTGGTGGTATCGGCATGGCGGGTGCCGCCGACATTATTCTTTGCTCCGACTGTGCCCGCTTTGGCGTGCCGGAGATAGACCGCGGCGCGATGGGCGGCGGTGCCCATTTGCAGCGTATGTTTCCGCTGCAGAAAGTGCGCTACATGTATTTTACCGGCGAGTTTATCGACGCACAGGAGGCGTATCGCCTGGGTGCGGTTGAGCGTGTGCTGCCCCTCGATGAACTACTGCCCGCCGCCCGGGAGATGGCCGCCACAATAGCGGCGAAATCCCCCGCCATGGTGAAGTTGGCGAAGGAGGCGCTTACCGGTATCGAAGATGGCAACCTGGAAGACAAATACCGCTGGGAGCAGGGCTTTACCCTGGAGGCCTATACCCTGGAGGATTCCCGGGAAACCCGCGCTGCCTTTGTCGGCAAACGCGATGCGAAATTCGGGGACTGATACGGCCATGGATCTCGCTTACACAGCAAAACAGCAGGCATTCCGGGCGGAGGTGCGCCAATGGCTTGAGGCAAATGTGCCGGGCCAGCCACTGAAGTCCTTTGATACCGCAGAGGGTTTTGCCCAGCACCGGCAGTGGGAGGCGCGTCTCAACGAGGGCCGCTGGGGTATGGTGACCTGGCCGGAAGAATTTGGTGGCCGCGGCTGTGACCTGATCGACTGGCTGATCTTCGAGGAAGAGTATTACCGGCTGCGGGCGCCCCTACGGGTCAACCAGAACGGCATCTTCCTGTTGGGTCCCACGCTAATGGAGTATGGCACCGCAGAACAGCAGGCGCGGATTCTGCCGCAGATGGCCTGTGGTGAAGAGGTATGGGCCCAGGGTTGGTCTGAACCCAATGCGGGTTCTGATATGGCAGCGATTCGTGCCCGGGCCGATCTCAAAGGTGACCGCTATGTCATCAACGGCCAGAAAATATGGTCCACCCGGGCGGTCTGGGCAGACTGGTTGTTTGGTATGTTTCGAACCGATCCGGATTCCGAGCGCCACCGTGGTCTCACCTTTATTCTGGTGCCGCTCAACACGCCGGGGATTACCGTGCGTCCCATCCCGCAGCTGGATGGTCTGCCGGGTTTTGCCGAGGTGTTTTTTGACGACGTGGAAGTGGCGGTGGAAAACCGCCTCGGTGACGAGGGCGCCGGCTGGCAGGTCGCCATGGCCACGGCGGGCTTCGAGCGGGGCCTGATGTTGCGCTCGCCCGCCAGGTTTCAGGAGACTGCGCGGCGGTTGGTGGAACTCTACAAAGCCAATCGCGCGTCTGCCGAGGGCGATCCCGGGGTAAAAGACGCAGTGATTCGCGCCTACCTGGATGCCGAAAGCTATTGCCTGGCGACTTACCAGACGGCTTGCCGCCTGGGGCAGGGTGGCAAGATTGGCGCGGAGTCCTCCACCAACAAGATTTTCTGGTCGGAGCTGGACCAGAACATGCATGCCACAGCCATGAGCATACTGGGTGCACGCGCGGAATTATTGCCACACGCACCAGATGCGGCGGGTGTGGGCAACTGGCTGGATGGCTGGCTGTTTTCCCAGTCCGGCCCGATCTATGCAGGCACCAACGAAATTCAGCGCAATATTATTGCCGAGAGAATGCTGGGGATGCCGAGGTAGCCATGAATTTTACGTTTTCAGATGATCAGCTGTTGTTCCAGTCCTCGGTGCGGGAGTTTCTCGCGGGCGAGGTGACACCCACCCGTATCCGCGCCAGTTGGGAGCGCGAAGACGGCCGTGACCCGGCGCTGTGGCAGCAACTCACGGAGTTGGGTCTGGTGGGGCTGACTGTACCGGAAGAGTTCGGTGGTCTGGGTATGAGCGAACTGGATTTCGTGCTGCTGGCACAGGAGTGCGGTTACGTGGCACTGCCGGAGCCGCTGGTGCATACGGCTCTGGTGGCCGTGCCCTTGCTGCGGCAATTGGGCGGTGAACTGGCCGCCGAGTGGCTGCCGCGTATTGCCGCCGGAGACGCGAAGGTCGTCGTGGGTTTGCAGCAGAATTTGCTGGTGGAGGACGCCCATGTGGCCGACCTGTTACTGCTACAGCAGGGTGATGCCTGGTATGCCCTGGCGCCGGCCCAGGTAGACCTGCGCCACAATGAATCTGTCGATCCCTCACGCCGTCTCTATGCCGTTGCCATGAAGTCCGGCACATCGCCTCTGGTTACCGGTGCCCAGACGGATGCCTTGACTGCGACGGCGCTGGACCGTGGCGCACTGGGCTGTGCTGCCCAGGCCCTTGGCCTCGCCCAGCGCATGGTGGATATGGCGGTCAGCTACAGTGGCGACCGCCAGCAGTTCGGTAAAGCCATTGGTTCCTTCCAGGCAGTGAAACACCTGATGGCCAATGTTGCCGTGCGCCTGGAATATGCGCGAGCGCCGGTGCATCGTGCGGCCTACAGTCTGGCTCAGGGTGAAGCCTGCGCTTCCCGTGCCGTGTCCCAGGCCAAGCTCGGGGCCTGTGAGGCCGCAAACCTGGCGGCGAAAAACAGCATTCAGGTGCATGGCGCCATGGGCTATACCTGGGAAGTCGACCTGCACATATTTATGAAAAAAGCCTGGGCACTGGCTAACAGCTGGGGCGATAGCGCTTTTCACAAGGCGCGCATAGCCGACTATATTTTTTCAGACGGTGCAGCACTGGGTGCCGGCGCGACGTTTGTAAACGCGCCTGCATAGCCTGGTATGCATCCAATCCGTTATAGCAATCGAGGAGTAGAAAAATGGCAGAAGCCTATATTGTAGATGCAGTGCGCAGCCCCACCGGCAAGCGCCGGGGCGGCCTGGCCGAAGTACACGGCGCCGATCTGGGTGCCCATGTGCTGCGTGCACTGGTGGATCGCAACGGTATTCCCGAAGTGGATTACGACGATGTGATGTTCGGCTGCCTGGATGCCATCGGCCCGCTGGCCGGTGACATCGCCCGCACCTGTTGGCTGGCCGCCGGGCTGTCTGACGAAGTGCCCGGCACCACCATCGACCGCCAGTGTGGCTCCTCGCAGCAAGCCGTCTCTTTTGCCGCACAGTCTGTTATGGCTGGGGTTAACGATGTGGTGATAGCGGGCGGCGTGCAAACCATGTCGAAAATACCGATCTCTGCCGCCATGATTGCCGCCCAACCGCTGGGCTTCAGTGACCCCTTCTCGGGCAGCCAGGGCTGGCGCGCACGCTACGGCGATACAGAAGTGTCCCAATTTAAATCGGCCCAGATGATTGCCGACAAATGGAAGATCTCTCGAGAGCAGATGGAAGCGTTTGCACTTGAATCCCACACCCGTGCCCTGCGCGCTATCGCCGAGGGTCGGTTCGACAAGGAAATTGTCCCGCTCAACGGCGTCACCATGGACGAAACACCGCGCAATACCTCGCTGGAAAAAATGGCCGAGCTGCAGCCACTGGCTGAAGGCGGCACTATCACCGCCGGTGTATCCAGCCAGACCTGCGACGGTTCATCCGCCATGCTTATCGTGTCCGAAGCGGCACTGAAACGCTACAACCTCACACCACGGGCCCGCGTTGCCCACATGAGCGTGCGCGGCGCCGACCCGATCTGGATGTTGACTGCACCCATCCCGGCCACCGCCTATGCCATGAAGCGCTCGGGCATGAAACTTGAAGATATGGACCTGGTGGAAATCAACGAGGCTTTTGCTTCCGTCCCCATGGCCTGGCTGATCGACACCGGTTATCCCCACGAAAAGATCAATGTAAATGGCGGTGCGATTGCGCTTGGGCATCCTTTGGGAGCCACCGGCACAAAGCTGATGACGACCTTGTTGCACGAGTTGGAGCGGACCGGTGGGCGGTATGGCTTGCAGACCATGTGTGAGGGTGGCGGTCAGGCTAATGTCACAGTGATTGAGCGGCTGTAGGTCTTTTGAGTCTTTAGATCGTGCGCGCGTTCGGTCTCAAGTGCCCGGACTAACCGCCCGGGACACGCCGTGAATACGTCCATGTAGGCTCGGTTCGCGCATCCATGCGCTCAACGGTCCCGGGCAGTTAGTCCGGGCACTTGAGACGAGCTTCGTGCTGTCCGGAGGATGTTAAAGATCGAAGCAGTAGGACAAGAAGCTGTGCTCTGTTGTTGTGGGAGGCATGTTATGGATCATTGTGGCCAAGGCTATAAAACTGAGGCTTTTGCCCTGATGGCGTTAACGGTGGTAGTACCGAGTGTACGGACCAGTCGCGCTGGACCGTTGAGGCCATGGATGGCCGATACGAGCCTACATGGATGTACTTGCGGCGTGTCCAGAGCGACTGGTCCGTGCGATCGGTGCGAATATTCAGGAGCTGACCCAGCACTGTGAATTATCGCCAGCAACTGAAATTGAGAGGATTAAGTCAATGAGCGGAATATGTGAAGGCAGGGTAGTGATTATCACCGGTGCCGGCGGCGGTCTTGGGGCTGCCCATGCAAGAGTGTTGGCGAGTGAGGGTGCCAGTGTTGTGGTGAATGACATCAACGAAGCTGCGGCGGCGAAAGTGGTAGAAGAGATCACGGCGGCCGGCGGCAAGGCCGTGGTGAATACCTCGGATATTACTAACTACGACGACAGCCTGAATGCCGTAAAACAGGCACTGGACAGCTTTGGCGAATTGCATGCGGTGGTGAACAACGCCGGTATCAATCGCGATCGCATGTTCGCGTCCATGACGGAGGAAGACTGGGACCTGATTATGGCGGTGCACCTGAAAGGGCATTTTTGTATCAGTTCACACGCCGTGCATTACTGGCGGGGTCGCTCCAAGGAAGGCGCTACAGTTGACGCGAGGATTATCAATACCAGCTCAGGTGCCGGCTTGCAGGGTTCCGTGGGGCAGTCGAACTACGCGGCGGCCAAGGCGGGAATTGCAGCGTTGACCTTGAATCAGGCGGCGGAACTGCGGCGCTACGGTATTACCGCCAATGCACTGACGCCGGCGGCGCGCACCGGGATGACCACTGCGGTGCCGGAAATGGCGCAGCGCATGGCGGCGCCGGAAGACGGCAGATTCGATTACTGGGCACCCGAGAATGTGTCCTCGCTGGTCGCGTGGTTGGTGTCCGCCGAGTCTGTGGACGTTACCGGCAGGGTGTTTGAGGCGGAGGGTGGCAAGATCTCCATTGCCGACGGCTGGCGCACTACAGAAGGTGTCGACAAGGGTGCGCGTTGGGAACCGGCGGAAGTGAAAGAGGCCATAGCACAGTTGCTGGCTGATGAGGTGCCGGCGCAGAAAGTATATGGCAGCTGATTTTTAGGCTCTTTGTGAAATTAACCCGGTCGCGCTAATGGAATTCAGATTTACCGAAGAACAAGAGATGATCCGCGCCACCGCGGAGACTTTCCTGGCGGAGTTTTCTTGCTCCAGGGAAGTGCGCAATGCGATGGCGACGGAGCGCGGCTATGACGCCGCTTTGTGGCAGCGTATCTGCGACGATATGTGCTGGCAGGCCATGCATATACCCGAGGCCTATGGCGGTCTCGGGCTGGGTTATGTGGAGCTGGTTGCCACCCTGGAACAAATGGGCCGGCGGTTGCTGTGCGCACCCTTTTTTTCCTCGGTGTGCCTGGCCGCGAACGCCTTGCTGGTGGCGGGTAGCGAACAGCAGAAGAAACGATATCTGCCACAGCTGGCCACGGGCACAACCGGCACCCTGGCATACACCGGAACCAACGGACGCTGGGATGCCAGCGCCGTGACTGCGGTCTGTACGCCGGTTGCTGATGGTTACCGCCTGAGTGGCAGCTACCGCTATGTGCCCGACGGCCACACGGCGCAGTTGCTGGTGGTGGCGGCAAGGGCGCCCCACAGTGTTGGGGAGGAGGGCATCAGCCTCTTTGTGATAACGGCTGACACTGCGGGAATACAGCGGCAGTGGCTACCCACAATGGACCAGACGCGCAAGCAGGCCCAGCTGGTGCTCGACGATGTTTTTGTGCCCGCAGAAGCTCTGATGGGTGAGTCCGGCCTGGGGTGGTCGGCACTGGCAAAAATCATCGATCTCGCCACCATTGCCGTTGCCGCCGATCAGGTGGGGGGTGCGCAGCAGGTGCTGGACAGCACCGTGGCCTACCTGCAGGAGCGGGTGCAGTTTGGTCGGGTGATTGCCTCCTACCAGGCGGTGAAACACAAGGCCGCAGACATGATGCTCAGGGCCGAAGCCAGTCGGTCTGCGGTGTATTATGCGGCCTGTATTGCCGATGAGTCACTGGCGGGTGCGCTGCCGGCGAGCGAGCTAGCGGAGGCGGCAAGTATCGCCAAGGCTTATTGTTCCGATGCCTACTTCTTTAATGCCGGCTGCGGCATTCAGTTGTACGGCGGTGTGGGTTTTACCGCGGAGTACGACATTCAACTGTACTTCAAGCGGGCAAAATCGACCGAGACCTTGCTCGGCAATGGCGCCTACCACCGGGAGCGGCTGGCGCAGCTTTTGCTCGACCCGCAGGTGACAGTATGAAATTGAGTTTCAGTGAACAGGACGAACAGTTCCGGGCAGAGGTGGTCAGTTGGTTGGCGGACAATCTTTGTGGCGAATTCGAGGCGATCCGCTATCGCGGCGGCCCGGGCGATGAGCACAGCTATGTAGAAGAGCGCAAAGCCTGGGAGCGTACCTTGTACCAGGGCGGCTGGACCGGCCTTGGCTGGCCGCGCGAGGACGGTGGCCGCGGCGCCAGTATCGAACAGCAGGTCATTTTCAACGAGGAGTACGCTCGCGCCGGTGGGCCCGGGCGAATGGGGCATATTGGTGAGACGCTCGCAGGCCCCACACTGATCGCCTTCGGCAGCGAGCAGCAGAAGCTGCGCTTTCTGCCCGGCATCTTGCGCGGCGAGGACTTATGGTGTCAGGGCTACTCGGAACCCAGTGCGGGATCGGACCTGGCCAATGTAAAAACCAGAGCCCGTTTTGACGAGGAGCGAGGCCAGTGGCTCATAACCGGCCAGAAGGTCTGGACCTCACTGGCCCATGAGTCACAGTACTGTTTTGTGATTGCACGCACGGACCCGGATTCCGTCGGTCACAAGGGGCTGGGCTTTTTCCTGTTGGCTATGGATCAGCCCGGTATTGACGTGCGCCCGATAGAACAACTTACAGGCACCTGTGAATTCAACGAAGTCTTCTTTGACGAGGCGGCTTGTGACGCCAGCGATATCGTCGGTGCCCCGGGTGAGGGCTGGACCGTGGCAATGGGGCTGCTGGGCTTCGAGCGCGGCGTATCGACGCTGGGGCAGCAGATGTTGTTCCAGAACGAATTTGATGAGGTGTTGCGCATCGCGCGGGAAAACGGCGCGGCGCAGGACCCGGCGATACGCCAACGCATTGCCGATGCGCACGTGGGTCTGCGGATTATGCGCTTCAACAGCATGCGTATGCTTTCCGGTGGTGCTGATGACGGCAGCCTCAAGCCCGAGGCCATGATGTACAAACTGTACTGGGCCAGCTGGCACCGCAACCTGGGCAAGCTGGCGATGGATGTGCTGGGGCCCGAGAGTGAAATAATTGATGGTGCCCCGTATCAGCTCAACCGCTTGCAGTCCCTGTACCTGTTTACCCGGGCCGATACAATTTACGGCGGCACCAATCAGATTCAGCGCAATATTATTGCGGAGCGGGCCCTGAACATGCCACGGGAACCCCGCGGCTCCTTGAAGTGACGAAGCGCTTCAGGCGGCACGATACCGCGTTGAAAAACATTTAACGGAGAATATTATGGCCCTCAAAGAACCACCTCCCTATGTGCAAGGGCACAATTTACTGGCCGGGAAATCGGTGTTGATTACTGCTGCCGCTGGCGCTGGTATCGGCTTTGCGGCGGCTACGCGCGCAGCGGAGGAGGGTGCCCGGGCGGTTACGATCAGTGATATACACGAGGCGCGCCTGGAGAAAGCCGTGGCCGGCCTGCGGCAAGCGACGGGTCTCGAGGCGGTCTATGGCAGGCTCGCCAATGTCACGGTTGAGGACGATGTGCAGGCGCTGGTGGATGACGCTGAGCAGCAAATGGATGGTGTGGATGTATTGATCAATAACGCCGGCCTGGGCGGTACCCGGCTGCTGGTGGATATGCCGGACGAGGAATGGTCACGGGTACTGGATATCACACTCACCGGCACCATGCGCATGACCCGTGCCATGTTGCGCAAAATGCAGCCGCGAGGCGCCGGGGTTATCGTCAACAACGCCTCGGTACTGGGTTGGCGCGCGCAGAAGGAGCAATGCCATTACGCCGCCGCCAAGGCCGGGGTGATGGCGCTGACGCGCTGCTCAGCACTGGAGGCCGCCGATTTTGGCGTGCGTATCAATGCTGTGTCGCCGTCTATTGCTTTTCACGATTTCCTGAAAAAGACAACTCCCATGGAATTATTGGAGGAACTCGCTGCCAAAGAAGCATTCGGCCGCGCGGCGGAAGTGTGGGAAGTCGCCAACGTGATGATGTTCCTGGCCTCGGATTACTCCGGCTATATGACCGGTGAAATCGTGCCATGCTCCAGCCAGCACGCCTGATGTATGACAATTAGAACGCTGGGGAACCCGCGGTGCAGAAGCATGTTTCGGCGTAGTGCTATGTTATAATGGCATTGCCGTGCGAATGCTGCCTGCAGTAGCCGCTGGCCCCTATCGGCCAGGAATGTGTTGAAACATGAAGAAAATTGGCGAACTGCTGGTACAGCAGGGCAAGCTTTCCGATCGGGATGTGGAGCGCACGCTCATGGCCCAGGCGGAAATGGGCGGCGTATTCGGCCAGGTGCTGGTCAAACTCGGCCTCGTCTCTGAGGCAGATGTCGCTGCAGCCCTCGCTGCGCAGCTTTCCATTCCTTTACAACTGTCACCTGATTACCCCGAGGCACCTATACGCCTGGAGGCCATCGCTCAGGACTTCCTGCTCAGCAATGCGGTGGTGCCGGTGGCCGATACCGAGCAGGAGACGCTATTCGCTGCAACCATGCCGCAGGACCCCTTTCTGGCCAAGGCGCTGGCGCTGGCACTCGACAAGCCGGTGCGTATTGCCCTGGGTCTGGAAACAGACATCAACAAAGCTCTGCAGTTGTATGTGCAGGAACAGCAGGAGGCGGGTGCGGATGCCGTCGAAGGTGATCAGTTTGGCGGCCAGTCAGACGATGAGTTTATCGAGCACCTGAAGGATCTGGCCAGCGAGGCACCGGTGATCCGCCTGGTTAACCAGTTAATTCATCGGGCGGTGGATATGGGTGCTTCCGATATCCATATCGAGCCCTTTGAGGATGGGCTGCAGCTGCGTTACCGTGTGGATGGCGTATTACAGGAGTATGCCGACCCGCCCGCGGCAAATCTGGCTGCGGCCATTGCCTCGCGTATCAAGTTGCTGTCGCAAATGAATATTGCGGAAAGGCGCCTGCCCCAGGATGGGCGCATCATGCTGCGGGTGAAGGGCCATGAGCTCGACCTGCGGGTATCGACAATCCCCACCGTACACGGCGAGAGCATTGTCATGCGCGTGCTGGACCGCGAGAGCATCCAGCTCGCCCTGTCGACCATGGGCTTCAGTGATGACACCCTCAAGCGCTACCAGAACCTGCTCGCCAGGCCCCACGGCGTGCTGTTGGTGACCGGGCCCACGGGTTCGGGTAAGACGACGACGCTGTATGCGTCGCTGGCGTCACTGGATTCCGAGTCCCTGAAAATTATCACAGTGGAAGATCCCGTTGAGTACCAGCTGCAGGGCGTGAACCAGATTCAGGTGCAAAACCAGATCGAGTTGAGCTTCGCCAGGGCCTTGCGCGCCATTTTGCGCCAGGACCCGGACATCATCATGATCGGTGAAATGCGCGATACCGAGACGGCACAGATCGGGGTGCAGTCCGCCCTCACCGGCCACCTCGTGTTGTCCACGTTACATACCAATACGGCGGCAAGTGCTATCACCCGCCTGGAAGACATGGGAATCGAGCGCTACCTCATTACCTCGGCTGTCAATGGCGTGCTGGCCCAGCGCCTGCTGCGCACGTTGTGCAAGCACTGCAAGGTGCCGCACCAGGTGGAGCGCGACTATATACAGCAAACGGGCCTGCGCCGGTGGGTGAAAGAAGATTCGCTGCAGCTTTACCAGGCGGGCGGCTGTGCCGAGTGTAACCACACGGGGTATTCCGGGCGCACGGGTATTCACGAGTTGTTTGTGCTGGACGAGGAAATGCACCGGGTGATCCTGAGTGGTGCCGATGCCACCCTGCTGCACGTTGCCGCCAAACGCCAGGGCATGGTCACTCTGTACGAGGACGGGCTGCGCAAGGTAGTGCAAGGTGTCAGTTCCATGGAAGAGCTGCTGCGGGTTACGCAGGACCAGAGCGAGGCTGAGTCCTCCCCCTCCGGCGCTGCCACTGTCGATGCCCCGGCAGCTGAAAGCCTGTCGGCCTGAGCCTGACGCATGGCCCACTTCAGTTACAAGGCAATTGGTCGCGACGGCAAGTCACTGAGCGGTGTGATTGAGGCGGATGGCCTGGAGCTTGCCTCCCGGCAACTGCGGGGGCAGGGATACACCCTGCTCAAACTCGAAGCCGGTGGCAAGCTCGACAGCTCAGCAAGCCGCGCAGCGGGCAAGCCGCCGGGGCGCCAGGATATCCTGTCCATGACCAGCGAACTGGCGGTGTTGTTGCGAGCCGGGATGCCACTGGACCGGGCCCTGAAAGTGCTGATCGATATGGCGTCCCTGCCGCGGATGCACCAGGTGCTGTCGGAGCTGCTGGCAGCGGTAAAGGGAGGCAAGGCGCTGAGCCATGCCATGCAACCCCACGATGAGTTGTTCGGCACCTTTTATATCAGCATGGTGCGTGCGGGTGAGGCCAGCGGCCAGCTGTCGGCCGTGCTGGACCGGCTGGTGGAGTATCTGGAAAGCGCCAAAGCCAATCGCGACAGCGTGGTCTCCGCCCTGATCTATCCCGCCATTCTGCTGGTGGTGTCGGTGCTGTCGATAGTGCTAATGCTGGGTTTTGTGGTGCCACAGTTCCAGACCTTGTTTGAGGATATGGGCGAAGCCCTGCCGTTGTTGACGCGGTTGGTTGTGGACGCCGCCGAGTTTATCAAGGTCTATGGCTGGCTGATCCTGCTGCTGGTCGGCGGTGTCGTGGTATACCTGCGCCGCTGGGCGGCCACAGAGGCCGGCAAAATCAGCCTGCATCAGCGCATGTTAAAAATACCGCTGGCGGGGGGGATTATTTTTGAATTTGAGGTGTCAAAATTTGCCCGCACCGTGGGCACGCTGCTGGGTAATGGCGTGTCCCTGCTGAAGGCGATCTCCATCGCCATTGATACCGTCAACAATCGGGTTATCAAGGATGCGCTGCAGGTGCTGCCACCGGCGGTCAAGGCGGGCAAGCGCATGTCGAACGCACTGGCGGACACAGAAATGTTTACCCCCATGGTGATTCAGATGATTCGCGTGGGTGAAGAGTCCGGCAGCCTTGGCCAGATGATGCTGGAATTGGCCAAGGTGTTCGACGGTCACGTGCAGTCCGGCGTTAAGCGCGGGCTGGCGTTGCTGGAGCCGGTGCTAATCCTGGGTATGGGATTTATGATTGCTGTCATTATTATTGCGATACTGATGGGCATACTTTCGGTTAATGATCTGGCCGTGTGAAGTCGCCGCCAGAATGAATGTAACAGGTAAGGGATTCAGAACTATGATGTTTAAGCGCGGTAAAACCACCATGACAGCTGAATGTTTCCAGGTCGAGAGACAGCGCGGATTTACCCTGATGGAGTTGCTGGTGGTGCTGGCGATCCTGGGGCTATTGATGAGCCTGGTAGGCCCCAAGGTGCTCAACCAGCTGGGCGGTGCAAAAACCAAGACCGCGGGTATCCAGATCAAGGACCTGGAGCAAACGCTGGAGATGTACAAGCTGGATGTCGGGCGTTTCCCCACTACTGAAGAAGGCCTGGAGGCGCTGGTGACGCGGCCCGGTAGTGCAGCCGGCTGGAATGGACCCTACCTCAAGTCCGACGTGCCACTCGATCCCTGGAAGTACGAGTACCATTACAAATACCCCGGAGACCACGGTGAGTTCGATATTTACAGCTATGGTCAGGACGGCCAGGCTGGCGGCGAGAGTGAAGACGCGGATGTGGGCAACTGGAACTAGCAGCCGTAAAACGGCTCACAGCTTTCCCGGCGCGGATGTTTTGTGACGTTTTCAGTTTTGTCTATTGAGCCATCGGGCTGCCGCCGGGTTCGGGGCTTTACCATGTTGGAGATGTTGGTGGCGATCACTATCGTCGGCCTCCTGCTGGCGGTGACTGTCCCCGCTTCCGCACGTTTTTATGAATCAATCCAGTATCGCCAGGCCGTGCGTGACGTGATCACCGTGCTGGCCTCTGCCCGGTACCGGGCGATAAATTCGGGTCGCGTCCAGGATGTCACCGTCGACCCACGCGGTAATCAGCTTGGTAGCAACGGCGAAGTGACCCATCTGCCGGAAGGCTTTGAGGTGACCGTGCATTCGGCCGGCGAACTCAACCGCAATAGCATGGGGGTTATTCGCTTTTATCCTGAGGGCGGATCCACTGGTGGTGGTATCGACCTGGAAAGAGAGGATGGGTCCGGCGTTAGAATTTCCGTGGACTGGCTGTTAGGCCGCGTGAGTCAGGAAGCCTATGTTGCCTACTAGCAGGCAGTTGCCGGCCTCCAGGCGGGCCAGAGTTGCGGTTAGAACTCAAGCTCGCGGAGAGTCCGGTTTCTCGTTGTTGGAGATGATGGTGGCGATGGCGATCCTGGGGCTTGCCCTCGGCGCGCTTTACCAGGCCGCCAGCGGCGCCACCCGCAATGTCAGGGCGGATGAAAAATACGCTTATGGCGTAGAGCTGGCGCGCTCGCTGTTGGCGGACAATGCCCGGGTGCCCGCTGAGGGTGTAAATCGCAGTGGCGAAACAGCAGGTGGGTTCAGGTGGCAGGTGGCAACGCACCGCATCGACCTGGATCGCACGGCTCTCGCGTCCACCAGCCTGCACAATATCGAGGTGTCCGTCAGCTGGCAGGATGGTCGCCGGCGCCCGGAAGTGGTACTGAATTCGGTGGTTGAAGGGGTTGCGCTATGACAGCCGCTGCCTTTGGGGCCAGCTCTGGCTGGCGGGCCGACAGCGGTGGTTTCAGTCTGGTGGAAGTTGTGGTTGCGCTGAGCATCCTGTCCCTTGTTCTGCTGGCCACTATTACCGGCCTGCGCACCCTGGCAAATACCCAGGTTACGCTTGAGCGCATGACGGAACGGGTAGACGAGGTGCGCACGGTGAGCAGTTTTCTGCGGGACACCATGGAGTCCGCTGCGGCCGGTAGTGCGGATGCCGGCGGTCTCAACCTGGGAGGTCTGAGCAGAGAGTCCGCCTACTTTGAATTGACCCGGGATGCGCTGATCTGGAATTCGACTATTCTTATCGGCGAACGTTTTGGCGGCAGCTATCTGCTGCGCCTTGCCCGGGAGGACGATTTGTTGGTGTTGCGCTGGCAGGAGCCCCTGCTGTCGGGCCAACCGACGGACTGGCGTGATGCCCAGGTGCGTACCCTGTTGGGTGAACTGGAGGAATTCGAGATTTCCTGGCGTGAGGGTGTCCGCGATGAATGGCGGCAAGAGTGGCACCGGGGTGACGTGGCTGGCTGGGTGCGATTACAGATCCGGGCAGCGGGGCGTTTCTGGCCAGAGTTAATTATGCAGGTGCCGCAGTAATGCCGTGCGCCATAGCCATTTTGCACGGGGGCGGATTTCCCGGTACCCGCCAGCGGGGTGTGGCTCTGGCGATAGTGGTATGGTTTATTGCGGGCATGTCACTTCTTGTGGCCGGTATTGTTGCCCAGGCCAGGGTAGACAGCCAGCTGGCCCAGCTCCATGTCGCCAGAGCTAAAGCGGTAGCGGCGGGCGACGGTGCGATCCAGTTGATGATGGTGGATGCTATGACTGACAGTAAGCAGTCATCAGTGCGCAGCTATCGGCTGGGCGGTATCGAGGTGACTGTGGCGCTGGTGCCGGCTGTGGGCCTGATTGATATCAATGGCGCATCGGCCGAAATACTTTACGCGCTCTTCCTGGTGGCGGGTGGGTTGCCAGAGGAACAGGCGAGGTTGCTGGCGGAGAATATGGTACAGTCGCGCACCGCCGCCAGGCCGGATGGTGGTGACGCTTTAGAGCTGGCTGCTATAGAGGATTTTTTGCGAGTGCCCGGCAGTAGCCGCACCTTGCTCGATTCCCTCAGGGACTTTATTGTGGTTTCAGAGTCGGGTAAGGGTGGCACGGAATGGTCGCAGGCACCGGATGCCCTGCTGAGTGTGCTGTCAAAGGTCAATCCCGAGAAGGCGGATGCCGTGAGGTCACGACAAGGCGGTGCTGCTGCCGGCTTTCCGCGAGCCGCCGGTAGTAAATCCCGTCGCGCCAGTGGCGGCAGCTCCTTGACCGGTAGCTTCAGAGCTGACGCTATCGTGCGCTACGGAGATACACTCTGGTTGCGCCGGCGCTGGATATCTGTCGAATCCAGCCCCCTTACCGAGTTGCCCTGGCATATTACCCGGACGGAGCCGCCGCGGGTGTTAATGGAAGACAGTTAGGGTCTTTTCACACTCACTGAGGTGGCCCTGTTGATCCAGAACTAACGCGTGTGAGGCGCGAGGAGTGAGGTTTGGTTATTCCAAATGAGAGACGAGCAACGAAGAGTAGTGCTTTATCCGGATCAACCCGGAGGGTCGCCACTGTATTTTCCCCCGGCGTCGCTAGCAATTGCGTTTGTGGATGCGTCGCAGTGGATGATTTCTGCCTGGCTGGTCAAACCGGCAGTGACAGCAGGGCCAACTCAGAGAGCGTGAGCAGACCCTGATATGAAGTTCGATAAAGGCCAAAATTGGGAACTGTTCGGCTATGACATGCGCCACCTGGGCGGCTACTGGACTGCCGCCTGGAGAGATATGCTCTGGTCGTACGATTCCCCGGTGCGAAAACGACTCGACGAGGTGGTGACGGTACATTCAGATGCCGGAGTCAGCAGCTATCAGGCTGGAACTGCTTGTGACGGCGCACTCGACTCTGATTGCACGGCAGTGCTGTTTCCCCAAGAGCTTGTACTTTGCAAGCATATTCCCGTACCACTGCAGGCTGAGGGCGAACTAGCTTCCCTGCTTGAACTGGAAGTCAGGTCCAGCAGCCCATTCGCAGCTGCCGACACTCGCTGGGGCTGGAGCGTGGTTGCCCGGGATGAGTCATTTATCCGTGTTGCTCTCGCCATTGTTTCCGCGAGTGCCGCCATGGCTTTTCTGGGGCGGGAATATAACTCCCACGACGCGCATGCACAGGAAGTCTGGGTGGACGTTGACGGTATAATGGTGGTGGTGCAGGGCTTTGGTGAGGGTCTGCGTGAGCGCCGTTATCGCCGCAGATTGCTGCAATCAGGGGCGCTTATTGCAGCAATAGGCCTATTAGTGCTGGCGATGGTTGGTGTTTCCACGTTGTTCAAGAGCGCGGAACTTCAGCATCTGGAGCGCGTGGCAGAGGTTACTGAAGAAGCCGCCACTGAGGCATCCAGGCTTAAGAGCCTGCTGGCGGTGGCCAATGAGACTATCGCGGCGGCCAATGCGGTGGTGGCAGCGTACCCCAACCCCCATGTTGAGATTGCCCGGCTGACCCGCCTTCTGGGTGACGACGCTTCAATCAGCAATTTTTCAATGGCCGGGAAGGAGATTCGCCTTCGTGGTTTAGCCGAAGATGCCGCGGTGGTTATGGAGGAGTTCACAAGTGAACCGTGCTATTTGGGGGTGAAGGCACCTCAGCCCATCCGCAGGTTATCGAATGGTCAGGAGCAATTTTACCTGGATATCCGTGTCTGCGAGCAGGTGCCAGAATGAGTTGGCTTAAGGTTCATCAGCGCACAGCGGGAATTTGTGGCCTCACTCTACTACTGCCGGCGTTGCTTTATGTCTACGTAATGTTCAGCTTGCTGGAGGTGCGTGGGGGTGCCCAGGCTGAGATTAATCGCATGAAGCCCCGTCTTGCGCGGCTGCAGGGGCTGATCGAATACGAAGACCAGCTGCGCGAGGCGGCTGTTCTTGTAGATTCACAAGTGCTGGAGTTGGTATATCCCGTATCGGAAGAGCAGGCTACAGTGTCTGCCGAGTTACAGACGCAGGTGCGGGATATTTTCAGTAAAGCCGGGCTTTCCGTTACCAACAGCCAAGTGCTGCCGGTGCGGGCCGAGGGCAGCTTCGATTATATCAGTGTGAAGCTCACTGTGAGCGGTACTCTGCCTGCGCTCGATGAGGCACTGGCAGGTGTTGCGGCCTATCTGCCACTGGTACTGGTGGAGTCAATGGACGTGTACCCAGCGCGCTCGGCGCGAGGCGGTGAGGCTGGTGATCAGCAGCAGCTTACGGCCAGCCTGCAGCTGCTGTCTTTGAGGTTCGCGCAGTGAACTGGTTACAAGCGATTGGTCGGCGCTACAGGGTCAGCGAAGACCCCCTGCGTACCTTGCGACGCATAGAATTGGTGGTATTGCTGCTGGGGGCGTTACTGTGCCTGCAGCTCGCCCTGGGTGCAATCAAGCTGGCCGCAACAACCGGGCCGACGCCGGTTCGGCCCGCAGCGGATTCGCTGCAGATTCCCCGGGTTCTCGAGCCGGTGGTCGTCGCTGTGGATGAGCGCAACGAGATTGTAGCCAGGCCCTTGTTCTGGATTGGTCGACAGCCGGCCAGTGCGGTGGAAACCCCTGCAAAGCCCAAGGATAAAGCCAGGAAGTTGAAGGATGTGAAGCTGGTCGGTGTGTTTGGCAGCGGTGAGCGTGCGGGGGTCATTGTGTTGGTCAAGGACAGGAAGCGGCGTATATTGGTTGGGGAAAGCCTTGAGGGCTGGACTCTGGAGTCAATCAAGCCTGATGAAATTGTATTGGTTAACGGCAAGCGAAGTGAAGTTCTGGCCCTTAAGCGGGGCAATATATTCAGCTCGACACCGCAAGTGAAAGCGCCTGAAGTCAATAGCGGCAGACCCGTTCGGTAGTATACTCTGCCGACACCGGCAGCTGTAATGAACCTTGAACGTAAACCCGCTGCCGTTGCGGTAGTAGAAAAAAGGCCAAACCCACATCCAAACTGGTGCCTGAGCGAAGGCGGGTGCTGGCTTGGCAATGACAAGAACTTGACGTGAAATAAGAAGATAACGACTAAAGAAGGGACGAACGGGAAACTCGATGCGCAATAAAATGATAGCTGCTGCCCTGGTGCTGTTGCTTGCCAGTTGTGCCACCACCGATAGCGGTGGGGGTTCAGGCACTTCGACAACAGCGGGCTCTGCCCAGGCCAGGCCAAAGGTCGATGCCTCGGCGCCATTGGCAACGTCGGCTGCTGATCTCGCAGAGTCCAACGCGGAGGAGGAGACGAAAAGTGACCCGACTCTTTACCGCGGCAACAATCGCCAGGTGAACATGCCGGCGGTGCAAGAGCCCATCCGCTTTCTGGGAGAGGATGTCAGCATCAACTTTGAGCAGGCCCCGCTCAGCGAGGTCATGCACGCCATTATGGGTGACATACTGCAGCTGGATTACGTGGTTGACCAGCCTATCAAGGGTGAGGTTACCCTGCGCACCCGCACCCCCATACCTCGCGGCGAGCTGTTTGCCGTGCTGGAATCGCTGCTCAAGGCCAACAATGTCATCATTATCCGCGGCAGTGACGGCCGCTACCTGGTAACCAGTACAGCGAATGGCGCCAAAATTTCTCCCGGCGTGTCCAACCCGCGTAACAAAGGTGTTGGCTACAGTACGATTGTGGTGCCGTTGCAGTACATCAGCGCGTCAAATATGGCTGAAATTCTGCAGCCGGTGGCGGAGCCTGCCTCATTTGTGCGTGTGGATAACGTCCGTAACCTGCTCATGCTGGCCGGCACCCGGGCCCAGGTGGATGGCTGGCTGGAAATGGTGGAGACCTTTGATGTGGACTTGCTGGCGGGTATGTCCGTGGGTATTTTTCCGCTGGAGAACAGCAGTGCGGACGAGGTTCACCAGGCTATTTCTACTTTGCTGTCCAGCGGGGAGGGGTCTGAAGAGCAGGGTGGCGACTGGTCCCGGCTCATTCGTGTTATCCCCATTGCCCGGCTTAACAGTATCCTGGTGGTGACCCCGCGGGCTCATTACCTGGATATCGTGCAGAAGTGGATTACGCGCCTGGATGATGCCTATGTTTCCAACGCCGACATGCGTTTGTATGTGTACCCGGTACAAAACACCACCGCGGAACGTCTGGCAACGCTGCTCAACAGTATTTATTCCGGCAATATGAGCCAAAAGTCCGGCTCCTCCACCAACAGCGGCTTTGGTAGTGATGCCTCTGTAGCACCTGGCATGAACCGTGAAAGCATCGGATCATCCTCTGCTGTCGGCGGCAATTTTAATCCGCGTTCCAATAATTCCGGTGGCGACACCAGCGGCGGTATCTCTACAGTGGCAATGGCCGGCGGCAGTAACTCCCTGTTGGCCGATGTGCGGGTTGTGGCTGATGAGGAAAGCAATGCGCTGTTGATTTACTCCACGGGTATCCAATACCGCATTATCAAAACCGCGCTGGAGCAGTTGGACCAGGAGGCCACGCAGATCATTATCGAGGCCAGTATTATCGAGGTTACGCTTACCGATAACCTGCAATACGGTCTCGAGTGGACTTTCAGCAATGAGATAGGAGACGACCGTACCGGCACCGGTTTGCTGACAGGTGCAGCTTCCAGCGCGTTGAGTCTCCCCAGTGTCTCCGGATTTTCCTATTCTGTCGTTAACAGCGCTGGTGACATCAAAGCGGTGCTCACGGCACTGGCTGAAGACAAGTTGCTCAATGTTATATCCACGCCATCAGTGATGGTGCTGGACAATCACGATGCCTATATCCATGTTGGTGATCAGGTGCCTGTGCAGTCATCGACCACGCAGACTGATGGTGGTAATACCATCCAGTCTATCGAGTACAAAGATACCGGTGTTCAGCTCAATGTTCGCCCATCGGTCAACGCCGGCGGCCTGGTCACTATGCAGATCGAGCAGTCGGTTACCGATGTCGGCGAGATAGATCTTGCCACCCGCCAGCGCTCGTTTAATGAGCGCTCCATTATGAGCCGGGTGGCCGTGCGCTCCCATGAGTCCGTGGTGCTGGGCGGGTTGATTCGCGAAAATGCCAGCAGTACTGAATCCGGGATACCGTTCCTGCACACCTTGCCGGTCATTGGTCCTCTCTTTGGCAGTACTGTCAAGGAAGACCGGCGCACCGAGCTGCTGGTTATTATCACTCCGCGTGCCCTCTACAACGAGCAGGATCTGCGTGAGGTCAGCGAGCAGATGCGCTCCCAGATCCGGCATATGGAATTGATCGAGCTGCCGTCACAGTGAGATGCCTATGGCTGCGGGGGTAAATACTGGTACTTTTTCGCACCAGGATTCAACGCCTTGCGGCGGTCTGACGGGTCCATGCGGGTAGCTCGCTGCAAGGGAAATTGCCGGCGGGAGTTAGATGTCTGGCCGTTGGTTCGCTCGAAGCCAGCTCCGGCCTCAGGTCGGTTTCCGTGGAAAATGACCTGCCGCGACATCGACGCCTGCAGTGTGCGGCGCTCAGTTCATTCGCTTGTGTTGCTCGGCAGCTCCGGTATAATCGCCGCCCTTGACCAAAAAAGGCAATAAACACAGTATGTTGCGTTCATTTCACAGCTTTTCTCTCGCCGCCATCGGGGCCTGGTTGATTGTGTCAATGGCCTTGGTGGCAGGCTGTACAGACAACAAAGAGCTATCGGAAGCAGAGGTGGCGGCGCTGGAACTGCGGGTGGCGGAGCGGTGGCAGGCGCTCGCCGCCCGGGACTTTGAAAAGGCCTGGGAATATACCACGCCGCTCTATCGAGCTTCCTTTCCTAAACACTTGTATGTAAAAAAATTTTCCTACGCAGTAGAGTGGGAGTTGACAGCTGTGGAAGTTGTTAACTATGATGCCCGGGCAGCTGTGGCAAGTGTGGTGGTGAGGGTCATGTCCAAGCCAACCAAACAAACCTCCGCGGCGTCCATAGCGGTTGGCCCTATCCCCAGTAACCTGCGTGAAAGATGGATTTTTACAGACGGTGAATGGTGGTTTAGTGCCAACTATTAGATGCTTTGGCTGGTTGACAGCTGGCTGCAGCTAGCAATAATAGCGCTAGCAACGTAAAAAACGTTAAGTTGTGAAACAAAAAAGACTTTAGGAGTCTCCTTACTATGAAAAATGTATTTAAACCACTGGCCCTTGCCTCAGCAGTTGCTGCTGTGTCAGCTGGCTACGCGGGAGTTGTCAACGCAGAAGCGGTGTTAGCTGATAACAGCGGCTTGGGCGACCTGGCAATTGTTCCTTACTACACAGTCCGTGAAGGCTATTCAACCGGTGTTTCTGTTGTTAACACCAGCAACGAGACTCAGGTGATCAAGATCCGCCTGCGTCGCGCTGTAGATTCCATGGACGCGCTCGACTTTAACGTGATTATGTCACCCTGGGACGTCTGGAATGGTTACATTCAGGCTGATGGCGACGATATCCGTTTTTACAGCAATGACGCGAGCTGTACTGCTCCTGCCATGACTGACGGTTCTTTCCTGATGCCGAACATCTACCGCGAAGGCGCGGAAGAGGGTTACATTGAGGTTATCGGTATGGGTGCGGCTAGCAACGCCCAGCCTATATCTGCAGCCGCTCTGCACGTTCAGCCGGCGGGCGTTCCTGCGAGTTGTGATCTTGTTAGAGATAACTTCTTCCCGGGCGACAACAACAGCGACTATGGCACCGGCGCCAACTTGGCTCGCAGGGGTGTAATTGACTCTGAGACTTCGCATCAGCGCAACCTGACTGTGCCCGGCACCTTCAATCAAAGCAAGTTCACCGACACTGGAAACGTGTTGAAAGTGTCCTACTTTATCAAGAGTGACGCGACTGGCACCGAGTTTGGCGATGACGCGGTACACCTTGCCAACTTTATGACTGGCCCCTCCATCACCAACCAGAAGTTTGGTATCAACCAGGGTGACTTGCAGGGCTTTGACTATCCGGACTTGAACGGTGGTGCGGTATTCGGCACTTTTGTCGACCCTGTTGCCGGTGCTGGCGAGCGTCCTGTTTATCAAGACGTGCGTAGTGCTATTGGCGGCGTTGCCGTGATCAACAACTGGTCGGCCAACACCACCGATATGTTCACTGTTGACACCGACTGGGTAGTTACCACACCCGGCCAGTACAACATGACCAATCTCTGGATTTATGCCGATGCCAACGACTCAGATCCATCAGGTGATCTGTGTACTGGTGGTGTGCCCGGTCTGAATAACTACGTGGCATTGACTGGTGCAAACTGTGACTTCCGCGATATTCCGTTGACAGCGACCTTCGCAGTTTTTGACCGTGAAGAGCGTGGCATCGTGATTCAAGAGGGTGATCTGGTTGTTTCTCCTCAGCCCCCGAATGAAGTTAGCAAGGACACTCTGAGGCAGGAAGTTAACGTGATCAGCTGGGGTACCTCTACAGTTCTGGGTGCACAGCCCTCTCTGACCGTAAAGCAGCCGGATGGTGCGCAAGCTGGTTGGGCTAAGATGGGTGTATCACAGTGGGCCGGTACTCAGCAGGCCATTTGTTCCATCACTGGTCTGGCTTCGCCGAATGCGAACGCCGTACCTACTCAGTCCAACCCGATGCCCGTTCTCTGTGTAGCGACGGATACCCCGGTACCGCTGGTAGGTTTCGTTGCATGGCAGCGTAACTTTGGTGTGAATGCTGACGCTAACTATGGCCGTATCGTCGGGCACAGCTACTCAAGCAACTAAGCTAGATTTTTTAGCTATCTGAATAGCCGACACCCTTCGGGGTGTCGGTTTTTTTATGTGTGAACCGTGAGAAATTTCAAATCATGACAAAACTAAAGGCAATATTCATAACCAGTATCCTGGCCCTGGGTGCCTCATCGATTGCACAGGCCCAGAACATTGTAGAGGATGGGGGTGTAGGCCTCACATATGATGAGCTGGAGTACATGGTGGGACGGTGGACGCCACAGATGCAAAAAGCCGCTGCCTCTGACACGGGAGACCGGCTGGAGTTGCTCAACGTGGCCCTGGCCAATAAGCGGGTCGCCCTGGAGGCAGACAAACTGACCCCGGAGGAAGACCCGCAGGCCTACTGGGACTATGTTTTTATGATACGGGCTGCCAAGCGATCATTCGTTGTCGAGCAGGTGGTCGAGAACCTGGCGGTCCCCGATATGAGTGAACTCGCGGCCGAGCGTTACGAAACCGAGAAGGAAAAATACGCTCGTATTCCCGAGCGCCGCATATCGTCTCATATCCTGTTTGCCTGCGCTCCTGGTGCTTGTTCACGGAAGGACGCTCTGGCTAAAGCCCAGCCGGTGCTAGACCAATTGCGGGCCGGTGCGGATTTTGTGGAGATGGTGCAGCAATACTCTGAGGATCCTGGTACCAAGAAAAAAGATGGCAAGTTTGACAAGTGGATGAAGCTAGGTGAGACGCAGGTTGCCGGGCCTTATTCAGAGGGTCTGTTCGAAATTAGCGAAATCGGTGAGTATTCAGAGCTGGTACAAACCCAATTCGGTGTTCATATCATCCGCCTGGACGGGATTGAGGAGGAACATTATGAGCCTTTTGATAAGGTGAAGGCCCAGATCATTGCCGACCTGGAGCTGGAGTATAAGAAACTGGCGATGAAAGAATGGCTCGCGCAATACAATATTTCGAATGACGCCTATATCGATGGGGAGGCAATGGAAAAGCTCTTTTCCAAGTACCGCGACACCCAATAGGCAGTCGACAGTGGCTTCCACTGCCTCGGTGGCTGTGCTGCTGTGCACATACGACGGCGACGCGTTTCTGGCGGCGCAGCTGGAATCAATAGCAGCACAGCGTGGGCCGGATGTACGCCTGTATGTATCTGATGACGGGTCAAGTGATGGTACATTGGAGTTACTTAAACACTATCAAGTTCGCTGGAGCGAAGACCGACTCTCGATACGGCACGGCCCCCGGCAGGGCTACGTAGCCAATTTTTTTTTCCTGGTTTGTGCCAGTGATATTAGTGCAGAGACCTACGCCTATGCAGACCAGGACGACCTGTGGGATGCGGACAAGTTGAGCAGGGCAACTGCGGCGCTCTGTTCACTGCCAGCCGAAACCCCGGCCCTGTACTGCTCTCGAAGCCGTCTGATAGACGAGCAAGGGGCAGCTGTAGGCTACTCTCCCTTGTTCCGCAAGCCGCCCGGTTTTGCCAACGCGCTGGTGCAAAATATTGGCGGGGGAAATACCATGGTGTTCAATCACGCTGCCCGTGAGCTGTTAAGGGCAGCGGGGCCAGTTGATGTGGTAAGCCATGACTGGTGGACTTATCTGTTGGTGGCAGGCGCTGGTGGGACTGTTATTTACGACCCTGAGCCGTCGATCAGCTACCGTCAGCACGGTCATAACCTCATAGGTTCCAATATGAGTTTTCGGGAGCGTGTTGCCCGCCTGCGGATGGTATTGCGAAGCCGTAACAGGGAATGGAACGATCGCCACGTAAATACTCTGCAACAATGCCGTCTACTGCTGGCGCCGGATAACCTTGAAGTTCTTGAGCAGTTCTCCAGCGCCCGTAACGAGGGACTGATCCCACGGCTTCTTGGTGTATGGAATTCGGGGATATATGCCCAGACGCTTCTCGGCAATCTGGGTATGATTGCCGCGACTTTTTTAAAAAAAATCTAGTTCCGGCAGGTATAATCACTCGCCGCTATCGTGATGAAAGGCCTGGCATCCAGCACGCCCTGTCTCCTCGAATTCAGGTGGTGGCGTTTTTGCTCAATTATCCGTAACACTAAACAAACAACCTGTATTGCAGGCCGAGGCTAGTCTCTTTCACTATGCATGAAGCCAAAAAATTGATTCTGGTGCTGGGCGCGCACCGTTCCGGTACCTCGCTTTGCGCGGCAGCGCTCGAGTGCATGGGAGCGCAACTGTGCCTGCCGGAGCAGTATGCCAACGACGAAAATGCCAAGGGTTTTTTTGAGCATGTAGATATAGTGGCGTTCAATGACAGGCTTTTGCTTCATCTGGATGGTGCCTGGGATAACCCCTTATTCGATGGTCCCGCGGCCATCGCCGGTGCAGATTTGGGTGAGTGGCATGTGCAGGCTTGCAGGCTGTTCGATTCAATATTCGGCAGCGTGCAAACTGCAGCAATCAAGGATCCGCGGTTGTGCCAGCTACTTGATTTCTGGATGCCGGTCTTTGCCGATTGTGGCTATACCGACGATGCGGTTTATGTCCTGCATGTCGTACGGGATCCGGTGGAGGTTGCGCTCTCGCAACGCAGCCGGACTATCGCGAACCCGGCGTTTTACGAAATCGGAAGGCACCTGGCCGAGGGTGCGTCTCTATGGCTTTCCCTTATGGCGCAGGCGCTGTCCCAGGCCAGGCTGCTCAGGAATTATCTGATTGCTTACGATGACTTACTTCAGAGGCCGGAAGAGGTGCTCGAAGGGCTTGCTGTCTTCCTTCAGCTTAAACCCGACGGAGAACGCTTGCGGGTTTTTTGCGCGGATTTTGTCGACCGTGTCCTGCACAGGAGCAAGACCCTGCCGGCAGCAGTGCAAGAGATAGCCGTCGCACTACCCCAGGCGCTCGAGTTCTACGAGGTATTGCAAGCGCTGGGAGGTAATCGGGTTGTCGCGGCATCCGGCATTGACCGCGCTCTTGAGGTCTACTGCAGGCCGGATACGGCGGCAGCGATGTATCGTGTGATGGTGCCGGCATTGTCTCGCCTGGGCACCGGTTGCCGCAGGGATCGCCTGGAACTGGAGCGAAGCACGGCCATCATTGGCGAACTGGAGCGACAGGCGGATGAACTGGCCCTGAATGCCCGGCGTATAGCCGCTGAGCATGAGTTGGTACTTTCACCCCTGCGGGCTCAGATTGGGAGTCTCGAGAGTGGCAACGCCGCGCTGCAGCAACAGCGGGAGGCCCAACAGGTCGAGTTGGAACGGATTTCTGCTGAGTACAAAGAGACCAGCGACGAACGGTTCTACCTGGTGGATAAAGTGAAGGCAATAGAGGCCTCCACTTCCTGGCGCCTGACAAGGCCGATTCGCGGTCTGAAGTCGCTGCAGATAGCCCTGCTTGAGCGGACAGTGAAAGGCCTGGCCGGATTTCGGCTGCGGTCAGTTATTGTGTATCACCGCATGAGTGTGACACATCCCAGACTGGCCTGGATGGGCCGACGAATATTGCGCCCCTTGTTCCGCTTTATCAATACAGTTCTGCCATCCCGGGCAAGGCGCGAAACCTTTAGTGAACATGGCGACCTGCTTTCGCCCATGCTCTATCAACAATATGAATCCGCCAATGATTTTGCCCCGTTGGTCAGTGTCATTGTGCCCAATTTCAATCATGCACCCTACTTGCGGCTGAGGCTGGACTCAATATTTTCCCAGACTTACCGAAACTTTGAAGTCATCATGCTCGACGACGCGTCGAGTGATGACAGCGCAGCCATACTGGCGCAATACCATCAGCGCTATCCTGATAACTCCACGCTGCTTGTCAATGAGCAAAACTCCGGCGGTGTGTTTCATCAGTGGGAGCGGGGACTCGCGCTAGCACGGGGCGACATAGTCTGGATTGCCGAAAGCGACGACTGGTGTACCGAAAATTTTCTGGAGACGCTGGTTCCCTTTTTTGAAAACGAAGCCATCCAACTCGCCTATGCCAGGTCCGTATTTATGAACGGTGCAGGTGATGAGCAAGTCTGGTCAATCAATGAATACCTGCACGACATAGATCACCAGCGATGGAACGAACCATTCGTGGAAACCGCGCACAAGATCGTGGCTGAAGCATTCGCGATAAAAAATATCATTCCCAACGTAAGCTCCGCCGTATTCCGGAATCCTCGTAAGCTGGAAATCTTGCAGGATCCGCAGTGGAGGCAAATGAAGACCTGTGGTGACTGGGTACTTTACTTACACCTGATCCGGGGGGGCATACTTGGCTATACGCCAGAGTCATGTAATTTCTATCGGATGCACGGGAAAAATACCTCGGTACAATCCCACTCAAGCGATACGTTTTATGCCGAGCACGAGATAGTCGCAAAGACTGTGCGACAGTATTACAAGGTGGATGACCGGGTTTTTGAAGAGCAAAGATCCAATCTGATCGCGCACTGGCGGGAGACCCGGCGATCCTATTCGGAGGCTGCCTTTGAGGCTTGCTACAGTCTCGAGCGTATAGCCGCAGTAACCAAAATGCGCGCTCCCAATTTGCTAATGGTGTCTTATGCTTTCTGTGCTGGTGGAGGGGAGACGTTTCCGGTGCAGTTGGCCAATATCATGAAAGCCAACGGATACAATCTGACCTATCTGGACTGTGCACGCGAGCCGAGAAACGAAGGCATTCGACTAAATCTGCGTCCGGACATTCCAGTTGTCTCCGACTTTACGCAGTTGGAGAGGATCGTCGCCGATTTTGGTATCGACCTGATCCATTCCCATCATGCCTGGGTGGACAGCACCATTCTGGAGCTGCTGCCCGAGGACAGCAACTGCAAAACCATAGTGACCCTGCATGGGATGTACGAAACCATAAACGACTATGATCTCAAACCGATTCTTCCCCGGTTGGTGAAACGCAGTGCCAAACTTATTTATGTGGCTGACAAGAATTTGTCCTCGTTGCGAAAGTTCAAGCTGATAGAGGCCGCCTCGCTGGTGCGAATCGACAACGCACTGGATCCTGATGAAATAGAGTCTATTGATCGCGACACTCTGGGTGTGCCTCGGGATGCGTTTGCTCTTACTCTGGTCAGTCGCGGACTTGCCGATAAGGGCTGGGAGGAGGGCATAGCCGCTGTAAGCAGAGCTCGAGAAATCTCCGGTAAAGATATCCACCTTTTTCTGGTAGGAGATGGCCCCGAGTACGAGCGGTTGATTCGTCAGAAACTGCCGGAATATATTCACCTGGAAGGTTTTCAGCGCAACGTTCGAGGTTATTTCGCAACATCCGATCTGGGTTTTCTTCCCTCGAGATTCCGTGGCGAGAGCTTTCCGTTAGTTATCATCGAATGTCTTCAGTCCGGCCGACCGGTGCTGGCAAGTAATCTGGGCGAAATACACTATATGCTGGATGGCCCCGATGGGCGGGCCGGTATACTGGTGGATCTGGATGGCGAGGCGATTAATATCGAGGTGATCGCCCGGGAAATTGCGAACCTGGCATCTGATCCCGGCGCTTACCAGCAGATACTATCGGGTGTGCAATCGGCCGCTCTCAAGTTTGACCCTCACATAATGGCAGCCAGGCACGATGAGGCCTACCGCGAAGCTATGGCTGAGCCGGACCAATGAAAAAGCACCTTGTTCTGCATATAGGAATGGGTAAAACAGGCACCACTGCGCTGCAGGAGTTTTTTTGGGCAAACAGGCGAGAGCTGCGTCGGGTGGGCATTTTGTATCCAGAATATGCAATGCAGTCCCATGCCCACCACCTCATCTCGCCCTATATTCCGCCTGATCTGGAGAATGAGTGGAAGTTTCAAGATGTAGCCCAGTGGGCGCCCAAGCTGGAGCAGTCTGGTCTGGATACAATCCTGTTATCGTCGGAGTTGATCGCCTGGGCCGCGAGAAACGATGTTATAGAGTTCTGTAAAGCGATTGATAAGTGGTTCGATCTGACGGTGACTCTTTACCTGAGAAGGCAGGATAATATGATTATGGCCAACTACAATCAGTTGGTGAAGTCCGGCACGCAGCTACTCGAACTTGATTGGGTCCTGGAGAACGGCCCCGTACAGTTTGATTATCAGAGAATACTAGAGCCCTGGATATCAGCGCTTGGCATGGACAATATCATTGTCAGGCCCTATGAGAAGGGGCAGTTTTACCAGGCTGATATACGCCGGGACTTTATGCACCATGTTTTTGGGCTCGACAAACTTGAGGGTTTTGTCACACCGTCAGGCAACCCGAATCCTCGCTTTTCAACGGCGGCGATGTCTTACAAACTGCAACTGAATAAGTTGTTCGAGAACCCTGCAAAATCATCCAAATTTAATTCACTTTTACTGGCGTTCTCAGCTGAGTCGGATGCTAATGCCAGTAATGTCTACTCGTCACAATCGCTGCTTTCGCCTGCAGCGAGAAGGGGCATCCTGGAACGTTCAAGCGCGGGCAACGAGGAGATCGCGAGGGGATTGATGGGGCGAGACGATGGGGCGCTGTTCCTTGAGTCTGTGCCGGATGAGACTATTCCCTGGGTTAAGCCTGTGCTGACTGATACGGAAGCGCGCATTATCACTAGGTATATTCAGGCAGCCGACAAGCAGGCCTACCAACTGCTTGTCTCGGATGTGCGGCGAGGAGTCGCTTCTCTCAGTGCTGTGCGCAGGGAGGCGGCATGCTATCTTAGGCGATTCTTGCCGCCTTCGGACCTGGTGCAGACTGTAGAGCACAGTGGCCTGGCCAAAAAACTACTGTCGACCTACTTGCTCTCCAGGCGAGAGCGAGATGGAGCTCCACTGCTGCTAATCTCTGTCCATTTTCCTGGCGTGGACGTGGCTGGCTACCAAGCGTTGTTAGAGCACCATTTCGGTGAGCAATTTCTCCGGGACTACGAGGATCGCCCCATGCGTATATCCGCGTTTCAACGCAATGTGGATGCACTGGGGAATTGCGCCCGTCTCCCTGGTTTGGCCGCGGAGGTACAGACGGATACATGTTTGCACGGCCATTTTCTGCCACTGAAGTATAGGCTGATCAGCTCGCGGTTTCGGAAGCGCTTTGTAACCTGGATGCGAGACCCGGTTGAGCGGCTGGTGGGGTTATATCTTCACTGGAAGAATAGTGGCACCTCGCCAGGTGTCGGAAGTCTGTATTATCGTATGCTGGAAGAAGGTTGGTCGTTGGAGACCTTTTGCTTCCAGCCGGAAATACAAAATATCTACAGCAAATTTTTGTGGGGATTTTCACTGTCCCGTTTCGACTTTATAGGAATATGTGAATGCTATGATACAGAGATTCAGCGCTTTTCTACGGAAATATTGGGCCGTCCGCTTCCCGGTGAGTGGGTGCACTCTGGCCCAATAGGGTCGAACTACAGGTCTACCCTGGCCCCCGAGTTGATATCGGCTATAGAGCGACATCACAGTGTGGACATGGCGTTGTATCGCAAGGCGCTTAGAATTCGGGCGGAGACTACACAAGCATCTCAATAGACAGAGTGGACGAGAGGGTGGGCTTATAATGAATAGCCACCGGGTTAATCGATCGTAGCTGCCTTATGGGTAACCCGTTAATGGGTCGCGAATCAGCTGGCCAAGATTGAGATTTGATTGCTGATAGTAGTCGGCCAGCTCTCGTAAAATATTGTCCTCGAACAAGCGCGGTTCCTTCATCTTGAAATACCAGCAAAGGCTTCGATGAAGAAGCTTGAAACGCCTTTCGCCTAAAACAAATGCCGGGAATGGATTCATTTCGCTCGTCTTGAACTTGTTTGCAATTCTGTAGGCGGCGATCTCGTGATCGGGCAGCGAAACATTGAATTTTTCTTCAGATCTGTCCAGCTGAAATTCGTCGACACCGAGGAATTTATTCAAGGCACTGATAAAACGGTGATTGTCGCTTAGAATGCTCTCGTAAGTGGCGACCATCACCTGGTCACTGCCGAACAATTCGTAATATTTGCCGACAATTAAATCATACTTCAGAAAGTCCGGTTTAAACGATGTTCCTTTCCAACTCTCACCCTTTACCAGATCTTTGAATTCACCTAAATAGCCCTGCTTCACCAGCTGCTTGTAGATGGACCTGATCATGTCGAGCTGATTACGCACTACTATGATAATTTTTGAGTCTGGAGAGCAGGCATGAATCCTGTTGGCTATGGTAAAGCTGTCGTAGCCGCCGGAGTAAGGATGGCCAGAGAGCCTTTCGGCGCTGACCAGGTTAACCCGTTTGTCGGGTATATTCACCGCCATTAAAGCCCTGGCGCAAGCTGCTTCACTAAATGATCGGATAGTCGATCCTATAAGAATGGATAACAAAGGATCGCGCCAGGGCTCATTGCAATTGGATGCCAGGTTTATCTGTGGATGTTTGCTGAAATAGGAACCCTGCAGCCAGGTCGTGGCTGTCTTATGATAACCAATGTGAAAGACAAAATTTTTCATGCGCTCCCCGGCTGACGCTGCGTGCGGGTGGTTTGTCCATGTGAGTTGTGTGTTTGCATATGGAACATGCAGCCGTCCACTAAAAATAACTTGGCATCAAAACACTCCATCATGTATTTTTCGTGATATACCAATCTGTTGCAATAGGCGGTTGGCCGAGGTCTATTTACTGGATTCGAAAATGAAAGAGCATTATCCGGATTCCCGTCCCGACGTTGCCGGCGATATCCGTAGGCCCATGCAGGTAGATTTCATGATCTGCGGTACGCAAAAAGGCGGGACAACTGCCCTGGATTCCTATTTGAGATGCCATGAAAGCATTTGTATGGCGGACGAAAAGGAGTGCCATTATTTTGACAATGACGTCTATTTTCCTCCAGAGGGTCCAAATTATGACCAATACCATTCGTTCTTTCGCCCCACGGAATCTACTCGAATAATCGGAGAGGCCACGCCCGTCTATATGTACTGGTATGACTGTCCCCGAAGAATTTGGGAGTATAACAGGCGCTGCAAAATAGTAGTCCTCCTAAGGAATCCGATCGAGAGAGCTTATTCTCACTGGAATATGGAGACATCCAGAGGTGATGAAACGCTAGCGTTTTTCGACGCTATAGTGTCGGAGCAGGAAAGGAGTCGCGCTGATCTTCCCCACCAACATCGCATATATTCCTATGTTGACAGGGGCTTTTATCTGGAGCAGTTGAGAAGACTTTGGTTTTACTTTGGCTGTGACAATGTTCTTGCGATAAAAAGCGAGTTACTAAAAGCAGAGCCCCTAAGCCAATTGAACCGGGTTTGTGACTTCCTGGGGTTGGATCGCTTTCGATCGATTGAGCCCCAACTTGTCTTTGCCCGGGAATACAACTCGACTATTGGTGCCACCGAGAGGAGGTATCTTAGTGATGTCTATCGATATGAGATTCAGTCCCTGGAGGCAAGGCTTGGTTGGGATTGTAGTGACTGGCTGGCCTGAACCCGCATTTGCATGGGAGGTTTGTGTGCCAATCTCTGGTATAGTCGGCGCACGGCCCGGCAGCTTGCCTGAAGTCGTCTGAGGGGTCATAGCAAGCAGGGTTGGCTTTCCGATCTTAGCCGCCGAATCTTACTACCGCATTGGTCAATACAACCTTGAAGCCTCGCCTACAACCTGATTTATATTCAGCCATTCTCAACAAGCGCATGCTGATCTGTGTCTTTACCGGCTTCACCTCAGGCATGCCGCTTTACGTGCTCATTCAGCTGGTGCCCGCCTGGTTAAAGGACGGGGGCGTCTCACTGACCGAGATTGGCTTGTTTGCCCTGGTGGGTATCCCCTATGCCTGGAAGTTTGCCTGGGCGCCTTTGATGGATCGCTGGATACCGCCCTTTCTCGGTCGCCGCCGTGGCTGGATGTTGATATGCCAGTTGGCGCTGCTGTTGTCTATCGGCATTCTTGGTGCATTTGACCCGGCACGGTCTACCTGGTTGATCGCCTGGCTGGCTGTGGCTGTGGCCTTTTTCAGTGCCAGCCAGGACGTGGCAGTGGACGCCTATCGGCGGGAGATACTTCCCGACGCGGAATTGGGGTTGGGCAATGCTATCCATGTGCAGGCCTACCGTATTTCCGGCCTGATACCAGGCGCGCTGGCACTTGTTCTGGCGGATATTCTGCCCTGGTCAAGTGTGTTCTGGATCACCGCATCATTTATGGCTGTAGGTGTGATCATGACGCTTGCAGTCACAGAGCCTATCTCGGAACTCCCCACGGGCACTGGGCTCAGGGAGGCAATACTGAACCCGTTTGCTGAATACGTTACCCGGCGGGGCTGGAGCGGGGTGCTGCTGGTATTGGGGTTTATGTTTCTCTACAAACTGGGAGACAACATGGCCACAGCGCTGGCCACGCCCTTTTATCTCGATATGGGGTTCAGCATGACCCAGATCGGCCTGGTCGCCAAGAATGCGGCGCTGTGGCCGGCAATTTTCGGCGGCCTGGCCGGCGGGCTGCTGATGATTCGCCTGGGGATCAATAGAGCGCTTTGGCTTTTTGGCATAGTGCAAGTAGTGAGTATTTTAGGTTTTGCATTACTGGCCAGCAGTGGTCCAGTCGTGTGGCTTCTCGCGGTTGTTATAGGCTTTGAGTACCTGGGAGTGGGGCTGGGGACTGCTGCATTCACCGCGTTTATTGCCCGGGAGACCAGTAGAACCTACGCCGCCACACAGTTTGCGCTTTTTACCGCGCTCGCGGCCGTGCCGCGCACTTTTGCAAACGCCAGTACGGGGATAATCGTAGATCATGTCGGCTGGGTAAATTTCTTCCTGATTTGCGCTATGCTCGCGATTCCCGGAATGCTGCTGCTGTTGTGGGTGGCACCCTGGAATTCAGGCCCGGCAAGAGAATAAAAATGAAAGTGCTGCACGTTTACCGTACCTATTTTCCGGATTCCCAGGGCGGGCTGGAGGAAGTGATCCGGCAGATCTGCCTGGCGGCACGGGAGCATGGTGTCACCAGCAAGGTGTTTACTCTTAGTGATGAACCGTTTCCGCATACTCTCCCCAGGGTAGAGGCAGAGGTGGTCAGAGTACGCAAAACCTTTGAAATTGCATCATGCGGATTCGCGCTTACCGGTATGCGGCGTTTCGCGCAGGAAGTGGAGTGGGCTGATATTGTTCACTACCACTACCCCTGGCCATTCTCCGACATGATGTATCTCACGGTGGGCCGGCACCGGCCGGCAATTCTGACTTATCACTCGGATATTGTCAGGCAGCAGTTCCTGTTATCAGTGTATCGACCACTGATGAGCCGCTACCTGAGTGCCATGGATATGATCGTGGCCACGTCGCCAAATTACTTTGCGACCAGTGAAGTATTGAGCGAATACACCGATAAGGTAGAAATCATCCCCATCGGCCTCGATGAGCCCTCCTACCCGGCAATACATGAACAAAATCGCGATTTGACTGCTGCCAAAGAGAGATACGGGGAGGACTTTTTCCTGTTTGTCGGTGTGCTGCGCTACTACAAAGGCCTGCATATTCTGCTGGACGCAATGCAGGGCGCAAGCTACAAGGTAGTTATCGTTGGTAGTGGGCCGGTGGAACGCGAACTACGTCGGCAGGCAAGGCGTCTTGGTCTGGAAAATGTCATCTTTGCGGGGTTTGTTTCTGACCGTGAGAAAATGGCTCTCTTTCGTCTGTGCCGGGCGGTGGTATTTCCGTCCTATCTGCGTTCAGAAGCGTTCGGGGTGACCTTGCTGGAGGGCGCGATGAGCGCACGGCCACTGATATCTGCGGAGGTGGGTTCGGGTACCAGTCATGTCAATATCCATGGTGAAACAGGCCTGGTTGTTCCGCCGGGTAATAGCGCAGCTCTGCGCGAGGCGATGGATGAACTACATCAGCAGGCGGAAAAGGCCCGACTCATGGGTATTAATGCGCGGCGCCGCTACGAGCAATTATTTACCGGGGCTCGCATGGGTGAACGTTATGCCGATGCCTATCGTCGCATTCTCGCCAAGCCAGCCACGGCCGTGTCCGCCTGAATGTCCTCTCCCGAACTCGTTTTTCTACACATTCCCAAGACTGCCGGTACCAGTCAGCGCGGCGCTTTCCAGAAACACTACGGTGTTGAGAACATATTCTGGCTTGGCAAAGACTGCCCCGCTAACATAATGCGCTATCCACGAGACCAGGTTGGCGAGCGCTTTGTTGTAGGTGGGCATAAACTACTGTCCTTCTACCCGCGCCGCCTCGATCCGCTCTATTGCGCTATATTACGTGACCCGGTCGAACGCGCTATTTCTCTGTTTGGCTATTACACACGCCCGGATTTTGCTCGCCTGGCGCGGGATCAGAAAACACGTTCGGATGTGCTGGAAATGATGCGCGATAAGGGAATTGACCCGGATTCCATGCTCCTTTCAATCCGCCATTGTCGCTCGTTTCGCAAGGAAATTTCCAACTTCCAGTGCAAATATCTTAGCCGGCACAGCAACACGTTCGCAGCTGTGCGTAAAAGCCTGCGGAAACTTGATCATGTCATTGGTACGATGGGCAGCCACGACCAGTTTCACCGGGAATTGGGCGCTCTGCTGGGATGGCCTGAAGAACCACCGGTAGAGTTCAATCGTAGCCGGGACAATTATTTGACGCCTTTTCTGCAGGATGAAGAATTGGTGGAACTTATTGGTGAATTGAACAAGGAAGACCAGCGACTGGTTGACTGGGTGGAGACTGAACATCAGGGTCTGTGGTTGAACTTCAAGGACGCTGATAAGCGGCGAAGGCGATTGCGCAAGCTGCCGCGCGCATCGGCCAAATCCATACCCAGGGAACGTAGTCTGGAGGAAGTTCGAGACCTGTGGCCGTTGCGAGGGCCGGAGAAACTTATATGGCCACTGAGCCGGATGATTGTGGCACAGCCGCAGAGGCTACTCTATATGCCGACACCGGGGGCAGCGGAACCGGCGGTAAACCATATGATGCTGGAGCTGTCTGCGATTCCCCACTGGAAAGAGATGCAGGCATTGGGAATTGAAGGAGTAGTGGAACGATTTGCCACAGGACTGGTATTGGACGATCGCAGTCAGGCCGAAATCAATTTGATTGCCCAATCCCGGGACTATTACAAATTCGCAATTCTCTACGAGCCGTTGACCCGGTTGATAGATGCTTACCAGCTGTACTTTGTGCAGATGCGAAAGTGTCTGTCGCAGTGGCCGCAGCTGCATCAGCTGTTGGCGGAAACCCAGGGTTTAACTGATCCTGATGACGAACTGGGAATCACCTTTCGCCAATTTGTCGAGGCCTGCGTCAGCAATCACTACAACAGCCGTGTGTTGCGGCCCCAGGCTCGATTCCTGCCTTGGCCTGATAGTTATGACCGCTTCTACCGCCCGGACCAGTTACCAGTGCTTGCGAAAGACCTGACCAGACTCAGGGGGATATCGGTCAATCTTCCGGAGATCACGGTAAGCGCAATTCCGTCGGCACCCGTTGCAGGGGCGGGTTATGCTGACACACCTGCCGGCCATTTGCCTGTGGATGCAGTGCAATGGCGTAATAAACTGGTGGATGAAGCGTTACTTGAGATAATTAGGGATTTCTACGCCCGGGACTTCAAGCTTTACAATCGCACAGCGGACAATATTGAGGAGGTAGTCGCAGAATGACTGACCATGCCGATCGGATAGAGACCCTCATCAAACATCGTATAGAACAAAATCGCCAGGAGCGCAGTGACACCGTGCGGCTGGCAGGTTCACGATTCAAACCCTTGCAGATTGGCGGTAACGCCGACGTTGTAGGGCGGGATTATCAGCGGCAGCAGTGGTCGGTGGGCGAATTGCTGGGGCATTACGACAGACAGTTTGTGCAAAATGCTTACCTGGTTCTACTCAAGCGCGACGCTGACATTGAGGGCCTCAATGCACGGCTGCAACTGCTTCACACCGGGGCGGCCACGCGCTTGGAAATACTGTTCAGATTGCGTTATGGCCCGGAGGGCAAGCAGCAAAAAACGGTGGTGAAAGGGTTGCTGCGAGCCTTTGCCATCGAGCGCCTGTGCCGCATACCAGTGCTCGGCCTGGTACCGGGGTATTTACGGGCCCTGTTGTATCTGCCCCGTATGCAACGTGATATCGAACAGCTGAGGGGCTTGATTGCTATGCAGAAAAACGATGTGGATAACAAGAGCCAGGTGATCGTGGATTTTCAAAACGAGCATCTCGAAAAAATAATCCGTCACCTCAGCCCATAGTCCGTCTCACCCGATTGGTTGCCGCATGAATGTATTAATTTTGAACACCCAAGTCCCCTTTTGCTACGGAGGGGCCGAGGTGTTGGCCGAAGATCTGCAGGCACAGTTAACGATCGCGGGCCACCGGGCGGAAATACTGACACTGCCTTTCAAGTGGTATCCCCAGCAAACGCTTACCAATACCATTCTGGCCACCAAGCTGATGGATGTCAGCAATTTCAATGGTGTAGCAATTGACAGGGTTATAGGGCTCAAATTTCCCATGTGGTTAATCCCTCATCCGGCCATGTCGCTGTGGATACTGCACCAACATCGTGCTGCCTACGACTTGTGGGATTCCCATCTTTCAGACCTTGCGGGAATGCCGGACGGCCGGGCACTGAGGGATATGATTCGCAGGGAAGACACGGCCGCTATCCACGGATGCAAAGCGGTATACACCATCTCCCGCAATGTCACCGGGCGATTGAAGCAGTACAATAATATAAGTTCCGACGTGTTGTACCCACCGCCGCGTTCAATGGAGCGATTTCGCGTGGACAGCTACGGCGACTATTTTTTCTTTCCCAGCCGCATCACACCCATTAAGCGACAGGAGCTGGTGATAGAGGCTCTTGTACATGTTCCGGAACCCGTCAAAGTGGTTTTCGCCGGGGAGGCAGACAGCCCTCTTTACCTGGAGAAGCTGAAGAAACGTGCTGATGAGCTGGGGGTTGGCTCCAAGGTGGAATGGCGCGGCCGTGTATCCGAAGAGGAGAAGTTCGATCTCTACGCCAATGCCCTGATGGTGATATTTACGCCGGTTGACGAAGACTACGGCTATGTCACGCCAGAGGCGATGTTGTCATCCAAGGCCGTGCTGACCCTGGAAGATGCAGGTGGTGCAGCTGAATTTGTGCAACAGGACAAGAATGGTCTGGTATTGCCGGCGGACCCCCGGGCCATCGCCCTGGCCATCAGCCGGGTCTGGAATGATCGCGCTGAGGCGGAGCGCCTGGGCGCGGCGGCGCGCAAGCGTATTGAGGAGATCGACCTGTCCTGGGAAAAGATAGTCGAGAGCCTGCTGTGCGAATAAATCTCAGCTGGTTTTCGCCGCTGGATGCACAGTCCAGCGAGATTGCCCGCTATAGCGCGCAGCTGCTAGCCAGCCTGGAAAAGTTTGCAAACGTGGTTGCGGTAGGTGATGGTAACGGTACCGCGCCACCCGACTGGTGGCGTCCGCAGGCGGGAGAGGCGAATCCCGAACCCGGTGTTGCACCCATGCCGATCTACCATATCGGCAATAATCCCCTGCACTTGCCCATATACTTTCGTTCGCTTGAAGAGCCCGGGATCGTGGTGTTGCACGATCTCAGTATGGTGGACCTGGCCAGGCACCTCTCACACCAGCTGGGGCAGCCGGAGTTGTGGAAAGAGCTTATGTGCCGGCAGTACGGCGACGAAGTGCGGGCCCTGGTTAATCGCAGTGAAAAGTCTGTGACCGATTATAACGAGATGGTGTCCAACTACCCCTTGTTTCAGCCTTTTGTATCCAGTGCGATGGGGGTTGTTGTGCACTCCCGGTATGCGCTCGATGCGCTGCAGCGTCAGCTCCCCGCCGGCACGCCGTTGCGCCATCTGAACCTGCCGGCGGCTGCACCACCACCCAGGGTGGCAAGGGGGGAACGTTCCGGACCCCTGCGTTTCGTATTCTGTGGGCATGTGGGGCCCAACCGGCGCCTGGTTGAATTTATGGAGGCCTGGGGCCAGTTGGCCACGCCGGAACGGATCAGTCTGGATCTGTTTGGTAACATCAATAGTAACCGCCAATTGTTGCAATACGCCGAGCACTTTGGGGTGGGGCGCTACATCACGTTCCGGGGGTATGTGAGTGATGACGAACTCGACGAGGCGTTGCATTCATCCGACTTCGCTATAAACTTGCGCTGGCCCACAATGGGTGAAGCCTCCGCCAGCCAGTTGCGCTATTGGTCGGCGGCGCTACCAACGCTGGTAAGCGATGTGGGCTGGTACAGTGAATTACCCGACCAGACTGTCTGCAAGATATCGGTGTCCAATGAAGCGGCGGACCTGCGAGGTTTGCTCGAAAGTGTATTGGCAGACCCCGACCGCTACCGCGAGGTGGGATTGAATGGCTGGGAACAGCTGCGAAGTGCGCACTGTGCAGAGCGCTATGCGGAGCAATTGGTAACCCTGGCACAACAGCTGCTTGAACGCCGCCTTGCCTATCGGGTGCTGGACCGGGGAATTGTCAATGTCATTGCCTCGATGTGCGAGAATGATACCGATACACGCTTGTTCCGGGACGCGATTGAAACTGCAGTCGCAACCTGTATAGCAGAAAATTAAGCAGGGAGAGACATGAAAAATGCTGTTGTTACAGGAGTTTCCGGCCAGGATGGGGCTTATCTAGCCCGGCTGTTACTGGACAAGGGATACCGCGTATGGGGCGCTACCCGGCGCACCAGTTCTCTCAACCATTGGCGTCTGGCTGAGGTCGGGATACTGGAGCACGAAAACCTGAAACTGGTGGACTACGATCTGACCGACGCCGGTTCAGCTATTCGCCTGCTTGAGCGCAGTGGCGCGGAGGAGGTGTTCAACCTGGCTGCCCAGAGTTTTGTCGGGGTCTCCTTCGACCAGCCGGTAACCACTGCCGAAATAACCGGTGTGGGTGCGGTGCATTTACTGGAAGCTATTCGCATTGTTAACCCTGCTATACGCTTTTACCAGGCATCTACTTCTGAAATGTTTGGCCTGGTGCAGGCGGTACCGCAATCGGAAAGTACGCCTTTCTACCCGCGCAGCCCCTACGGTGTGGCAAAACTGTATGCCCACTGGATGACGGTGAATTACCGCGAGTCCTATGGAATATTTGGCTGCAGCGGTATTCTTTTCAATCACGAGTCGCCCCTGCGAGGTCGCGAGTTTGTGACACGCAAGATTACCGACGCGGTGGCCCGCATTGAGTTAGGCCAATCGCACCGTCTGGAATTGGGTAACCTCGATGCCCGGCGTGATTGGGGATTTGCAGGTGACTATGTCGAGGGCATGTGGCGCATGCTGCAGCAGGATGAGGCTGACACTTATGTGCTGGCCACCAATCGCACGCAAAGCGTGCGGGACTTTGTCGATATGGCATTCAAGGCCGTGGGGAAGTCAATTGAGTGGCAGGGCAGTGCAGAAAACGAGCGAGGGATATGCACGCGCACTGGTGCTGAGCTGGTTGCTGTAAACCCGGAGTTTTACCGGCCGGCAGAGGTGGAGTTGTTAATTGGCGATGCCGGCAAGGCGAAGCGAGTGTTGGGATGGGAGCCTGTGGTGACCCTGGAGCAGCTCTGCGACATGATGGTGAAGGCCGACCTTTCCCGTGTTGAGCGCGGGGTCTCTTTTTAGCCATGACTGGTAGAGCGTTAGTCACCGGGCTGGGGGGCTTTACGGGGCGTTATATGTCCCGTGAACTGGAGGCCATGGGGTATGAGGTATTTGGCCTGGGGCAGGGATTGCCCGCCGCTGACAACCATTATTCTGTCGACCTGCGCGATATGCAGGGCCTCAGTGTTGCCGTTGCCGAAATACAACCACGCCTGGTTGTGCACCTGGCGGCGATTGCGTTTGTGGCGCATGGTGATGTGAGTGATATTTACAGCAGTAACATTGTCGGCACGCGCAACTTGCTGGCGGCTCTGGCTACGTGTAAAAGAACCCCCGAAAAGGTGTTGCTGGCCAGTAGTGCCAATGTTTATGGTAATGCTAGGGTGCCGACACTGGACGAAACCTGTCCGGCGCAGCCAGCAAACGATTATGCCGTGAGCAAATACGCTATGGAGTTGATGTCGCGACAGTGGCGCGAGGCGATGCCCATCGTCATCGCCCGGCCCTTCAACTATACCGGTGTCGGCCAATCTCCTTCGTTTCTTCTGCCTAAACTTGTGGATCATTTTGCCCGGCGGGCCGCCAGGGTTGAGTTGGGCAATATCGAGGTCTATCGCGATTTTAATGATGTGAGAATGGTTGCCGCAGCCTACGGCCGACTACTTGATAGTGGCACTCCCGGGGAAATCTATAATGTGTGTTCCGGGCATGCCTATTCTATTAAAGATGTGCTTGCCATGTTGTCAGACCTCGCCGGCTATACTATTGATGTTGATATCAACCCCGCTTTTGTCAGGAAAAATGAAGTCAAGCGGTTGGTGGGGTCAAGCGAAAAGCTCGCGGGTACTATCGGCAAGCTGCGGCAGATTCCGCTGGCGGAAACGCTCGAGTGGATGTACCGCGCCCAGACCCGTCAGTGAAAATTCTGCTCGATGTGACAGCCGTTACGGCGCCACTGTCAGGCATTGGCAGATACTCACTGGAACTGGCTCGGCACCTGCCTGAGACGAGTGGTGTAACCAGCGTCAGTTTTTTGCGCGCTGATGGGGTGCAGCAGAGCTTTGACCCAGATTCGGTAATGCCCGCAGTACCTGCGACCGGCTTTCGCCAGTGGTTGAAGCCATTGCTACCCTACGATCTTTTACTCGGTCCCTACCGCCGTCACAAGGCGAATACTCTTGCTCGAGGCTTGCGTCAGTACTCTGACCACATTTACTACTCCCCGAATTTCAGTGTGCCGCCGGTTTTGGGAACTTCAGTCGTCACATTGCATGACCTGTCCGTCTTTCATTTTCCCGAGTTCCATCCCCGGGACCGGGTCAATTACCTGAAGGAGGAAATTGCCCACTCAGTTGAACGGGCCGACCATCTTGTCACCGATTCGGAGTATGTCCGCCAAGAACTTGTGGATCTCTTTGGCCTTCCGATGGAGCGGGTTACGGCTACACCATTGGGGGTTGACCCTGCGTTTCGTCCGCATACACCAGCTGAACTGACTGCTGTGATGGCCAGATACGGACTGCGGCCCGGATCTTACCTGCTAAGTGTGGGTACCCTGGAACCGAGGAAAAACCTGTTGGGATTGTTACAAGCCTATCAACAGCTTGCACCTGCGTTACGACAACGGTTTCCACTGGTCATCGCAGGCGCGTACGGTTGGAACAGCGCGTCGTTGATGGAGCAAATAAACCGTTTGCAGCGCAATGGTGAGGTGATTTATCTGGACTATGTGCCAGAGCAGGATTTACACGCACTGTATGCGGGAGCCGCTGTATTTGCCTATTTTTCATTCTATGAGGGTTTTGGTCTACCGGTGCTGGAGGCGATGCGTAGTGGCGTGCCGGTTGTCTGCGCCGATTGTTCTGCCCTGCCGGAATTGTGTGCCGGCAGCGCGCTTGAGGTGAACCCGGAGGACATTCAGTCGATGCGTTTTGCGCTTCAGCGGGCGCTGGAGGATGAGGGCTGGCGGCACACCGCCAGCGAGATGGGCCTGGCTCGTAGTGCCGGCTACACCTGGCGGCGTACAGCCGACAGGGTTGTGGAAGCGCTACAGGCGCTTCCACAATGAACTCTCTCGAGTGGGAGCAGCCCAGTGTCTGAGCGGCGTATTGCAGTAGATGCACGCCCTTTGTGCAGCCCCGGCACTGGTATCTACCGTTATACCCGGGAGTTGCTTGCCCGCATGTGCCAGCACGGTGGAGAATGGTTTTTGTACTCCCATCAGCGTTATGATACCTCGGGGTTCGATCTGCCTAATGTGCATCACCGTGTGCTAGGTTTGCCTTCCTTACTGCGGGCGGGACAATTGGCGCATTTGTTCTTCTCTCGCTGGGCCAGGCGTGACCGGGTTGAAGTGTTCTGGGGGCCGCGGCACCAGTTGCCTGTAGCGCTGCCACCAGACATCCGCGCCGCCGTAACTATCCACGACCTGGTATTCAGGGACAGCAGTGAAACAATGCGTTTTCCAGGCAGGGAAATTGAAGAGTTCTTTACCCCCAGGGCGCTGGCGCGAGCCGACACTATAGCCGTGGTCTCACAATTTACCCGACAACGGCTGCAGCACCACTTCCCACAATATGCCCACAAGGTGGCGGTAGTGCCCGGTGCCAGTATGCTCGCGGATGTGGCGGCAAGTGAGGGCGCGGTTAGCGCGGGGCAGGGCAGCTATTTTCTTTTTGTCGGCACCCTGGAGCCTCGCAAGAACCTGCCCCGACTGCTGCGCGCTTTTGCGCGCTATTGCAACGAAATTCCACAGCCTTTGCCGCTTAAAATTGTTGGCGGCACCGGCTGGGGCTCAGAGGATATTCCAGGTCTGGTTGGCGAGCTGAAAATAACGCAGTGGGTGGAGTTACTGGGTAAGGTTGACGATCGCAGTCTGCGCAGCCTTTACAGTGAAGCTCATGCGTTGCTGATGCCGTCGTTGTACGAGGGGTTCGGGTTGCCGGTCGTCGAGGCGCTATCTCTGGGTGTACCAGTCATTACTTCAAGGGACTCGGCTATGGCAGAGGTGGCAGGCTCCGCCGGCTTTTATGTAGAGCCTGAATCGGAATTGGAAATTAGTGATGCATTGTTGCGAATGACTACCGACAGGCAACTGTATGATGCGCTCAGGAGCCGAGCCACAGTGGAAATACAGCGCTATGACTGGGATGATTCTGCCCGAGCCATGTCCGGGTTATTGATGTCATGAAAATTTTGGTGTATTGCCCCTTGAGCAGTGACAGTATCGAGACCAGCCTGGGTACTGCCGACTACAGTTATTACTTCGTAATGCAGCGATTTCTACCGTTGTTGTCAGGTATTGGTGAGGTCGAGGTGCTGACGGAGCCGCCAGATGATGAGTTGGTGGCTCGTCACCAGCAAACTGATAAGGTTATTTATTTTGCTTTCACACCGCCTGACAAGGCACTGGGCCCAAGTTTGTGTCCAGTGGTACCCGTCTTTGCCTGGGAGTACAGCACGATTCCCTACGAGGCGTTCAATTATCCGCAGGACAACTGGGTAGAAGACCTTCTCACTACTGGCCAGGCTATTACACATTCCAGTTTTTCAGCAGATGTCGTGCGAGAACAGCTGGGCCAGGACTATCCCATTGCCACAATCCCTGCACCCTTGTGGGATGCCTGTGAAGTTATTCGGCAACAACGGGAGCTTGACAGCACGGTTGGCCTTGATGGATTGGCGCTGAATTGTAAGGTAATAGACAGCAATCACTACGATATCACCAACACCTCCGTGCGACCAAAGAGCGGCACTGCGGGGGAGAGGGCCCGGTCGCTGGCCGCCAGCTGGAATGGCGAGCCGTTGGTATTTTCTTTTGCCCGGGGTGAGCCGGGTCCTACCCTGTTGGGCTTCAACGATGCAGAGCCCTGGGGTGTGTGGTCCCGATCCGGCTATCCCTGGCTAATGCTGGAGCAGGCCGTTGAGGGCGAGATCGAAATTGAAATCACTGTCAGGGGGTACGCTCACAATATTGGCGAACCTCTGGGAATAGAGCTTGGTGACTGCATTTCTTATCTGCTGCTTACCGATAGCCTGCAAACTCACGTACTCAGAATGCAGGTGGCATCGGCTGTGAACTTCATGGCGTTCGATGGTGTAAGCAGGCGTGCGGTAGGCATGGATGATCCGCGCGATATCGGTTTTGGTCTGGCCTCGATAGTACTGCGTCGCGCGGAACCTGTAGTAGCCAGGAATGAGCCGGTAGTGCTTGATTTTTCGGCGGGAGAACTTGAGCTAACAGGATTTCATAAGCCCGAGGAACCGGGGGCCTGGACCTCGAAGTCCAGCTCAACCATTATGTTGCCGCAGTCTGTTGCTGGCGACCTTGGTGTTCGTCTTGAACTCTTCCACCTTGTTCACAATGACGGCAGGGAAATTACAGTTCGGCTGGGGGGGGTACACGAAACCGTGGAGCTCCACGCCAATCAGGCGAGTTATGAAATACTATTGCCGGCGGTAGGTCCGACTAATTTCCTGCGACTCGATAATATTGCATGTGGGCCCAGTGGCAATGATGGAGACTTGCGACAGTTAGGGCTGGGAATCAGCAGGATTACACTAACCCGACTTCCCGCCAGCCACAAACCAGAAACGTCGAAAAACCTGGCATCAGCATTTCGCGCGCTGAAACGGCGCGGGGATAAAGATATTCTCTACACTGCAATTCTCAATCCGTACGACGGCCGCAAGAATTGGGAAGACATTATCACTGCATTTGTATACGCGTTGCGGGATAAGCCGGGTGCTACCTTGCTGGTGAAAATTGCCAATGAAAACCTGAATATTTTCTTTGAGGATATTTTTACGTTTTATATGCGCCTGCATCCGTTTAAGTGCAGGGTGGTGTTTATCCACGGTTATCTGTCGGATGACGAGTATCAACAGATGATTCTGCACAGTCAGTACATTGTGAACGCGTCTCGAGGGGAAGGACAGTGTCTTCCTCTGATGGAGTTCATGTCATCCGGTGTGCCAGCCATCGCGCCATGTAATACCGCCATGCTGGACTATATCAATGAATCCAATGCCTTTATTGTTGAATCATCCCCGGAACTCACCTGTTGGCCCCACGATCCGCGCCAGGTGTATCGCACCTACCGCCATAGAATTAACTGGCAAACCCTGCATGCCGCCTTTGTTGAGAGCGAGGCATGTTTCCGCCGTTCCCCCCGTGTTTATCGCAGTATGTGTAACGCTGCTATAGAGTCTTTGCGAGGCTACTGTTCAATGGCGGTCGCCCGGGATCGCCTGCAGGCCTTTGTCGATGGTATTGGTGATAAGGGGTGATGCTGCTATGCGTATCATAGTTTATTCCGAGACAAACGCCGCGACCGTCGGAGGCAATCTGGGGCTGGCTGAGTACAGTTACTATTTCGTTCTGAAAAAGTATCTTCCGGTACTTGAGCGTCTGGGGGAGGTCGTACACGTAGAGGATCCGCAGTTGGAAGTTGACGCTCTATTTGAGCAGGCAGCGATAACTGGCGAACCCTCGGTGTTCCTGTCCTTCACTCCCCCAAACCGGACAGTCAGAGGATTGAAATGTCCGACGGTATGCGTGTTGGCCTGGGAGTTCGACAATATTCCCAACGAGTCCTGGGATATCGAAGACCCTTGGCAGAACTGGGTATTGGCGATCCAGGAGATAGGCTATGTACTCACAATTTCAGACTACGCGACTCGGATCATAAGGCATCAGGTTGGATCGCGTCCACGGGTAGAGACTGTTCCCGCGCCGGTGGACTCCAGAGTCGTGGCGGGCGGTAATGGGCAGGACCCGTTGGCCACAAAAGCTGGCGGGCCTGGTCATCGAACACTTGCACTCGCCGCTTCGATTTACGATACGGAAGCCCTCGATATAGATTTTGAGAGTGTGACTGCCAGGGCGCCCAGTGCAGATGGCTCTGGCACAAGTGTACTATTGTGGGATGGGCATGCTGCCGATTGGGATTTTTTTTCCACTTCAGAGACCCCCGGGCCGTACCTGGTGGGTTTCTACGTTGAGGAGAGCTGGGGCTCCTGGTCAAAGACAGCTCGACCCAGTGTAAATTTTCCCTGGAGTATCGTCGGCGAAGTCGAGCTGGCGATTGAATTGGTAGGCTATGGCGCTAACCAGGGCCGTACAGTGTCGGCCAATGTGGGCTCACAGGTCATCGATATCGTACTACCTGCTGCACTGGAAGTGATCCGGCTCAACCTTACTTTGGATATGCCCGTCGATAATATTTACTTTACGGGGCTCATCACGGCACCGGAGGAGGGCGCGCGGGAGCACAGAACACTGGGGCTTGGTCTGCGTAGCATGTCACTACGGCGCTCCGGAGCGGGGGATTCCAGTACTGAGGTGCCCCGCCTGCGTGACAATGACGCCCGGAAGAGTGCGACTACGCTCGATCTTAGCGGCACAGTTTATGCGTCGGTTTTCAATCCGGCAGACGGGCGCAAGAACTGGTTTGATATAGTGACTGCGTTTTGCTGGGCTTTCAAAGAGCGGGCGGACAAGACACTGATTTTGAAAATGTCGCACCATAATCGCTCTACATTTCTCGGAGATCTATTCCTCTTATTTTCGAGTCTTGCGCCATTCAAGTGCCGGGTGATCGCGATACACGGCTATCTCTCTGACGATGAGTTGGCGGCGCTGGTGGCGGTGACAGACTTCTTCGTGACCGCCTCGACGGCAGAGGGCCAGTGTCTTCCCTTGCTGGAATTTATGGCTGAAGGGGTGCCTGCGATTTCGCCGAAACACACGGCAATGGAGACCTATATCAATTCAGACAATGCATTTGTGGTCAGCTCCAGTCACGAGCCGCATATCTGGCCCAATGATCCGCGGAAGTGTTACCGTACGCTTTCAAACAGGATTGACTGGGACTCCTTGCGTCAGGCCTATTGTGACAGTGCGTCGGTGCTTTTGGATGAGCCCAAACGCTATGCCCTGATGTCAGCAGCCTCGCGATCAGTCGTAGAGAAACACTATAGTTCGCAGGAAGTTGAGAAACGTTTGCGGAAGTTTCTGCGCAAAACCGCAAGGCCTCGCCGCTGGTGGCATGTGGGTGGAATGTGATAGGGAGTCTGCGGATTACTCGCACTCTCACCGCGGGAATGACGATTATACAGGGGCTGGCATGAAGCGAAATGCCGGAACGCTATTTTCAAGAAGGGCCAGATGAAGAATGGAGCAAGCTAAGAGACTTAAACCCTCGATGGTTGGCTATCGGGACATATTGGACGATGGCTGGTGGAACACCGCCACTGGAGAATTGGCCAGGGGTGTAAAGATTCGCTCAACCGATACTGTCATCGATGTGGGTTGTGGTGATGGCAGGCACAGCTTTTTCTGTGCCCGTCAAGGTGCCGAGGTGTTGTTTATTGATAGGGATGCTGAAATACTGGCCGGCGCTGAGAAAAGTATCATGGCCACTCCTGCGCATGCCTACAGGGCGATTCTCTCGGATTGTGACCCTATTCCGTTGCCGGAGGCGACCGGGGACGTGGTCATCTGCACTGAGGTTCTAGAGCACGTACCTGATCCCCGGCAGTTCCTGGCTGAGCTAGTCCGGGTGGCGAAGCCCGCTGCGCGCCTGGTGGTGACCGTGCCGGATGCGCGTTCTGAAGAACTGGCAGGCGCGGTTGCCCCCGGTGGGTATTTTCAGGAGCCCAACCATATACGCATATTTGCTAAAGGTGAACTCGAATCCCTTTTGCTCTCTTCCGGGCTGGAGATACAGAGAGAGCAGTACTTTGGCTCTTTCTGGAGTATGTATATGGCCTTGTCATGGCTGACCTCCGACACTGACGAAATCCTTGCGCTCGATAACCCGCACCCGATACCCGATCACTGGACCATGCTCTGGAAGGGCTTACAAAACCACCCTCGTGGTAGCCTCGTCACTGAAGCGCTCAATCAATTATTGCCGAGGACTCATTGCATAGTTGCGACGAAACCCCGTTGATATCGCTTATCGATTGGCAGTACGCGCGCAAATCGTGCGTATCAAGCGTTCATTGTGACCCCGTTATTCGAGGCTACTGAGGCTGCGAGCATTCTATTCCAGCAGTTGGCTTTGTCGCTTTAGAAATTGCATTGATATCTTTCTTGCTTTTAGTCTCAGCGGTAGCTCAATGAAACGATAGTTCCGTCGTGGCGCCGCCAGCCAGAGTGAGACGGTCATTAAGTGCAGGGTCAGGATTTCACGCACAAGATCACTCCAGACATTATCAGGATAATTCCGGCAAAGTATCTGGCGGAAAACTGCTCGCCAAAAAAAACGTAGCTCGCGGCGGGAACCACGATAAATGACAATGCCATTACGGGATAAAGTTGCCCCAGCGAGCCCTTCCGCAACAAAAGCATCCAACCCAGGGAGGTAAAAAAATACACTGCAAATGCCGTCAGCAGGATTGCCGCCGTCCTAATGGCTAAGGAGCCGCCCGAATCGCTCAGCGCATTGGCGCCGGCTTTGAACAAAACCTGTCCGACAGCCGTACAAAGAACACAGGCGACGGCCCCCATATACAGGAGCACCGCTAAATCACCAGGTCAAACTGAATGGTAGTCATGTGTTTTTACCCCGCTTGCAATCAATGATCCCCGGTAGACACCAGGGCCGCTGCCCTTATGGCCTGAAGGTAGTGGGTGCCTCACCTCGATGATTCTATACGACAGCTGACAACGTTTATATACCCGGGCGCAGGCGGTAAGCCGGCTGCATGTCGGAGTTGATCGAGAGGCGGGTGTTTTTCTGCCTGTAAATGTAATTTTACCATGGATTGGAGTAAGCTGGCGGCTAATGGCAGCTTGCGGACCCGGAACAGGGTGGCGCTGTATAACAGACAAAGCTCGTGGATTTTCGTGGGACATGAAAAAGCTAGTTCTAGTTGCGCTGAATGAATTCGACCCGGCTTTTTTTGCCTATGCCAGCAGCCAGGTAAGCTTGCCCAATATTCGCAAATTACTCAATCTCCCGCACAGCGATACCTGGACTGCCGATAAGTTGGAAAAAGAAGGACTTGATCCCTGGGTGCAGTGGGTCTCTATCCACACCGGCACCGATTCATCCCATCATGGGGTTAAGCACCTGGGGGACGTTCCGAAGTTGACCCGCCCGCAGATCTGGGAGGAACTTTCCTTGCGGGGTATAAGCTCGGGAATTTGGGGAGCAATGAATGCCTCAAGGGGGCGGGCTGAACAGTGCAGGTTTTTCCTACCGGACCCGTGGACCTTTTCTGAGCGGGCTTTTCCTGAGGAATTGAACGGGCTGCTAGCGCTGCCCCGATACTACGCCACTAATTACCTGGACACCACACTGACACAACTGCTGACAGGCGTGGCCAAGCTGTTGGGCTTTTTGATGTCTCGGCCGCGACTCTTGATCCGCCTGCTTTCCCTCTCGCCAATTGCGCTGCGAGGGTTGATGAAATTCGGGCTGAAAAGCCACCTTCTTTTCTCACTGTTTGACCTGGTTTCTGTGACGACTTTTCTTCACTACAAGAAGGAGTTTCAGCCTGACTTTTCACTGGTTTTTATCAATAGCATAGCGCATATGCAGCACAATATATGGTGCCAGGAAGGCACTCTGAATGCTGCCTGTGGCTATACTTTGCAAGTGATCGACAGAATTTTGGGCCAACTCTACGAGGAGGGCAGTGAACTGCTTGTGGTGAATGCGCTTACCCAGAGAAATATTGCAAACAAAAAGAAGGCCATTGTCTATCGTCAGATCAACCCCATAAAATTTTTAGCCGCGCTGGGTCTCCCGTTCAAATCTGTTAAACAATTGATGACGAACGATGCCCACGTGATGTTCAATACCTCCAGAGATGCCTGCTATGCCCGGAACGCACTAGCCAATGCTACCCTTGCTGGCCGTAAGCTGTTTGATGTCGATTACGATGAGTCATCGCCTGAAAAACTCTTTTACCAACTGGATTTTTGGGATGAACTAGCCGCTGACGCAGTTTTCGAAGTGAATGGAAAAAAATACCAGTTTTATGAGCACTTTGAAAAGTTGGTGGAGCGCACTGGTGAACACCTGCAAAAAGGCGATGTATACTCCACCAGTTTGGTATTTCCCGATGGCATGCTGAATCACAAAGTTTATGACCACATACTGGAATTTTATGCTCGAACGGCGGCCTAGTTTAAAAGACGGGGGTAGATATCGTGCATAGAGAAACCCCACCCGGAGAGTTTCACATTGCATTGGTCATCCCATGTTTTCGAGTACGCGAGCAGGTTATTCAACTGGTCTCGCAAATTGGTCCCGGGGTGGATTCTATTATCGTGGTCGACGACGGTTGTCCTGAAAACAGCGGCAAGTCATTGGCGGAATCAGTCACCGACCCCCGCCTGGAAATTATTTTCCACGATGAGAACCAGGGAGTGGGGGGTGCCGTCATCTCAGGGTTTACAGCTGCGATGGCAAGAGGTGCCGACATTGTTGTAAAACTGGACGGTGACGGCCAATATGATCCCGCGCTTATACCTGTTCTGGTTAGCCCTATAATCGATGGGCTCGCAGACTGCACCAAAGGGAACCGATTTTACAAACTGGAGAGCCTGTCACAGATGCCCGCTTCTCGTATATTCGGCAATGCGGCGCTTTCCTTTGTGAACAAACTGGTTTCCGGTTACTGGGACGTCATGGATCCCACCAATGGCCTGGTGGCCATTCACAGCAATATTTTGAGGCAGCTACCTTTTGAAAAACTGGACCGTCGTTATTTTTTTGAAAGCGACATGTTGTTTCGTCTCGGTACGGTGCGGGCTGTAATTCAGGACATTCCGCTGGAAGCCTTTTATGGAGAGGAAGTCAGCAGCCTGAATATTGTGGATACAGCCCTGACGTTCCCTGGAAAGTACCTTAACAGGTTGTTCAAACGTATTTTCTACAGTTATTTTTTGCGCGACTTTAATATGGGGTCCGTCAGCCTGATTGTGGCGCTGCCGCTTATTTTATCTGGTGCAGGATATGGCATGGTCAAGTGGGCAGCCAGTATAGAGACTGGCGTACCCGCCACCGCGGGTATGGTCATGATTAGCGGCATTCAGTTATTGATTGGGCTGAACTTTCTGATTTCATTTATCAATTACGATATAGGGAATATACCCCGCCATGTGCAGCACCGCTTGTTGCCGAAGCTGCCAAAATAATTGTAGCTGTCGGCATCTTTATGGTGTTAAAAGACCGGGGACTGCTTCTTGCGCGCTATTGTAGAGTTTACGGGGGGCTACGGTTGGCGGCATGCTTCGATTCAAATTGCCTTGAGAGATCCCTTCCTTTCAGTCTCAGTGGTAGCTCAATGAAACGATAATTCAGTTCACTTAACAGTAGTATCAAAATAACTGCCGTGATGACAAGCTGGTCCAGATAGGCGGGGTTGAATTTCGGGGTGGTGGGGTTACCGATCCGAAACCATATCTCTCGCGACATATAGAATGCCGGAATGTGGATGAGATAGATCGCATAGGATCTTGTGCCTATCCATACGAAGAGGTTCTTCAACCAGCCTTTTCGCATCAGATAATCCCGGTCATAGGAAGCGATGAACACCAGCGCCACAGAAATTACGGTGATCATACTTACGGCGTGACTGACTATAGTGACGCCTTTGCCACCGATAACCGCCAGGGACAAAAACAGCATGCCGAGCAGCGGGAGCTTCACGAACCGCATGCTGTTTAGCCAGCTGGGCTCGATTAAGTGGTAGAGGTTTGCTCGCGAAAATAGCGCCAACATAACACCCATCAGTATGCCGTCAGTACGAAGCATCATCTCGTACAGCCCGGAGCGCGAGGACATCAGTTGCATCATGACCAGTGCACCGAGAACATAGGGAAGCCAGCGCCCAGACAGCAAAACGAGAAAAGGCAGCAGCAGATAAAATTGCTCCTCCAGTGACAGGCTCCACATGTGGAATAAGGCCCCATTTCCCCCCGGGCTGGCAAACGTTGCCGCAAGATGGAGGTTTGCCACCTGCAGCATTGCACTTAAGCCGCCTTCAAAATTGGCTTTAAAACTACCAAATGCACCGGATGAATTGAAAAATAGGCAGCACAACAACACTATTCCGATCCAGAACCAGGCGGAAGGTAGTAATCGCCAGTAGCGTCGTATCCAAAATGCGATGCTTGTTACCCAGTATTGCTCGCGTGTGGCACAGGCATCCAGGCTTGGCAACAGACTCCGTGCGATCACGAATCCGGATATTACGAAGAACAGGTCCACCCCGGACCACCCACCGAAATAACCGAAGATGAGGTTCAACTCGGGGGTTCGCCAGGGAATAAGGTTGTTGTACGCATGATGTACAACGACGTAAATGACGGCAATTCCTCGTAGCAGCTCGATATCGCTGTTTCTTGCCTTCAAAAGCATTTCACTCATGTAAAAATGGTGGATTATTGATGCGCCGCGGGCGAAAATAACATGAGCATCTCATGCCAGACGGATTCTATCCGAGGTGTGCCACCAATTACACTGTTGAATTGCACGTGGTGTTCTCCCGCGAGGGGAAGGATATTCGTTTGCTTTGACGCTGAGCCATAATCACAGGAGTGATTTCGAATTGGGTAGGGTTTGGGGTATGCCGGACATCGGCCACGGGCCGGGCGGGTTCAACGGGAACCTTGTGAAGGTTTTCCCGCCGCTGCTCATTGCTCTGCTGGCTGTACTCTTCTACTTCCCAGTGCTGTTTCAACAGAAAACCCAGATTCATGCTGAAGGTGTATCGGTGGGTATTGCCTTGATGCATATGCTTGCGTCAGCAATCCAGGGTGATGAGGGTTTGCTGTGGACGACCTCCATTTATGGTGGCCATCCTGTTTTTGCAGAGGGACAGGGGGGCTTTGCCAATCCCCTGCACCTGCTGCTGGCCTGGCTGCTGCCGCCTATCCAGGCCTACAATATCAATCAGTTCCTGAGCATGCTGCTCGGCGGCATGGGGGCCTATGGTATGTGTCGTGCCGCAAATTGCGGACGGTTGGCATCCACCTTTGCCAGCCTGGCACTCGCCTTTAGTGCACTGTGGATTGGTGGGTTCGGTAATTTAGCTGTAGGCAGTACCATGGCGTGGATTCCATGGGTTCTCTGGGCGATGATGAATTGGCTGAAGAGAGCGGATTTTCGTAGCTCCTGCTTTTTTGGCACTACTGTCGCCCTGATGGTTCTGTCCGGCTATCCCCAGCTGGTACATGGGGTGGTTATATATATGACCATCTATCTGCTGGTGCAGGTCGTTAGCCGTCCGGCGCGAGCTGCGCTTTGGTCGCGGCGTACTGGGCTGGCGGCCAGTCTGGGAGTTGCAATACTCATAGCAGTGGCACTCTCGGCGGTTCAATGGCTACCGCTTCTGGAACTGGCCAATGAATCGCACCGCAACGACGGCGTTGCGATACTTCCTCTGGACAATTCCACGACCGTTGAATTCTTGCGGGGTTTTCTTTACACATTTACTAATCCAGAACACTATGCTGACACCATTGCAGGCTCTCCACCGGGGTATTTTCCCGGCGTGGGGAGCCTGTTGGTTTGTCTGGTATTCAGTAGTCTTATATTCTTTCGGCGTTCTCCGGTAATAAACGGCCATTTGCTGGCGACGTTTACATTGCTTGTGCTGGGGTTTGGGGTGGGGGGTACGCCGATTTTCAGAATTCTGTACGACCTGCATCTCATTCCTGGTCTCCATAGTTTTCGGGTGAGTTTTATCTATTTGTATGTTGCGGTGGCCGGGTTTGCTTTGTTGACTGCTTTTAGCCTGGATCAGCTGTCGCGCGTGAATACAGCGGCTGCGACTGTCAGCAGGAAAACACGCCAGCGTTGGGGGGCTAAGAGCAGGCTACTATTGACATGCTGGGTGGTGTTGTGGCTTTTTGTGTTGGTAGTGGCGCATGTAGAGGGTGTGTTTATTGGGCAGTACGCCATTGCCGCGGCCTGGCTTGCTATATCCGGAGGGGCGCTGCTGCTGGGGTATCAAGGGTCTTTGCCGGTTATTGCTGTACTCCTGTTGTGTGCCGAGATTGTACTGTTTCGGATTGATTCCTATGACTTTGGTGCCTCCAGTCTGATATCGAAACCCGCGTCGGTAGCATGGCTGGAGCAGGCTGATAACCTGGAAGATTTCAAGGTTATCGATCGTAGTAATGCCGGAATGTATTCATTGCATCACGCCAAATCGCCTGCGGTTGTCGCTGGTTTAGAAAAGATGCTGGCCTCTGTGACACCGGCAGCCAACGCCCTTTGGGGTGTGTCATCACTAACAGGTAATCTTGCGCTGGGATTGCAGAGGCGAGCTTTTGCGGACCCGTTGATCGATGCAGAACTGACTCCAGGGAAAGAAAAGAATCTCGGATACAGGTTAATTGACTTTGCTTCTGTACGGTATATTGCGGTTGGGGAGTATTTTGCATTGCCAGACTTTACCGAAGTCTATAACGATCCTGATATTCCGCTCAGAATCGTTGAGAATCCCTACGCCAGACCCAGGTTTCAGGCGTTCCGCTCCGCGAAGTTCGTGCAATCGTTGGAACAGGCCATTGATGCTGTTGTCGCGCTGGATAGCGAGGTTTTGATCATCGAGTACGCCGGGGTGCCACCGGCGGCTTTATCTGCATCGGCAGAAGGCGACCAGACCTGGAGCTTGGTAGAGGATCGATCGGATAGATATCAATTGGAAATTCAGGCAAATAGCGCATTCTGGATGTTTCTCGGTGATACCAACTACCCCGGTTGGAATGCGTACCTCGATGGTATTCCAACGCCTGTCTACAGTGCTCAGGTGTTGGGTAAGGCGGTATTCGTACCAGAGGGAGAGCACGTTTTGAGTTTTGTGTTCGAGCCAACCAGTTTCAGATTGGGTCTCGCAGTGACTGTTTGCGGCGCGTGTCTGATGGTTCTCTGTCTGCTCTGGCAGTACATTCGCACACGCCATGCAATGCCTGCGGTGGTGGACTGAATCGTGGCAGATGCGCAGAAAGAGCTACCTAAGAAACGCATAGATGATATAGAAATCCTGCGGGCGTTCGCGGTGATACTGGTCATTATTGAGCACATGAAGTTGAATTTGTTTCACTGGAGCACGCCTGCACTAAAACTATTTTATGACAATTTCGGCGGCTGGACAGGTGTTGATCTTTTTTTTGCTATATCGGGTTATGTCATCGCCCGCGATCTCGTCCCAAAACTGCGCGGCGCAGAATCCAGAGACAGCTACTTCAGCATTACCTTGGCTTTCTGGGCGCGTCGATTCTGGCGCCTCATACCCTCCGCATGGACCTGGTTGACTCTGGTTCTTCTGGCGTCTGTATTCTGTAATAACACCGGTGCCTGGGGAACGGTCCCTAACAATGTAGAGACGGTATTGTCCGCTTTCCTGCAGATTGCCAATTTTCATGTGGCCCATGTGTATGGTAAGGAGTTTCCTGGCGCCGCCTTTGTTTATTGGAGTCTGTCACTGGAGGAGCAATTTTACCTGCTACTCCCACTGCTGGTTTTCGTGTGCAACCGAAAACTGGCCTATGTTCTGGGTGCATTTGTTCTTCTGCAGATTTTTTTAGCACGGGAAACAGCGCTGCTGGCACTCACTCGCACCGATGCTTTATTCCTCGGAGTACTCATTGCGCTGTGGGCACAGCATCCCTCCTATCGACTTTTCAAGCCGCAGTTTCTGGTTCATCCACTGGGGGCCCTGGCATTTTTGACCTTACTGCTGCTTGCGCTGGCCTGTGTCGGTTCCGAGGGGCTGCGTATCATTGAATTCCGCTATGGCCTGATTGCCCTTATATCAGCGCTGCTGGTGCTGGCCGCCTCATATGACCAGAACTATTATTCCCGACCTGGCGTGGTTAAAACGCTATTGCTATGGACGGGAACTCGATCCTATGCGCTGTACCTGACCCATGTACCCAGCTATTTCCTGACACGGGAGATCTGGTTCTGGCTGGAGCCCGCGGGCACGAAGTTCAATACCCAGTATACTTACTCTTTTTTGGCGACGGCCCTGATTCTGTTGTTGGTTATGAGTGAGTTGAACTATCGCTTCATCGAGGTCCCGTTTCGGCGTCGAGGCGTCGAGGTGGCGAGGAGGATGGCAGTGAAAAGGGGGCGCGGAGAGGTTTAGTGAATACTATGCAGGAGGAGGACAGCCCCAGGGCGGGCCCAACAGGCTGGCAGGATATGAGGCTGGACGGTTGGCTCAATGGTGTAGATGGAGAGTTGGCCCCGGGCTTGCGCGTTACCAGTAGTGATACCGTTATAGACGTTGGTTGCGGGGCGGGCGTGTATAGCAAGTTTTGTGCGAAGCAGGGTGCAGAAGTGTTTTTCATTGATCGCGACGAAGCTGCGCTTGAACACACCACCGCTAAGGTTGCGGCATCTCCCGCAAGAGCTTTTCGCGCCATACTGTCTGACTGTAATCCGATTCCATTAGCGGACAATTCCGGTGACCTGGTAATCTGTACTGAGGTGCTGGAACATGTTCCTGATCCTGTAGTTTTTTTGCGCGAACTGATCCGCGTTGCCCGTCCCGGCGGGGCGCTCCTGATAACCGTGCCAGACGCGCGATCCGAGCAACTGATGGCCGCCACGGCGCCACCGCAGTATTTCGAGGAGCCTAACCATATTCGAATATTTACAGCGGACGCGTTGCGTCGCCTGGTGTTGGGTGCGGGGCTAAGCATAGAAAGTCATTGTTTCGCGGGCTGCTTTGAAAGCATTTACTGGCCATTATCCTGGCTGACTTGCGAACCCGGTGCGGGTCTGCCCGCGGATAACAGTCACCCTATACCTGATCACTGGACACGTCTGTGGCACGCGGTCCAGTGTCACCCTCGGGGCCATCTGATCAGGAACGCGCTCAATCAGCTGCTGCCCAGGTCCCAGGCAATTATTGCGCGCAAGCCGGGGTGACTGCGGTTGTGATTGATGTTTAAGATCGACTTTCTGGTTCCGGGTTTCAGCAAGTGTGGTACCACCACGCTGTGTGCTCTGCTGGCACAGCATCCCGGCATTTTCATTCCCGCGCTAAAGGAGCCCTGGTATTTTAGTGCCGAGAGATTTTCCCGGGACGCACCAGGGTACCGTGCTCACTTTCTACCCGCTCTGCCTGGCCAACTCCTGGGCGAGGGTAGCCAGAGTTACAGCACTTTTAGGGATGAGGATGTTTCGATAGGGCGAATTTATGACAATAATCCTGACTGCCGTTTCATATTTATGGTCAGGAATCCGCTGGATCGTATTGAGTCCAGTTATCGGGAGATGCACAATAGTGGTCCTAAATATGGTATCAATGCCCCCTATAGTTTGCTCGAAAGTCTTGAAGCCTTTCCGCAGATAATACGGGATTCACTCTTTTTTGAACGCATATCCAAATACCTGGCGGCTTTCGGTGCGGACGCGATACAGGTACTGTTCCTGGAGGACCTGAATAGCCAGCCCCAGGTAGAGCTGGAGAAATGCTTCAGTCATCTGGGTGTCGACCCGGCCTTCAGACTGGAGCAACCGCTACACCTTAATAAGGGGGAGACCAAGCTTTACGATGCCCGCTTGCTGAGGCGCCTGCGCGAAATGAGGTGGTCTGGCTCTCGCATTGCAAAAATTCGTCTGCAACAGCAGGACAAAGTATTCAAGCGGCTGCGCCTGCGCCGGGTGTTCGGTGAGGCGTCGGTCTGGGATGCCAGGTCCTTGGCAATCGCGAGGGAGCTGGTGCTGCCGGATGCCCAAAAATTTCTCGCCTACTTTGGCAAGCCGTCTTCCTTCTGGCGGCTGTGATTTACCAGGAAGAATTGCTTTTTTTTAACCGCCAACTTCACTGTGAGTGGCAACTGACATTATGATTAAAATCGATTTTCTTGTCCCGGGTTTCAGTAAATGTGGCACTACAACACTGTGCGCTCTGCTGGCCCAGCACCCCGATATATATATTCCAGAGCTCAAGGAGCCCTGGTATTTCAGCTCCACCGATTTCCCGGCGCGGGAGGACGATTATATCCAGCATTTTGCGCCTGCACTACCGGGGCAGCTGCTGGGTGAGGGCAGCGTGAACTACTCCGGTTTCGAAAAGGAGGACATATCCATTGCGAGAATTAGCGATAACAATTCCAATTGTCGATTCATCTTTATAGCCAGGAATCCGCTGCGGCGTATCGAATCCAGTTATCGGGAGATGCATCACAGCGGTGTGAAATTCGGCCTGAATGCGCCTTATGCTCTAGCCGATAATCTTGAACAGTTTCCACAGATGATCAAGGACTCAATGTTTTACGAGCGCATATCAAAGTACATCAACGCCTTTGGCAAGGATTCTATACTGGTGGTGTTTTTGGAGGATCTGAACCGGCAGCCACAGCGGGAAATGGAGAAGTGTTTTCATCATCTGGGGGTAGATGCTGAGTTTCAGATCAGGGAAGAGCTGCGACTGAATAAGGGTAGTTCAAAACATTATGACACCCGGATACTGCGCTATATTCGCAGTAAGCCCTGGTCCGGTTTTAAACTTGCCAGGCTCAGTCCGGAGCAACAGGAAAGATTATTACGGCCTCTGCGACTGCGGAGGCCATTTGTAAAACCCATTGTGTGGGATGAGCGGTCCAGGGAAATGGTGCGGGGTTCTGTTCTACCCGACGCGAAAGAATTTCTCCATGCTTTTGGCAAAAACGCAAATTTCTGGGATTTTCAAACAGCAGAGTCATAGAGCGTAAAATCCTCACGGTAATACTCCCGCATGGCGTCGGCAAGGCCCGTCGCGAGAAATGAATCAGGATTGATCGGTCCGGCCCGGTCCAGCTCGGAAGCCGTCAGGCTGCTGGCCTGCTGCAAGTGGATATCTGACTTCCCTGTTTTATTGTTATGGCCCAGTTTGATGTCTATACCTTTATCCCTGAGCAGGTACTGTTCCAGTGCCGCAATATTTTCCAGACGAAAGACCCTGCTTATGTGTTTTACACCACGTAAGTAGAGATGCTGCGGGCGCCAGTGTGGGTCCAGGTCGAAGGGATCCTGATCCAGGATAAATGTCAGAAACTCATCAAAACGGATACCCCGGTCCAGGTCTATATCTGCACTGCCCTGTATCGCGCTGATGACTGGCCGGGTGTGCATCAGGTTGCGTGGGCTGTGGCGCTTGTAGACAAATTTTTCCAGGTACGCGCTGATGATCCGCTCGAAAGGATCGCGGATTACGCTGAATTTGAAATAATCGTCTGAGGCCAGTATTTCGCGGGCATCCTCTATTGTCTTGTCCTTGAGCTGTACGCCGGTGGTGAACCGGTCAGTTACGAAGTGAACATCCAGTTCAACAGCGATCTCTGGTCTGTCGATCCCGGCTAGCCTCACCATCATGGATTTCAGAGAGGTACAGGCGCACTTGGCTACCGGTATATAAAGCAGTTTGTGGTTCTGGGCAACCATCATGCTGCCGTATGGCCAACGCATACCATTGCCTCTGGCCTTACCCCAGATCTGGCTGGCCACTGCCAGCTTCGTGTCGAGGGCAGACATTTCGTCCGCTTGTGTAACTTCCACAGTGGCGGGGTGATGGGGGTTGAGAGTCTCAACCCAGTACTCTCCCTCCTTGAGCAGTCCGACCCGGATTGCCGCGACTCCCGCCTCTTGCAATTGCGGGATGATGACAGTGATCTTCTGGCTGTGTTTACCCATAGCAGGTACGTTGGCGGACAGCGGAGTGCGCACCGACTCAATACTGAGTACTTCGCCCGCAGCGTTAAGCAGCTTGAAGGAAAAGGCGAACGCCATCCCCGGCCCGGTTTCAAGTGCGAACCTTGAGTTGTTAACCAGAGTGACCTTTAGATGACCCCGGCTCTGCGCGCCGTAAAGCGTCAGCGTGCCAGGGGCCTCAATGCTCACTTGCTGCCACGCCTTGGGAGTCAAACCCTGTGGGGTAGGTTGGCTACTTTTGTTTTTAAGTATTTTCAGCAAAAAAATGGTTTCCCTGGGTTGCTATATGATATGTCGGAAAGCGCTGCCGCACTTCGGCTACTGCGGGCCCCCGCCCGGCTGCCAGCGATATTGGCGCAGGCTGATTCCATCGACTGATCGAAAGACAACCCCCTCGCTCTCCAATCGACGCCTTTGTCGCTGTTGGGCAGAGCCGCCACCGGGTACGACCAGTTTGCCCTGGGCGTTGAGAACCCGATGCCAGGGTATGCGGGTATCCTCTGGCAGGCCTCGCAACGCCCGCCCCACCCGCCTGGCGGCGCCTGGCAGGCCCGCCTGTCGCGCCACATCACCGTAGGTGGCTACTGTGCCGGGGGGGATTAGCATAACCACTTGCCAGATGCGTTGGTCGATCTCTTTGGGAGTGCTGGCCATGTTAAGTGCAGCCTGACTCAATCGTCTTCTATGAAAGTGGCCGAGTCTACCACCGGGGCTCAGGCTGGCAAAGGTGGACAGCCCGGCAGCACTGGACTGCACTTGTAAATTATGTCGCTGCCCCCATACTTTGACTAACGGAGAGCTCCCATGCGTTTTTTTATTATGCTTCTGCCCTGGCTGGAGCTGTTCACACTGATACAACTTGGCATTGAAACCAGCGCGCTGACAGTCATTGGCTATGTGCTGTTCACCCTGTTCCTCGGCCTGGCGATTCTGCAGCGCCAGGGGAGAGGTATGTTTGAGCGCCTGCGCGAAAGCCAGCAGGGCAAGCTGGTGGGCCCGCAACTCTTACTGGACGACATGGCACTGGGGCTGGCTGGCGTGTTATTGATGATCCCCGGCCTGATATCCGATTTTGCCGCCCTGATTGTGGTTATCGGTCCCCTGCGCAGGCGCCTGGCCTTGTGGATTATGGGCCCGCAGCCGCAGCCTTATGTACCCGAGCGCGACTCGGAGGCCCATGTGACACTCGAGGGCCAGTACACCCGGGTCGATGATGAGAAAAATTCGTAACACATTGATAATAAAATAGAAGTTTAGTATTTCGACGCGGTGGCTCGCCATTTTGGCGCGGCTTGACACCTCCCCACTCCCGACTAGAATTAGCACTCTCTTGAAAAGAGTGCTAATTGGGGCTTGAAATGCTGTGCAGCGCCCCAATAGTTGAGGCTAGCCCCGCGAGGGTATTCATAAAATTGTTGCTAGGAGAGTAATACAGATGAAAATCCGTCCGTTGTACGACCGTGTTGTCGTTCGTCGCAAGGAAGAGGAAGAAACCACCGCTGGCGGTATCTTGCTGCCCGGTTCAGCCAAAGAGAAGCCCAATCAGGGTGAGATCGTGGCGGTTGGTGAAGGCAAGGTATTGGACAGTGGCGACCTGCGCCCGTTGACTGTGAAAGTCGGTGACAAGGTTGTATTCGGCCAGTATGCCGGCGGCAACACCATCGAGGTTGATGGCGAAGAGCTGATCATCATGGGTGAAAGCGAGATCTACGGCATCGTAGAGTAAGGCGCTCCCCTTCGTTTGAATAAAATTGAATTTGTAATTTGAGGAAATAGATCATGGCAGCTAAAGAAGTACTATTTGGCGACAAGGCTCGGTCGCGTATGCTGAAAGGCGTAAATGTTCTCGCCGACGCCGTTAAAGCAACACTGGGGCCCAAGGGCCGTAACGCAATTCTGGACAAGTCCTTTGGCGCTCCCACCGTAACAAAAGACGGTGTATCCGTAGCCAAGGAAATTGAGCTGGAAGACAAGTTTGAAAATATGGGCGCGCAGATGGTCAAGGAAGTGGCCTCCCAGGCGTCTGATCAAGCCGGCGATGGTACTACCACCGCTACAGTACTGGCCCAGTCCATTCTTAACGAAGGCCTGAAGTCTGTTGCTGCAGGCATGAACCCGATGGATCTCAAGCGCGGCATCGATAAGGCCGTCGCTGCTGCAGTCGAGCAGATCCAGAAAGCTTCCACTCCCTGTGAAGACAACAAGGCTATCGCCCAGGTAGGCACCATTTCTGCCAACAGCGATACTCAGGTTGGTGACATCATTGCCGAAGCTATGGGTAAAGTCGGTAAAGAGGGTGTTATCACTGTTGAAGAAGGTTCCGGCCTGGAAAATGAGCTGGACGTGGTTGAAGGTATGCAGTTCGATCGCGGCTACCTGTCTCCCTACTTCATCAACAACCAGGAGAGCATGAGTGCCGACCAGGAAGATCCCTTCATCCTGCTGGTTGACAAGAAAATCTCCAATATCCGTGAATTGCTGCCCCTGCTGGAGCAGGTTGCCAAGGCATCCAAGCCTCTGGTAATCATTGCTGAAGACGTGGAAGGCGAAGCGCTGGCCACTCTGGTAGTAAACAACATGCGTGGCATTGTGAAGGTGTCTGCATGTAAGGCGCCAGGCTTTGGTGATCGTCGCAAGGCAATGCTGCAGGATATCGCCATCCTTACCGGTGGTACTGTGATCTCCGAAGAAGTGGGCATGGATCTTGAGTCCGCTACCCTTGAGCACCTGGGCAGCGCCAAGCGCATTACCATGGACAAGGACAACACAACCCTTATCGATGGTGCCGGTGACCACGACGCTATCAAGGCGCGTGTTAACGAGATTCGTGTGCAGATCGAGAACACGTCTTCCGATTACGATCGCGAGAAGCTGCAGGAACGTGTTGCCAAGCTGGCTGGCGGCGTTGCAGTGATCAAGGTTGGCGCAGCCACCGAGATCGAAATGAAAGAGAAAAAAGCCCGCGTTGAAGACGCTCTGCACGCTACCCGCGCTGCAGTGGAAGAAGGCGTGGTTGCCGGTGGCGGTGTCGCCCTGGTGCGCGCTGTTGCGGCTATCGCTGGCCTCAAGGGTGATAACGAAGACCAGAACCACGGTATTGCCGCTGCACTGCGTGCCATGGAAAACCCGCTGCGGCAGATCGTTGCCAATGCCGGTGGTGAGCCCTCGGTTGTGCTGAACAAGATCAAGACCGACGGTACTGGTAACTACGGCTACAATGCGGCTACCGGTGAGTACGGCGATATGCTCGAAATGGGTATTCTCGACCCCGCCAAAGTGACTCGCGTGGCCCTGCAGGCTGCCGGTTCAGTTGCCGGCCTGATGATCACCACTGAGGTGATGATCGCTGACGCGCCTGAAGAAGGTGGTGCTGGCGGTGGCGGCGGTATGCCGGACATGGGTGGCATGGGCGGTATGGGTGGCATGGGCGGCATGATGTAAGAAGCCCTGTTGTACTATAAGAACCCGGCTATATGCCGGGTTTTTTATTGTCGAGCAAAGGCTTATCTAAGTTTTCAGTGGCATACCAACTTGGCTACCAAGGTGTATAATGACCGCGGAAGTTTTACCACAATAATTGGGGGTAGGTGATGGTTCTTGAATTCATTTTTAGATGGGCGCACGTCCTGTTCGGTATTACCTGGATAGGCCTGCTGTACTACTTCAACTTTGTTCAGGGCGAGTACTTCAAGGAAGCTGAGGCCAGCGCCAAGGCCGATGCTATGAAGAAACTCGCACCGCGCGCACTCTGGTGGTTCCGCTGGGGCGCGATGTTCACTTTCCTGAGCGGCCTGTACCTGTTGCACGCCATCGGCGCGACTATGGACATCGGCGGCCAACCCATTATCTGGGTCGGTGCTCTGGCAGGTATCTTCATGTTCCTGAACGTGTGGCTGATTATCTGGCCCAAGCAGCAGGTTGTGCTGGGAATGAAAGAGGGGGATGGCCCGTCATCGGCGGCGAAAGCTGGCCTGGCATCACGCACCAATACCCTGCTGTCTGGTCCCATGTTGTTTGGTATGCTGGGTTCAAAGCACCTGTTTATTGCCGACGCGGGCGGTATCGGTTTTTACGCCTGTATCGCGCTGATCGTTTTGCTGGAAATCAATGCTGTGGTCGGCAAGACCGGCCCGATGACCAGCGTCAAGGGTGTCATCCACTGTAGCATCGCTCTGACAGCGGTAATCTGGGGCTTGCTCGCCTTTCTGTAAGCGGGTATCAGCTATAACAAAGCCGGGCATTGTCCCGGCTTTTTTATGGCGCGATATGTATAATCAGCGCCACTGGTTACAACAGGTGTATTGCACATGTCCGACGACGATCTCGACCATATTCCCTCCATAGTTCCCAGTCGGGAAGGCGGCCCATCACGGGCGCCATCACGGTCCGGGGGGGGCGCTGGGCAGCGGCCTGCAGCGCAGAAAAAACCGCCGGCAAATGGCGGCGGTACCGGCCCTCTGACGCGCATACTGCTTACCCTTGCAGTAGTTGTTGCTGCGGTGGCCTGCGCCTGGGCCTGGCAGTTACAGGGGCAGTTGGCGCTGGCGGAAGAAAAGCTTGTCGATTATGACGGGCGCATCGGTGATCTGGAGGCCCGCTTGTCGGATACCGATGAGGGCATGAACCAGAATGCGGAGTTGCAGGCGGCCAAAATCCGCGAGCTGGATTCGGAGGTGCGCAAACTCTGGGACAATGTCTGGAAACAGGCCAGTGAGCGGCTGTCCAAGCTGGAACAAAGCAGCGCCGGCCAGAGCAAGAAGCTGGATGTCACGGCGTCTGGCCTCGCTACTGCCCAGGGCCAGATCAAGGCCGCCAGTGGCGATATTGCCAAATTAAACCGCATCGCATCTGACCTTGAGCGCATTATCGCCAGTGGCAAGGTGAACCAGGCTGAGGTGGAGCGGGTGGCCGATTCCATTAGCCGGGTCAATCTCGACCTGGCCAAACTGAACAAGCGGGTACAGGGCAACGAGGAGTGGATTCAATCCATTAATGCCTTTCGCAAGCAGGTTAATGCCAGCCTGGTAGAGCTGCAGTCAGCCTTGCGTACTCAATCCAAGACCACACCCTGAATTAGAGGAATTCATCATGACGGTTATTCGCCAGGACGATGTTATCGATAGCATTGCCGACGCCCTGCAGTTTATCTCCTACTACCACCCGGTAGATTTTGTTAAAGGTGTGTTCGAGGCCTATAAACGTGAGCAAAATCCTGCGGCAAAGGATGCCATGGCGCAGATTCTGATTAATTCACGGATGTGCGCTGAGGGGCACCGCCCTATTTGCCAGGATACGGGTATTGTGACGGTCTTTCTAAAAATTGGGATGAATGTGCAGTGGGATGCCACCATGTCGGTATCCGACATGGTGAATGAAGGTGTGCGGCGAGCCTATACCCATCCTGATAACGTGCTGCGCGCCTCCATCCTGGAAGACCCGGCTGGTGCTCGCAGAAACACCAAAGACAATACACCTGCGGTAATTCATATGGAGGTGGTGGCAGGGGACACGGTGGATGTGCAGGTGGCGGCCAAGGGCGGCGGCTCCGAGAACAAATCCAAGCTGGTTATGCTCAACCCCTCTGACAGCATTGTCGACTGGGTGGTTAAAACGATACCGACCATGGGAGCGGGCTGGTGTCCGCCGGGCATGCTGGGCATCGGCATCGGCGGCACGGCTGAGAAAGCGGCAGTGATGGCGAAGGAATCGCTGATGGAACCTATCGATATACACGACCTGCGAGAGCGAGGTCCTGCCAATCGGGTGGAGGAACTGCGGCTGGAAATCATGGAGGCCGTGAATAAACTGGGAATCGGTGCCCAGGGACTGGGCGGGCTGACCACCGTGATGGACGTCAAGATTCTCGATTACCCCACCCATGCGGCGTCGCTGCCGGTGGCGATGATTCCCAATTGTGCGGCCACACGTCATGCCCATTTTGTGCTCGATGGCTCCGGCCCCGCGTTGCAAACACCGCCTGATATTAATGACTGGCCCGAGATAACCCAGGAAGTGAACGACGGGGTGCGGCGGGTGAATCTCGATACGGTAACCCCCAGCGATGCCGCCGAGTGGCAACCCGGTGACACCTTGCTGCTGTCGGGGAAAATGCTGACGGGTAGGGATGCCGCCCACAAGAAGATGAAGGAACTGATTGAGAATGGCGAAGGCTTGCCGAAGGAAGTGGACCTGAAGGGGCGTTTTATTTACTACGTGGGCCCGGTAGACCCGGTGCGCGACGAAGTGATGGGGCCGGCGGGTCCCACAACAGCCACCCGCATGGACAAGTTCACCGATTTCATTCTGGAGCAAACCGGCCTGCTGGGAATGATTGGTAAAGCGGAGCGCGGCCCTGTGGGCATTGAGGCAATCCGCAAGCACAAGGCCGTGTACCTGATGGCCGTAGGCGGTGCCGCATACCTGGTATCAAAGGCAATTGTCTCGGCGAAAGTCGTCGCTTTTCCGGAGTTGGGGATGGAAGCTATTTACGAGTTTGAGGTCAAAGACATGCCCGTCACAGTAGCTGTGGATAGCCGGGGCACCTCGGTACACGAAACAGGGCCAAAGATATGGCGCGAGAAAATAGCCGAACAGGCCATTACCGTTGTCTGAGACGTTTTACTGGCACGACTACGAGACATTTGGTGCAGATCCGTCTCGCGACAGGCCCGTTCAGTTTGCCGGCTTGCGCACCGATAAAGACCTGAACCCTGTAGGGGAGCCGCTGGTGCTGTACGCGCGGCCGGCAAACGACTTCCTGCCGCAGCCAGAGGCCTGCCTGGTGACCGGCATCAGCCCCCAGTTGGCGCTGGAAAAAGGCGTACCGGAGAGTGAGTTTATCGCCGCGATACATCGCGAATTGGCCCAACCTGGTACCTGTGGTGTGGGTTATAATTCGCTGCGTTTCGACGACGAGATTACTCGCTATACCCTGTACCGCAATTTCTACGAACCCTACGGCCGCGAGTGGCAGAACGGAAATTCCCGTTGGGATCTTATCGATCTGGTGCGCACAGCTCACGCGCTGCGGCCCGAGGGAATCGAATGGCCCGTGCGAGAAGACGGGCTGACCAGTTTTCGCCTGGAGCACCTTACCGCAGCCAATAACATCGCGCATGAGGGGGCCCACGATGCACTGTCCGATGTGCATGCCACCATCGCGATAGCGCGACTTGTGCGGGATCGGCAGCCACGTCTTTACGATTATGTGCTAAAGCATCGGGATAAGCGGTCCGTGCAGGCGCTGCTGGATATAGAGGGGATGAAACCTGTATTGCATGTCTCCGGCATGTTTGGCGCCCAGCGTCACAATATCGCATTGATCGTCCCGCTGGCACTGCACCCCGTCAATCGCAATGAGGTTATTTGCTACGACCTCAGTGCAGACCCGGCACCCCTGATTGAGCTGGAGTCGCAGCAGTTGAGCGAATTGTTGTTCAGCCGCACAGCCGATTTGCCAGAGGGGGTGGAGCGGCCCGGTATAAAGTCGGTTCATATCAATCGCTGCCCGGTATTGGTAACAGCAAAGATGGCCGACCCGGCCACGGCCGAGCGGCTGGGTATTAGCGGGCAGCGCTGTCGTGAACATCTTGCGGCTTTGCGCAGCTACCGTGATCTGGACACGAAGTCATTTGTGCAAAAGGTACAGGCGGTTTTTGCCGGGCGAGAATTCGAGCCTGTTACTGATCCGGATCGCATGCTCTACAGCGGTGGCTTTTTCTCGGAGCACGACAAGAAGGCCATGGAAGAGGTTCGCGCCTGCAGCCCCGAAGAACTCGCAGCTAGCAGTTTTCCCTTTGAGGATTCTCGCCTGCCGGAGATGTTGTTCCGCTTTCGCGCCAGAAACTACCCAGAGACTTTATCTGTCGAAGAACAGGCACAGTGGGAAGAATACCGCTTCCAGCGCCTGACAGAGCCGGGCAGTGGGGCCAGTATCTGCATGGAGGAATTTCAGGCCACGATTGAGCAGTTACTGGCTTCAAATACGCTGGACCAGTCACAGCAGAATCTGATGCAGCAGTTGCAGGATTACGGTGACAGCCTGCTCGCTTGAGGCCGCGATCGGGTTTTATTGGGTAATACGCACATGGGCAGGCAAGCGGCCCCCTCGTATAATACGAAGAGTCCCTCGCATATTGCGAAGAATCTGGGCCAGCAACTGCCCTAAACCAGGAGAGTACCACTGTGCAGTTTGCCGGTAGCCATATCCTCTCAGTCCACCAGTTTGAACGCGGTGATGTTGAACATATTTTTGCCGTGGCTGACAGGATGGGCCCCTACGCCCGACGTCGTCGAGTTACCAGGGTGCTCGCCGGGGCGATCCTCGGGTCCATGTTTTTTGAACCCAGTACCCGCACGCGGGTGAGTTTTGGTAGCGCCTTCAACCTGCTGGGGGGTGAAGTCCGCGAGACAACCGGCTTCGAAAACTCCGCCATTGCCAAGGGTGAATCGCTCTACGACACCGCAAGGGTACTGAGCGGATACTCGGACGTGATAGCTATGCGCCATCCGGTGGCGGGTTCGGTGGCGGAGTTTGCAGCCGCCAGCCGGGTTCCTGTCATAAACGGTGGTGACGGCAGCAATGAGCACCCCAGCCAGGCACTGTTAGACCTCTACACCATCAAGAGCGAACAGGCGGAGCGCGGTCGCGGTATCGACCAGTTGCGGATTGCCATGGTGGGAGATCTCCGCTATGGCCGCACCGTACATTCCCTCAGCAAGCTGCTGTGTCTGTTCAACCAGGTGCAGGTCACTCTGGTGTCGCCGGGGGAATTACGCATGCCAGGGGAAATAGTGGAGGAGATGCGTCAGGCGGGTGTTGAGGTGATTGAGTCCGATGCGTTGGAAGCGAGTATCTCGCACGTGGATATTGTGTACTCCACGCGCATTCAGGAGGAGCGCTTCAGCAGCCAGGAGGAAGCCGACCTGTACCGCGGGCGCTACCGGCTCAATCAGAGTATTTACACCCACCACTGCGAGCCCAATACGGTGATCATGCATCCACTGCCCAGGGACTCCAGGGACAACGCCCGGGAGTTGGATGACGATCTCAATGACAACCCCAACCTCGCGATCTTTCGCCAGACGGACAACGGTATGTTGGTGCGCATGGCCCTGTTTGCCCTCACCCTTGACGTCGTTGAGCAGGTAGACAAGCATTCGCGGGATGTGAACTGGTATACGGCGGGTCGTTTCGGATGAGTGTGGAACTGACTTTCGGCGCGCAGGACGTGCGTATCCTGGAGGATCAGGAGGTATTTTCCGGGCACTTTAAAGTGCGGCGGCTAACGCTGCAGCATCGCTGCTTTGGTGGCGGCTGGAGTGAACCCCTGGTGCGCGAGTTGTTCGAGCGCGGTGATGCCGTGGCGGTATTGCCCTACGATCCAGTAACAGACCGACTGGTGCTGATAGAACAGTTCCGCCCGGGCGCGATACGCGGCGATGACAGCCCGTGGATGCTGGAATTGATCGCCGGTGTGGTGGAACCCGGGGAACGCGATGAGGAGGTTGCTCACCGCGAGGCCATGGAGGAGGCGGGCTGCGAATTGGCGGAGTTGCAGCCGATAGCGACCGTGCTGCCCAGTGCAGGGGCCTGTAACGAGCAGGTGCGGTTGTTTTGCGGCAGGGTATCCCGCGCAGCGCTGGGTGGAATTTACGGCCTGGCCGAAGAGGGTGAGGACATTCTGGTACATTCAGTTACCCGCGTGGATGCGCTGGAACTGTTGGCGCAAAATCGAATACCTAACGGCCATACCCTGATCGCGCTGCAGTGGCTGCACATACATGGCGCACGGCTGAGGGAGCGCTGGAGCTGAGGCTGTTTTGTGCCCGCGCCGTCAACCATGCCAGACAGTAACCCCGACGATCTTCCCGACGCGCTGAAAGTGAAGTCACACGGTTTGCTGCGCTCCAGCGCGCTGGTGGGCAGCATGACGATGTTGTCCAGGGTGCTGGGTCTGGTGCGAGACGTGGTCATAGCGGCCTTTGTCGGCGCCAGTGCCAATGCCGACGCTTTTTTTGTGGCCTTTAAAATTCCCAACTTCCTGCGGCGCTTGTTTGCCGAAGGCGCGTTTTCCCAGGCCTTCGTGCCGGTACTGGCAGACTACAAGCAGGATGGCAGCGTCGAGGCTGTGAGGGCGCTTATTAACCGTGTGGCCGGCGTGTTGGGTGGCAGCCTGCTATTGATTACGTCGCTAGCCATCGTCGCCGCGCCGCTGGTAGCGGCATTGTTTGCCCCGGGTTTCCTCGATCAACCGCTGAAATACGCGCTGACTACCGAGATGATCCGGATCACCTTTCCCTACCTGCTGTTGATATCCATGACCGGCTTCTGCGGGGCGATCCTGAACAGTTTCGGTCGCTTTGCCGTTCCCGCGTTTACACCGGTGTTTCTCAATTTATCGATGATCTTCGCCGCCACTGTGGCGGCGCCCTGGTTTGCGGAACCGGTATTTGCCCTTGCCTGGGGTGTGTTTTTCGCAGGCTTTATCCAATTGCTGTTCCAGTTTCCTTCGCTGTACCGGCTGGACCTGGTGCCGCGACCGATCTGGGATACCCGCGACCCGGGTGTCAGGCGTATTCTGAAGCTGATGGTGCCTGCCCTGTTTGGCGTTTCGGTCAGCCAGATCAATCTGCTGCTGGACACGGTGCTGGCGTCTTTCCTGCCCACAGGCAGTGTTTCCTGGCTGTACTATTCAGACCGACTGGCGGAATTGCCCCTGGGTGTTTTCGGTATTGCCATTGCTACCGTCATATTGCCGAATTTGTCAGCGCATCGAGCGGCGGAGCGGGAGGGTCAATTCAGCCTGACTCTGGACTGGGCTCTGCGCTCGGTATTGTTGATTGGGGTACCGGCCGCGGTAGCACTGATGGTGCTGGCGCAGCCGATACTGGTGACCTTATTCCAGTACGGCGCGCTGACGGCTGAAGATGTACGGATGTCCTCTCTGAGCCTGCAAGCCTATAGTCTGGGTCTGGTGGCCTTTATGTTGGTCAAGGTGCTTGCGCCCGGCTATTACGCGCGCAAGGACACCGCGACTCCCGTGAAAATCGGCATTATTGCGATGGTGGTTAATATGGTCTTGAACCTGCTCTTCGTGCTGCCGTTGATGTACTACTGGAACATCGGTCATGTGGGCCTGGCGCTGGCCACTTCGGTTGCGGCATTCCTGAACGCGGGTTTGCTGTGGCGCGGTTTGCTGCGGGACGGCGTATACCAGGCCCTGGGCGGCTGGGGCCGCTATATTGTGCGCCTGGGGCTGTCGACACTGGGGATGACTGCCACACTGCTCTGGCTAAACCACGAGACATCTGTGTGGCTGGGCTGGGACTGGCAACACCGCGCATGGGAGCTGGGGCTGCTCTGTGCCGCCGGCGCTGGCACCTACCTGCTGGTCCATCTGCTGCTGGGGACGCGGTTTAAACATCTGCGAACACCTTCTGCTCTTTGATCCTGAGGGTATTATTACCCCTGCAGGCTTCGCGCAAACATAGGCGAGTGCCGCCACATTCGATATACTGCGATGTTTGGGTTAACTGAGTGTCCCCTGATCGAATGGAATTGATTCGCGGCCTGCACAATATGCGGCCCCGACACCGCGGTTGCGTGGTAACGATCGGCGCCTTTGACGGTGTGCATCTGGGTCATCAGGCGGTGATCAGGCACCTGCTGGACCAGTCGCGTGAGCTTCAGGTGCCATCGCTGGTGATCGTATTCGAGCCGCTGCCGCGAGAGTATCTGGCGCCGCTCGAGGCACCCGCACGGATTATGAGCTTCAGGGAAAAGTTTTTCGCCATGCGGGAACTTGGCGTGGACCGCCTGCTGCGGGTGCAGTTTAATGAGAGTTTACGGGCCATGTCAGCCCAGCAGTTTCTGGACGATATTTTTGTCGCCGGGCTCGGAGTGCGCTACGTGGTGCTGGGAGATGACTTCCGCTTTGGCAATGACCGCGAGGGCGACCTGGAATTTATCAAGCAGCAGGGCCCACGCTACGGCTACGAAGCCAGGCCCACGCCGACACTGTCAATAGATGGTGAGCGGGTAAGCAGCACCCGGATACGGGAAGCACTGGCAAGCGCTGATTTTGCCGAGGCCGAACGTTTATTGGGGCGAGCTTACAGTATCTCGGGGAAAGTGGTTTATGGGCGCCAGCTGGGTAGAACCCTGGGCACCCCTACTGCGAACCTGGAGTTACACAGATTACGAGCGCCGCTATCAGGTGTATATGTGGTGAAAGTCAGCGGCGCTGGCTTGCACGACGCAGCCGGTGTTGCCAACGTGGGTGTACGCCCGACGGTGGATGACAGTATCAAGGCCAACCTTGAAGTCCACCTGCTTGACAAGGATGTCAGACTCTACGGGCAGCACATCGAGGTGACGTTCAGGCACAAACTGCGGGATGAACAGAAATTTGGCTCAGTGGATGAGCTGAGGGACAACATAGTCAGGGATATCGAAAATACGAGGGCCTGGCTGGATCAGCACTGAGGTTTTCCAGTAGACAGTATATGAGCGATTACAAAGACACATTAAATTTGCCAAAGACGGCCTTCCCAATGAAAGCCAGCCTGGCGCAGCGGGAGCCCAAACGGCTGCAACAGTGGCAGGATATGGGGCTGTACGAGAAAATTCGTGCGGCGAGCGCGGGGCGTCCCAAGTTTATCCTGCACGATGGCCCGCCCTACGCCAATGGCGAGCTGCATATGGGGCATGCGGTCAACAAGGTGCTCAAGGACATCATCGTTAAATCTCGCACCCTGGCGGGGTTCGATGCACCCTACGTGCCCGGTTGGGACTGCCACGGTCTGCCTATCGAATTGAATGTTGAAAAGAAAGTCGGCAAACCCGGCGTGAAGGTTTCCGCCCGGGAGTTTCGCCAGAAATGCCGCGAGTATGCTGCCAAACAGGTCGATGGTCAGCGTGCAGATTTTATCCGGATGGGTGTATTCGGCGACTGGTTCAATCCTTACCTGACTATGGACTTCGCTTTTGAAGCGAATATCGTCCGCGCGCTGGCACTCATAATCGACAATGGCTATCTGCACAAGGGTTTCAAACCGGTGCACTGGTGCACCGATTGTGGTTCCGCCCTGGCCCTGGCAGAGGTTGAGTATCAGGACAAACATTCCCCTGCCATTGATGTCGCCTTTGCGGCGGTAGATCCGGCGGCATTTAACACGGCCTGTGGCAGCAATTATAACGGCGAAATTGCGGTGCCAATCTGGACCACGACGCCATGGACCCTGCCGGCCAATATGGCGGTCAGCCTCAACCCAGAACTGGATTACGTGTTACTTGAAGGCCAGGGCAGAGCATTGCTGATTGCCGAGGCGCTGGCCGAAAGCTGTGCTCAGCGCTACGGTCTGCCCACTGTAAAAGTATTGGGCCGCTGTCGGGGGCGGGCACTGGAGAACCAGCTGCTGCAACACTGTTTTCTGGATCGCCAGGTTCCCGTGATACTGGGTGATCACGTGACGACTGAGGCCGGCACCGGCGCTGTTCATACCGCCCCGGCTCATGGCCAGGACGACTTTGTCGTGGGTCAGAAGTATGGCCTTGAGGTCTACAATCCGGTGGGAGGCAACGGTGTCTACCTGCCTGACACGGAGTTTTTTGCCGGACAGCACGTACTGAAAGCGAATGCAGCGATCATTGAGTTGCTCGAACAGCGGGGTGTGTTGCTGCATGTGGAGCAGTACGAGCATTCTTATCCCCATTGCTGGCGGCACAAGACCCCCATCATTTTTCGCGCCACTCCCCAGTGGTTTATCGGCATGCACCAGAACGGCCTATTGACGCAGGCCCTGGCCGCGGTCGAGCAGGTCGAGTGGGTGCCCGAGTGGGGCAAGGCCCGTATCGACGCCATGCTGGTGAACAATCCCGATTGGTGTATATCCCGCCAGCGTACCTGGGGCTCGCCTATCACCTTGTTTGTGCATAAAGTGACTGCTGAACTGCACCCCCGGACACAGGAGCTGATGGAGCAGGTCGCCCAACGTATGGAGCATGAGGGTATAGATGCCTGGTTTGACCTCGACCCGGCGGAACTGCTGGGCGAGGATGCCGACGACTACGACAAGGTAACCGACACCCTGGATGTGTGGTTTGACTCCGGAGTGAGTCACGCCTGCGTGCTGCGCCAGCGCGATGGCCTGCAGTCACCAGCGGATATGTACCTGGAGGGCTCTGACCAGCACCGCGGTTGGTTCCAGTCGTCCCTGCTGACTGGCATTAGTTGCTACGGTGAGGCACCTTATAAGGCCGTTCTCACCCATGGCTTCACCGTGGACAGCGACGGGCGCAAGATGTCCAAGTCCATCGGCAATGTAATCCCGCCGAATAAAGTGATGAACGACCTGGGCGCGGATATTCTGCGTTTGTGGGTGGCGGCAACCGACTATCGCGGTGAGATGGTGGTCAGTGATGAGGTATTCAAGCGCACCGCCGATTCGTACCGGCGCATTCGTAACACTGCGCGGTTTCTTTTGTCCAACCTGAACGGTTTTGATCCGGCAGAGCAGGCACTGCCGTTCGCAGATATGCTGTCACTGGATCGCTGGGCGGTGGATAGGGCGGCTGCACTACAACAGGAGCTGGCGCAGGCTTATGACAGCTACCAGTTTCATCAGGTGTACCAGAAGCTGCACAATTTCTGCGCTCTGGATCTCGGCGGTTTTTACCTGGATGTTATCAAGGACCGGCAGTACACCACGCAAGCAGACAGCAAGGCTCGCCGGTCGGCGCAGACTGCCATGTACCACATAGGTGAAGCGCTGGTGCGCTGGATGGCCCCCATCCTCAGCTTTACCGCCGAGGAAATATGGGAAAACCTGCCGGGCGAACGCGCCGAGTCGGTATTTCTGGTGGAGTGGTATCAGGGGCTGCAGGAAATTGCCGCCAGCGAACCCATGGGGCGCGATTACTGGCGCCAGATGATGGCGGTGCGGACAGCGGTTAACAAGGAGATGGAAGCACAGCGGGCAGCAGGGCATCTGCGCGGATCGCTGGATGCGGAGATTACCCTGTATGCAGAACCGGCCCTGTTGGATCAACTCAACAAGCTGGAAGACGAACTGCGTTTTGTACTGATTACTTCGGCCGCAACACTGGAGCCACTTGCAGTGGCGACGGAGGAGGCGGCTAGCACCGAACTGGCGGGCTTGCGCCTGCAGGTGCGAGCTTCCTCATATGAGAAGTGTGAGCGCTGCTGGCACCGGCGGCCCGACGTGGGGCAAGCGGTGGATCACCCCACTCTTTGCGGCCGTTGTATCAGTAATGTGTACAGCGATGGCGAGCAGCGCCGCTTTGCGTAACGGTTGGCTCAGTCTCTGTTGGTACGGTCTCGCTGCGCTGGTGGTCTTGCTTGACCAGTACACCAAGTTTTTGGCGGAGAGCGCGCTGGATTATGGTCGGCCGCTAGAGGTGTTTTCCTGGTTTAACCTGACATTGCAGTACAATACTGGCGCTGCATTCAGTTTTCTCAGCGACGCGGGTGGTTGGCAGCGCTATTTTTTCAGCGCCGTTGCGGTGCTTATCAGCCTGGTGCTGGTGGTATGGCTGTTCCGGCTGCCACGAAATCAGAAGTTGCTGGCGCTGGCGCTGGCACTGATTCTGGGCGGAGCCCTGGGCAACGTCTGGGACCGGGTTATACTGGGACATGTGGTGGACTTTATATCGGTGCATTATGCCGGGCGTTATTTCCCTGCATTTAATCTTGCCGATTCCGCCATCAGCGTTGGCGCGGCTATGATGATATTCGACAGTCTCTTTGGCAGCGAGACAAATACGGAACGAGGTAGCAAGACGAAATGACCGTTGTAAATGTACCCGTCGGCGAGGGTACCCGGGTCTATGTGAATTTTTCCGTTAGCCTGGAGGATGGCTCCGAGGTGGACTCCAATTTTGGTGGTGAGCCGGTGGCGTTCGTCGTGGGAGATGGCAGCCTGCTGCCCGGTTTTGAGCGCTTGATGTTTGGCATGTCAGCTGGCCAACGACAGATGTTCACCGTGCCGCCCGAGGACGGTTTTGGTCAGCCAAACGACAATAATGTGCAATACCTGCCCCGTTCGCAATTTGATGACGACAACGGTCTGGAGATCGGCGTGGTGTACTCCTTCGCCGATGCCAGTGGTGGCGAATTGCCCGGCCTCATTGTCGCCTTCGACGATGACGAGGTCACCATCGATTTCAACCACCCGCTGGCCGGGCGCAATATCCTGTTCGACGTGCTGGTGCATCGGGTGGAACCGGTGGAGTTGCACTGATGGATGTACGGCTTGCCAATCCGCGGGGTTTCTGTGCCGGTGTCGATCGCGCTATTGATATTGTAAACCGTGCGCTGGAAGTGTTCGGCGCGCCAATTTATGTTCGCCATGAAGTAGTACATAACAAATTTGTGGTGGAGGATCTGCGTGCCCGGGGCGCGCAATTTGTTGATGAACTGGATGAAGTGCCCGACGGCTGTATTGTTATTTTCAGCGCTCACGGTGTGTCGCAGGCAGTGCGACGAGAGGCGGACAGACGCGCGCTGAAGGTATTCGACGCCACTTGCCCTCTGGTAACCAAGGTGCATATAGAGGTTGCTCGATACAGTGAGGAGGGGCGTGAATGCGTGCTTATCGGACACTGCGGCCATCCGGAAGTTGAGGGTACGATGGGGCAATACGACCGGCGCGCTGGCGGTGACATCTACCTGATTGAAGAAGAGCAGCAAGTGGCTTCGCTGGCGGTTCGCAACCCGGACAAACTGTCCTACGTTACCCAGACCACCCTGTCCATGGATGATACGGCAAAGGTTATCGATGCCCTGCGCCAGCGCTTCCCGAACATCAAGGGGCCGCGCAAGGATGATATTTGCTACGCCACCCAGAATCGCCAGGATGCGGTCAAGCAGCTGGCCGGCACCTGTGATCTGATGCTGGTTGTCGGCTCACCCAACAGCTCCAACTCCAATCGACTGCGCGAACTGGCCGAACGGATGGGGGCGGAGGCCTACCTGTTGGATGGGGCGGACGACATCGACCCGCGCTGGCTGGAGGGTAAATCCCGGATCGGCGTGACGGCCGGCGCATCCGCACCGGAAATACTGGTGCGGGAGGTGTTGGACGGCCTGCGTGCGCTAGGGGCGGCCGAACCGATAGAGGTATCGGGCCGCCCGGAGAATGTTACCTTTTCACTGCCTCGAGAACTGCGTATAGAGGTTAAAAACCTGTAGTCAGGTTCTTCCGGGGTTCCCCCAGCAGCATCCCTTTCGCTCAACTTCCACCATGTCCAGCCACTTAGTGGTTTCCCCTTGTAGCAGCGTCTACATTCCACAGCAGGAGGTGCGCTGTGGACAGGATGTCACGAAAATTCAGCTGCCGGGGTCTGACCCTCATTGAGCTTATGATCACCCTGGTGATCCTCGGTGTCACCGTCACTATGGCAACACCGGCAATGCAGCGATTGATACAGGGTAGCCGCCTGCGCACGGAAACAACGCGCTTGCTCGATGCTATTAACCTGGCCCGCAGTGAGGCCGTGTTACGCAACGTGCCTGTCAGCCTTTGTCCCTCGCCGATGGCGGATTCGGGTATCCCGGCTTGCGCCGGCGACTTCAGCGATGGCTGGATCGTATTCACCAATCGCAATCGCGACGGCATCATCAACACCGAATCAGACCAGGTCATCCGGGCCTTCGCAGCAATACCTTCAGGGTATAGCCTGACGAACCTGGCTGGCACCCGACCGATAGACGAATTGATTACCTATTTACCGGATGGTTCGTCGCGCCGAAATCTGTCTCTCCTGCTATGTCCTCCGGACCGGGCGGGCCTTGAGCCGTGGCGGGTGGTATTGAATGCAGTGGGCCGTGCCCGGGCAGCGAAAATGGAAGAGCGGTGCCCGGAGGGCTCGCTTTGAGGCCCTGGCGTCAAATCGGTGCCGGGCTTATCGAGGTATCGATCTCCCTTTTAGTGCTCTCTATTGGCGCGCTGGGCCTGGGTAGCCTGCAGATTTCCGCTAAACGTATGGGCTTTGAGGCGATACAGCGCACAGAGGCTGCCGCTCTGGCGGTGGATCTGTTTGAGCGACTGCGGGTCAACCGTGTTGCGCTGCCAGACTATGCCGTTGCAAACATCGGCGGCGCTGATGGCTCGAACTTACCGGCACCACTGGCTGACTGTGGTACCAATCCCTGTTCTCCCACCCAGTTACAGGGATGGGATCTCTGGAACTGGGAGCAGGCATTGGATGGTGCCAGCAGCGGCAATTCGGAGGGCGGGCTGGTCCGACCGACAGCTTGCATAACAATGAAGGGCCGCGAGGTGATCGTGGATATTGCCTGGCAGGGATTCCGTGCTGTCGGTGAACAGAATCAGCAAATCAGCTGCGGAGTCGGTCTATACGGGTCAGATGACATGGATCGGCAGTGGCTGAGAATGACCTCATGGATAGGCGCGGAATAGACGCGGCGCAAGAAACCCGTCTGGCGATGGCAGCCAGCGCGGGCCTCACTCTGGTGGAACTGCTGGTGGCTATAGCGATCGGGGTGGTGCTGTCTTTTGGGTCCATGAACCTGTTGCTGCACAGCAAGAAGAGCTATCTGGAGGCTGAACAGCTCGCGCGTATGCAGGAAAACGGGCGTCATGCCCTGCGTTACTTATCTTATGAGCTGAGTATGGCCGGCTATCTCGCAAACTTGTTACCACGTACGACACTACATTCTTCGCTGTCCGGCAGTGCCTGCTTTGATCACATGATGTTGACCGCTACCCCGTTGGAGCATGTGGACAATGTGCTCGCCAGCGGCGCGCCCGGTAATGCCGGTTGGAGCCTGCCGGCAGATTGTCCGGTAGCGGGCCGGCACCAGCCGGGATCTGATCTACTGGTTATCCGACGCACTGCCAGTTACCCCACCCTATCCGGCGGCGTGCGCCTGGCCAGTACTGATCCCCATGACCTCTATCTCGAGCAGGCGGGACCCTACGCGGTGCCGCGGCTGGCGCGTGGCGATGCTGTTTCGGCGTCAGGGGATTTGTGGGAATACCTGCCACAGGTGCTCTTTCTACGTGACTATTCGGCAGTCCGCGGGGATGGTGTTCCCGCGTTGTGTCGCAAGCGCCCGGGTCGTTCATCAAATCGTATGGCACCTACAGAGTGCCTGGTGGAAGGGATTGAGCAGCTACAACTGGAATTTGGCATCGATGAAACCGGTGACCAGCTTGCCGATCGCTTTGACGCAGCACCTGCGTTGGCGGATATGCAGGCAGCGGTTGCGGCGCGCATCTACCTGTTGGTACGCAGCGTGCACCCTGTAGCGGGTTATACCGATACCCGTGCCTACAGTCTCGGCAGCACGCGTGTCAGTGCGCGCAATGATGGCTACTACCGGCGGCTCATGCAAACCACCGTTCTGCTTCGCAATAATGGCGGTTTCAGGCCATGACACATTGTTATTGCGGTCGGCAACAGGCGGGTGTGGTACTGCTGGTGTCATTACTTGTGTTGTTGGTAATGGGAATTATCGCTACCACGGTGGCGAGAACAAACCAGCTGCAGCTGCATATGGCGGGCAACGACGAGGCCAGAATAGCGGCAATGCAGCGTGCTCTCGCGGCGATTGATGGGGTCATTGCGCGGCCCGCCAATTTTCGCACCGATGTCGCGGCTGGCCATCAAATGTGTACTGCGATCGCGGCTACTGAGAGCTGTGACTCACACTCACTGACGCTGGCACAGGGTGTGTTGCCCGCGACTGGCCAATTGGAGGTTGTGGTACAGCGACTGGCACCGGAAATAGGGCGTATGCCGGTGCTGACAGAAGATGCTGCCAACAGCACTGTCCATTACCGGGTCGCAAAATTCGAAGTGCAGGTGGTTTATGACGGCACGGCTGACGGCGGTGGGCGGGCCGCGCTTGCTCAGGGGGTATTGGTCCGGCTGTCGCAATCAGCCAGCGCTGGAGGAGGTATTCCGTGAAAATTGTGTTAACTGCCGCATTGTACTGTGTCCTCGCCGGGCTGCTCGCAAGCCAGCTCTGGGCTGATGATATCGACATCTACCGAGATACCGGTGGCCTCGAAAATGGGCCGGCGCGGATAATGTTTGCGCTGGACCTGCGAACGGAAGGTGCGGAGGTCATTTGTCCTGACGCCGCGTCAATTGCATGCAGAGATATTTTGGGTGAAGAATTGTATGTGACGCTTGATCTGTTTGGCTTGAGGGACGGTGGCAATGGGTTGCGCATACCTGATCGCAGCGGCGATGGCGTACCGGATGTCTTGCAGGCGAGCCCGATGGACAGTGCAGTGTCTTTAGCTGAGGCGTATTGGTCCAGCTCGACGGTGGACCGCTACGAGGTCGTGCGCGCCGCGCTACGGGTGGTTTTGGACCGCCAGGGTACAGCGCTGCGCAACACGCCTGCAAGAAGGCGTGTAGAGGTGGGCTTGATGGCAACGCACGCCGACGATTGTGCGGGGGCAGGGCCACAATACGCTCCGGATTTCGGTGTCGACCCGCCGCGTGGTTGTAGCCAGGGCGCTTATGTTTTGAGGGGATTCACGGATATCGCTGATCGCCGCGAGTTGGAAGGGTTTCTTGTCGCGCTGGCGGCACTGCCGGACCCGGGCAGACGCTCGCCGTGGATGGCAGCGCCCTGGTCGGGCCACCCTTACAAGATTCGCGATGTCTACTTCGAGCTGTTTCGCTATCTGAGCGGTCAGGCAGTTTTCAACGGATTCCTCGGTACCCGGGATTATGCCAGCCGCAGTAGCGGTAACCTGTATCATGCCAATGAGGGGGCGGTAACCAACGATGTGGTGGTGGCCCTGCCTGACGGCACAGCAGATGAACCTCTGCTCTCGCCAGCCACCGATATCCTTGTGTCCTCATCATTTGATTTGGCAAAAAATGATATTGCTGCTGCCCGTTATGCCAGCCCTGTTGGGCTCCGGGAGTCCTGCCCGCGCGTGCGTATGGTCAATTTGCAGTTTGCTCAGGTCGACACCTCCCACAGGGATACCCACGAGGCGATAGCTGCACCTCTTGCCGCAGGTGGGCTTGGTCTTGGCCTTGCGGCAGGTGCAGCTGGAGACCGTGCCCTGATCGCCTGGCTTGCCTCTGCGGAAACGGAAGCGGAAGGTGGAGTGCCGGTACCTGCGATAACTGTCCAGAGCTACTTCTTTGCTGGGGTTGCCGGAGTTGCAAGCGACACGATGGCCGCTGCAGGGGGTAGCGGCCGCGCCTACTCCCTGGCTGCCCCGGCGGGCATGGTAGCGGCGCTGGAATCCGTGTTTGCGGATGTTGCTGGCGAAAGTAGAACGCTGGTGGCGGGCTCCACTCCGGTAAATGGTCGCGGCCAGAACCGTTTCGGTCAGGATATCTACTATGCACTGTTTCGGCCCGAGGCGGGTCCCCACTGGCCCGGTAATATCAAAAAGCTGAAAATCTCCGAACCGGGTTTGGGCGCCCCTGGCATAGTCGCACAGGCGCCATTAGTAACGCCTCCCAGGCCGGCGCTATCCGGCGAGGACGGACGCATTCTTGCCGAAGCCCTCACCTTTTGGACAGACCCGAATGGTGATGATGTGCTGGTTTTTGACCCTCTTCGAGAGGAAGTCGCGGCCAGGGATGGCCGCTCGGTTACACGCGGCGGAGCGGGACAACAGATCAGGGGCTTCCTGACAAATACCATCGGCGCCAGCAATGACGAACCCGGTGCACGCCAGATATTTACGCTGGACCCGCACCATCCGGGCGAGTTACTCCCGCTGGATGCGACCCCTGCAGTCGCGACGATTATTGGGCCCTTGCTCGACCCCGATGGACAAAAAACCGAGGCACAAAAGCTGGACCTGCTGCACTGGATCAGAGGGCAGGATGGTTTTGATACCGATGGTGATGGCGACAAGCGGGAGTCGCGTCGCTGGATATTGGCTGACCCTTTGCATTCACGCCCCCTTGCGGTGAGCTATGGTGCCCGGCCAGGTTCGTCCTACACTAAAGCCAATCCGGATATCCGGCTGTTTTACGGCACTAACGACGGGCTTTTCCATGTTGTGCGCAATACATGGCCATCAGGTGCAGAGTCCGGGCAGGAGAGCTGGGCATTTTTGCCTGGCAATATGCTGGGGCAGCAATTCCTGCTGTCGCAAAACCGGGTAACAGGGGCGGCACGCCCCTATGGTCTGGATGGAGAAGCTGTGGCGCTGCTCACAGACACCGCGCGCGATGGCACTGTGAATCCGGAAGAGGGTGATTCGGTGTGGGTGTTTATCGGCCAGCGTCGTGGTGGCAGAGGCCTGCTGGCCTTTGATATGACGGACCCTGACAAGCCTCGCTATATGTGGGCTATTGACAATCGAACCCCTGGGTTCGAGCAACTGGCACTGACTTTTTCAACGCCACGGGTCGCCCATCTTGACCTGGGGCAGTCGGTGCCGTCAGCCGTGTTGGTCTTTGCCGGCGGTTACAACGGCGGCTGGGTGGGGAGCGGCCGTAGCGGCAAGGATGCGGGCGGGGGAAGTGACCCGATTGGCAATGCAATCTATGTGGTGAACCCGGCCGATGGCAGTCTTATCTGGCGGGCGGTAGGCCCTGGCGGCGGGGTAGCGCCGCTGTCCGCAGATCAGCAGCACTATGTGGCGGGTCTGGAACACAGTATACCGTCACCCGTGAGCCTGATGGATTCGGACCACAACGGCGTGGATGACCGGGGTTACTTTGGCGACAGTGGCGGCAACATCTGGCGAATTGATTTTACCGAGGCTGTTTATCGTCCCGAGGGGTCCGGTGTGACGGATGCTGCGAACTGGTACCTGTCCCGGCTGGCGGCCCTGGGCGGCAGCGGTGAGTCGGACCGGCGTTTTTTTCACGCCCCGGATATTGTCCAGAGCAGGGACGGCAGTGGTGACTATACCGGCGTAGTCATCACATCGGGTAACCGTGCGGCCCCGCGGGATGTTCGAGTGCGGGACTTTGTCTACCTGTTAAAGGACAGAACACCGGCGGGGACAAAATTTGACACGGCCGCATCCAGCCTTAGTCATGGGCGTATTGTCGATATCACCTCAGCCTGCGTTGCCGCTGAAGAGGCTCAGTGTGAGGCGGAGGACCTGGCCCTGGGGTGGAAGCTTGAGCTTCAGGCCCCCGGGGAAAAGGGTTTATCAACCCCTCTGGTTTCCAGTGGTAGCGTCTTTTTTACCAGTTACATCCCTCGTGATGTTAGTAAGGCTGAGTCCTGTGCTGCTTCGGAGGGAAGCAGCAGAGCGTATGCGGTGCGACTGGCTGATGGCTCTCCTGCGCTGTCTGCCGCCGGCAAGCTGACCCTTGAAGAGGAGGACGAGGCGGCCCGGCACATGGATATTGGGCCGGGCTTGCAGGGCGATATTGTGCCTTACGGTGATCGGGTATTACTACCGGGGCGAGGCCTTGAGGGTGGGGCGTTGATATCCGTACCGGGGCGGGCCCGATGGCGAGCCTATTGGCGCGAAGAGGGTGTCGATGATGTCTAGGAGACCGCTGGTCGGACCCGAGAAACAATTCCATGGCTACCCTGCAATAGTCCGGTTTCGGGCTGGCTTTACCTTGATTGAAATGCTGGTTGCGCTGGTGATCATGGGGATACTGTTTTTCGTCGCCCTCCCGGGTTACGAGTATGCGGTGATCAAGAGCACCCGGGCGTCTGCCAGAGCGGCGCTGTTGGACCTGGTCTCTCGGCAGGAGCAGTACTTTGTTAACCATAAGCGTTACGCAACCACGCTTGCTCAGCTTGGCCTGTCAGAGAATTTCTATGTCGACGGTCAGGCCGACAGTGTGGGTCGACATTCAGCGGCCTACCAAATCAGGCTTGAACTGGAGGATGGAAGCTATAGCGGTGTGCAGGCGGAACCCCTGAACGGACAGTCTGCGGATTCGGCCTGTATGACATTCTCACTCTCACGCATTGGCATTCGATCAGTAAGTGGTGCTCAATCTCCAGGTGATTGTTGGTAATCCAGTAACCTTCTCCCCATATCGGCAGCTGAACGCTGTGCTTTAGCTGTGCCACTTTTCGAGTAATTCCCCGTTTTTGTTCCCCAAAAAGCCTCCCAGCAGGCTTAAAAGACAATTTTTTTGATTTTGTGCGGTCTGTCACATTTTGCAGCTTGCCGGTACCGCCTATCGACCAAAAATACCTGCTGTCGGCAGGCAGGCCGCAAAAAAGTGCACTCGGGTATTATTCAATGTATACAAGTAGATGGGTTATTTTCTGGGGCGGGAAGGCTTGGGTATGAGCATAGGCAAGGACGGTGGGTTCACCCTGGTAGAGATGATGGTGGCATTGCTGGTGCTGGCAGTATTGATTGTTATCAGTGCTCCTGGCTTTTCCGACCTTATCAAGGACAACCGGATGTTGTCGCATGTATACGCCATGCGGGCAGCGCTCAATGGCGCGCGCTCTGAAGCTCTTTCACAGCGCAACTTTGTCACCCTGTGCCGGAGCACGGACGGTGCAAGCTGCAGTACAGTCGCAGGTGACTGGAATACCGGGTTTATCGCCTTTCTGGATGACGATGCGAACGGCACGGTGAGTGACCCTAATGAGCAGATATTTATTTCCAAGGTCATCGACGAAGATAGCCTGAGTGTCACTTACAGCGGCGGCTACAACAGCGGCGGCGCGGTCCAGTTTGACAGTCGTGGATATGCAGCTCGAAGCTCGCAGGGCACGTTTAAGATTTGTGACGATCGAAATGAGGCGCGCGGCGTGAAAGTTACTGCAGGTGGCATGGTTCTGGCCCTGGACCCTAATGACACTGCAATCGCCTGCCCATGAGAATGGAGAAGCTTACGTGAAATTTGCTGCGACACGATACCCCGGCACGCCGGCCGCACAGCGGGGTTTTACTCTTATTGAAGCCCTGATCGCCTTTGTGATTCTCTCGGTTGGCCTGCTGGGGATTGTCAGTCTGCAGGCCATGGCGAAAACCTCACAACACCTCGCCATACAGCATACCCGGGCGGTGACAATAGCGGATGCCATCGTAGAGCGTATCCGGGTCAATCCGGGTGGAATTGCCACCTACAATATTGGCTTAGGTAGCGCGGTGGGGGTCAGCCCCATCAGTGAACCGAGTCCGGATTGCCGGGAGAAAGCGGATACTTGTGATGCCGATGACGTGGCCGCTCATGATCTCTGGGCCTGGCAGCAAGCATTACTGGGCGCAGGTGCTACGGTCGATGGTGTCAATACAGCGGGCCTGATTCAACCTCGCGGTTGTATTATTTTTACCCCTGCTCCAGGGCGGGCAAGGACTGGTCGCTTGAGAGTGATTGTACAGTGGCGTGGTTTGCACAAGTCCTATGACGCGGTGCAAAGCGGCGAAGATGTGTGTGAGCACTCTTCCGATCCCGCTGCTCCTGTCGGTACGGATGAGTTCCGCCGCAAGGTCGTGACTAATACTTATGTGGTCGATGAGGCGGAGTTTTGATAATGGTCGCATCGCGAAGTGCTGTTAGGCAGTCCGGTTTCTCGCTGGTTGAACTGATGGTGGGCATGGTGCTCGGGCTAATGCTGATTGCCGGTGCAGTATCAATATATCTTGCCTCAAAGCGTTCTTATGTGGAAGTGGAGCAGGTGGCCGCGCTGACGGAGAGTGCGCGATTTGCCGAACAGATAGTAGGGGAATCTCTGAGGCATATCGGTTTTTTGGGCGAATTGCCCGCCAATAAAATCGATGTGGCCCCCGCTTTAACCGCAACGAGTATCGCGGATGACTGCGACTCTCCGGCGAATGCCTACGGCCTAAGCAGGCTCGTCTATGCGGCGACGGTGGATAACGGCAACGATGCGCTTGGTTGTATTACGGATGGCAAGGAAAATACGGATGTTCTGGTAATCAAGCGAGTAGTGGCAAGGCCCTATACCGCTGGACCCCGCGTGCGCGACCCTAATGATCCACCCAGCGCCACCATTAATACGCCTTTACCACTGGATAATGGTCGAACATATGTGATGACCAACAATATTACCGGACTTCTATTTGATGGCTCCACCCCACCTTCGATTATCAACGGCGGGCAGGTCCCCGGAGGCTCCGCCTGGGAATACCAGTATGAAGTCTTCTATATTCGCGATCGTGATCCCCTTAGTACGGATGATACTCCCCATCTAAGTCGTCGGGTACTAGCCTACAATTCAAGTACATCATCGATGGAGTTCCAGACAGAGGACCTGGCCGAGGGTGTAGAGAACATGCAGCTTTTGTTTGGCTATGATAGCAGCGGTGATGGCGAGGTTGATAGCTATGGTGAGCCGCCACCTGCCGGCCCTGGAACCTGGGACGATGTTGTATCAATCGAGGTTTTTTTGCTGATCAGGAGTGCGACCAGGGACCTTCAGTATACGGATAGCAAAACCTATCAGTTGGGTGGTGATCCCAACGAGCCTATGGATACAGTCGGACCTATGGATGACAACTATCGCCGCCTGATCAGCCATGTCAGTGTCTCGCTGCGCAACGTGAAATTGATGATACGAGGTGGTGTATGAAGGCAGGTAAAGCGCGCGGTTTGCAGCAGGGTGTCGCCCTCGTGGTAGCACTGCTGTTTTTGCTGGTGGTAACGGTTATCAGTGTGATCGCTGCCAGCAATAGTTCCATCAGCTTGAAAATGTCGGCCAATCTTGCGGACGCATATGCCTCCTTTCAGTCCGCTGAGGCTGGCGTTATCGCCGTCCTGTCGCTTGCAGGTACAGCTGATGACCCCTTTGACGGAGATGACACGCCGGATCCATTCTCGGCATTTGACCCCAACGAGCATCCGCTTAGCAGTCTCTCTGACGGGCCCAATTCCGTTGACGCTGAGGTCCTCCTGACCACCGCGGCTACCACCTGTCCCCTGGAGAGCGCAGAAACAGCCTCCAGCGTCTCGGTGTACGATTGCGAATTTTATCGAATAGATGCGGAACACGAGGTTCCCAAGGAAGCGCGTACCAAGCTTGAACTGGGTGTGATCAAAAAAATTATTGGCACTGACTCTCTGTAATCGTCTCGCGGCAGCGACAGGATTCTGGATTGGGTGACATTGAACGGTTTGGAGGATACTCACATGATGGTGAGCAAGGGAATGGAAAACATAGCGCGCATGCTTATCGTGGCAGCCGCTGCGGCAATGCTGCAAAGCGGTGGTGTTTACGCTGATGACACAGAGATTTACCGGACAACGCCTGTCGCAGATTCTCGCGCTCAGGTGCTGATCATTTTTGATGATTCCGGCAGTATGACGACAGTTGTTGAAGGCCAGCGCCCACCTTACGATAATACATTAACAACCTATGCCAATACCCACCCCAGTGACCGCGTGTACTGGTCGACCGATGGCGCGCCGCCTGTGGTCAACTCGAATGACTACTTTGTAACTGGCAGTAATCGCTGCGCGACTTCGTATACGCCGCTGCAGAACAATGGTTTTTTTCCGGCGGGGGCAGCCGCCCGCTGGTTTCCCGGTGGTATGGATCAATTTTGTTTCGAGTTCAATGGGAACGAACTCTGCTTTGACATACCGGGCGGCAGCGCCGGCTGGACAGCGCTATCCGTCGGCTCGCACAATCCTCAGCATATTGATTGTGCAGCGGATATACTCACTGGCGAGCCGTCTAATGGCCCCGGTATCGCTGATGGCTATCCTCAGAACACAAGTACTGACGGTCAGGAATATGGGCTTAACTCGAATAATCCCCCTGCCTGGGGTAGCGATTCCTACACTTTCTTTAGCGCTCACTATATGAACTGGTACCACGACACCTCCCTGCGCGATGACCAGACAAGGCTGGAAATTGCGCAAAATGTCGTTTCCAATCTGGTGGAGGCGAGTACACAGATAGATTTTGGCCTGATGCTGTTCAATGAAAACAGCGGAAACGATATCGCCGACGATTATAATGGAGGCAGAGTTGTCCAGCGGCTTATCCCCAATATGAGTTCGGGGCCAGGTAGCGATCGCGAAAACTATACGAATATTATCAACGGCACTATTGCCGATGGTCTGACACCTCTATGTGAAACCACCATGGAAGCTTACCGGTACCTCTCTGGAGACCCGGTGGTGTATGGTATGGAACGAAATGCAGCACCCATCGCCGCGGTGGATCCCAACTCGCCGCTTAACGGTCTACCGCATGATCCGCGCCCCCGTGATACCCTCGCAGAAAGCCCCATTGGCACCTATAGTTCTCCGCTAACTGAATGTGCGTCCACCTATATTATCCTGATGACGGATGGGCGACCGACTTTTGATCTGGACGCCAATAGTGCGATAGAGGCCCTGACGGGCAAAACCTGCCAGGACTATCCCAGTGATCACGGCGACGATCGCAAAAACTGCCTGCCGGAAATAGCCGAGTATATGGCGCAGACAGACCTCGATGGTGACAGTTCCAATGGCGATCAGCACGGCATTACCTACACCATTGGTTTTGCCACCGACCAGCAGCTACTGAGCGATACAGCCCGCAACGGCAAGGGGAAGTATGCAACAGTCGAAAACGCCAGGCAGTTAGGAGATACATTCCGGGGTTTTCTCGGAGATATTCTATCGAAAGACTCAAGTTTCACATCCCCAGTGGTTGCTGTAGATACCTTCACCCGTACCGAGAGCCGCAACGAAGTTTTTTTCGCCATGTTTACACCTGAAACCACGGCGGACTGGCCTGGCAATATCAAACGACTCAATATCGATTTCAGTAGCGGCGATGGCGTATTCGTGGACAAAGACGGTGTTGCGGCGATAGATCCCGCGACCGGGGAGATCAAGGCTTCTGCGACCACCGAGTGGAGTACGACCCAGGATGGCCCCTCGGTGCTGGAGGGTGGAGTGGGTGCGCTCCTTGCGGCTCGCGACCCGGCTACTCGCAATATCTACAGCAATACGGGAACAAGCGAGGCGCTACAGACATACGAGGCCGCCAATATGACGGCGGCCGCTTTCGGATACGGCAGCGATGCCGATCTATATAATCTGGGTTTTGGTGTCAGCAATCAGTTGGACTTCCAGGCGGCAATTGACTGGGGCAGGGGTTTCGATTTATTCGATGATGATAAGGATGACCAGACCGATGACGCTCGCCCCTGGATACTGGGTGATATGCTGCACAGTAAACCGCTGATAGTGAACTACGGTGCCCGTGGCTCATTCACGCCTGAGAATCCGGATTTGAGAATTGTAGCGGGCACCAATGCGGGCTTCCTGCACATGTTCAGCAACGACGATGGCCAGGAGGACTGGGCTTTCTTTGCCAAGGAACTGGCCCCGTTGTTGAATATCCGCCGCGTGAATGCGGTATCTTCCCAACACCCTTACGGTATCGATGCGCCGGCCGTGGTGTATACCCTGGACGTGGATAGGGACGGCACCATCGACTCGACAGAAGGCGACAAGGCCTATCTCTACTTTGGCCTGCGCCGTGGCGGGCGTATTCTTTACGCCCTCGATATATCCAACCCAGACAGTCCCGCCATGCTGTGGCGCAAGGACGCAAGCAGCATCGGTTTTTCCGAGCTGGGCCAAACCTGGTCGGTACCCGTGTTAACAAAAATTCCCGGGTACAAGGATAACCAGGGTGTACGCAAACCGGTACTGGTGTTCGGGGCCGGGTATGACACCAATAAAGATTCCCCTGGACTGGCAACGGCCGATGCCATCGGGCGGGGTATATTTATCATCGATGCCGCCACCGGAGCACTGGTGTGGAGCGTGACTCCCGCGGCAAATTCGGCCACTAACATGCAGGAGGCCGAGCTGCTGCATTCGGTTCCAGCTGGCGTGACTGTGCTGGACAGTAATGGTGACAACCTGACCGACAGAATTTATTTTGCCGACACAGGAGGGCAGCTCTGGCGCGTCGATCTTCCCGGTGACGAGCTCCCGGATTCCAGCCAGGAGACCTGGCGTATAGTCAAAGTGGCATCAGTCAATGGCGGTACCAGGGCGACTGACAGGCGCTTCTTTAATGCTCCGGATATAGTGCGCACCGTACAGTCCGGGAAAGCCTTTGACGCGATCCTGATTGGCAGCGGTGATCGTACTAACCCCAACGACATGGATGATGCGAATGATCCCAACCTGATGGCAGTGGATAATCAGTTCTATATGTTCAGGGACCAGGCAACAAACCCCTATTTTACAGCGGAGCCATCAACTGCCGACTGTGGTGCGACACCGCCCAGCAACGATTTCCGCTGCCAGCTCCCCCTGGACCCCAACGACCTCTATGACGTGACCGCCAATACCATAGAGTTTGGCGACACTGAAGAGCAAACAGCAGCTGAGAACGCACTTGCCGCGGCCAACGGCTGGCGCCTTGATTTACAGGGCAACGGTGAAAAAGCATTAGCTAGCTCGATCGTTGTGAGCGGCAGGGTTTATTTGACCACTTTTACCCCAGACTCCGGGGTGGTCAATGTATGCGTGCCTATTCCGGGTACAGGAAAGCTGTATGTGCTTAATTTGTACGATACCACCGAGAGGTTGACGCTCGCCCTGGGAGATATTCTGCCTGATACCATTACCCCGCATTTTCGTAGCGATGGTCAAATCGGTGGTATTACACCTATGGGCTGTAAAGACTGTGGCGGGTCCGGCTCCGGCAGTGGCGAAGGTGGCGGTGATCTGATTTTATTTGGTGAAAGTTTTCCAAGGCCACGCGGAACGTACTGGTTTCGGGAAGAGTATTAATGCACGATTCCATGGTCACCGGCCCCCGTGACGTGTCCGCGGGGTTTACCTTGATCGAAATTGTTATCGTCATTGTGATTGTGGCAATCCTGATGGCCATTGCATTGCCCGCTTACCAGAACAGTATGAACAAGGGGCGACGCGCAGATGCGAAAGCTGGTCTTTTGGATGCGGCCAACCGGCAGGAACGATTTATGCTCGATCGCTCCATTTATACTGACGATATGGTAAAACTGGGTTTTGGTGCAGACCCGGCGCTTAGTGCCGAGCGCCATTACACTATTGATGTTGAGCCTGAAGATCCCAACTGTCCTATACAAACCTGTTACCAACTAAAGGCGACACCGGTTGCCGGTGGCATACAGAATGACGATGTGTTCTGTACCAGTTTTTTACTCAAGTCGACCGGGGAAAAAACGGCAGAGGGCTCTGCGCAGGATGAGTGCTGGTAAGATACTTGAATAGAGGTGATTAAAATGAATTCTTTCAAATGGATCCGACGCAGTCAGCTTGCTGCGATGCTGTTGGTTTTGTTCGGTTTGCCGGCGGCGGCAGCCATGCCGAGCGGGGAATACGCGTGTAAGGTCGTTACCATCGGCGGGCAGCTGGGTGTAGTGCTGGTGCAGGCAGATACCAGGGCGCTCGCAACAAAGGCTGCCGCCGGTGCACAGGCTTTTACATTTGATAACAGCAGGGGTACGGCGACATCCGTCGTAGAGTGTATAGAGCGCAGAAAAGAACAGTTTTCAGATTATCAGTTCCAGCAGTTTTTCGAGAGCATAGCGCTATAAATTTACTGCAGGCATGGTACGCGTCACATCGGGCTGGCCGGTAAATATAATGAATAAACCGGCAGTGGGGGGCATCTAGTCCTCCAGTCCCAGCTTCTTCAATCGGTAGCGCAAGCTGCGAAAACTGATCCCCAGTAACTTTGCGGTTGCGGTCCGGTTCCAGCGGCTCTCTTCTAGTGCTTTGCCGATGATTTCCTTCTCGATGGACTCCAGGTAGCCCTCCAGGTTGCCGCGAGCTGACTCAATATCCAGCTTCGCGAGAGGTCCAGCATCGCCTGTTCGTTCTTTGGGTTCATCGTGTTCGGAGGGCGCGGTGCCGCTGCGGGCAGGAGTGCTGGAGAATTGCAGGTCGTCTGCAGTGATAGTCGCCCCATCGGACAGAGCAAGCGCGCGCTCCAGCATATTTTCAAGTTCTCTGACATTGCCGGGGAAACTGTAGGCACAGAGGGCAGCGATGGCGGATTTATCCAGTGCGGGCACTTCATCTTCGCTCCCCTCTTCACGGGCAATACGAAGTAGTAAGCCCTCTGCAAGTTCCGGTATGTCTTCCTTGCGCTCACGCAGGCAAGGTACATATACATCGATAACATTGATCCGGTAGTAAAGGTCATTGCGAAATCGGCCGGCCTCGACTTCACTCACCAGGTTTTTGTGGGTTGCGCTCAGTAGTCGTACATCGGTAGCTTGCTCTTCATTGGCTCCCACCGGGCGGATGGCCTTTTCCTGGATTGCACGCAGTAGTTTGACCTGCATGGCCAGTGGCAGGTCCGCCACCTCATCCAGGAACAACGTGCCCCCAGCTGCGGCCTGGAATAGCCCGATCTTGTCCTGGTTAGCTCCTGTAAAGGCGCCTTTAGTGTGGCCAAACAGTTCGCTTTCCATCAAGTCCGGTGGAATGGCGCCACAGTTTACGGCGACAAAGGCACCCGAGGCCCTGGGGCCATTATTGTGCATAAGCCTGGCCACTATCTCCTTACCACTGCCGGACTCGCCGTGTATATGCACCGGCGCCTGGCTGCGGGCCAGCTTGGTAATCTGCTTACGCAACAGCTGGATGGCTTCGCAGGCACCTATGAGGTCCTGATCGATAGCCTCATCCGCCTTACTGGTATCCTCCTCCATCTGTAGAGCCGTGGTAACAAGTTTGCGCAGAGTATCCAGTTCTATGGGTTTACTGATGAAATCAAAGGCGCCGGCTTTCAAGGCAGAGATAGCGGCCTCCACACTGCCGTGGGCGGTGATCATGGCAACCGGGATATGCGGGAATTCGTGTTGAATATACTCCACCAGGCTGATGCCGTTGCCGTCTGGCAGGCGCATGTCGGTGAGGCACAAGTTGGGCTGTTCCGCGGCAACCCTGGCCTGTGCTTCGCCCAGTGTGGCGGCGGTAAAAGTGCGCAGCCCCATTCGGCTGAGAGTGATATCCAGCAACTCCCGTATATCCGGCTCGTCATCTACAATCAATACACTTTGTTTGGTCATCGGCCTATCTCCTTGCAGGACTACAGCGCACGCTGGGTCAGGGAAATGCGAAAACAACTCTCACCGTGGCTGGTGGGCCGATAGTGCAGCCCGGCATTATTGATCTCACACAGTTCTTTGCACAGATAAAGTCCCATGCCACTGCCCGCGTCTACCGTGGTATAGAATGGCTCAAACAGCTTGGCCTGATCGGCGGGTGGCACACCGCTACCATTGTCGATGACGTCAATCAGGCATTGGTGGGCAGTGAAATCCAGGCTCACCACAATTTTTGCTGTTTCCCTGCCCGTGGCCATGGCGCTGTGACGAAGCGCATTGTCCAGTAAGTTTGCCAACACTCGCTGCAGGTTCTCCGGATCGAACTCCACCAGTAATTCGCGGTAATCGCACTCTATGGAGATATCACTGGGGCGGTTCAGCGCCTTGAGGTAGCCGCCTACAAATTCATTGAGCCAATCGGCGAGCATAATATATTCCGGCTTTGGGGGTTCCCGCCGCGAAATCTGCATGACACTCTCAACAATCTGGTTTACCCGCACGCAGTGGTGCTGGATGATGTCCGCCATTCTCTGGTCGCCGGGGGATAAATCCGGTGACTCCTGCAGTAGCTGGGCGGCGTGGCTTATAGCTCCCAGGGGGTTGCGTATCTCATGGGCGATGCTGGCCGTAAGGCGGCCCAGAGAGGTGAGTTTCAGAGATTGGGCGTATTGAGTAACGGGGGTGTAATCCTCCACAAATACCAGAGCCTCGCCCCCGGTATTAGGCTGCAGTTCGCGGAAATGGGCGATTACGGGAGGTGCGCCCTCCATGACGGTGAAGGGCTTGGCCCGGTGCTGCCCCGAGTTTTTCCAGTGCTCAAACTGGTAGGCCAGTTCGCTACTGTAATCCGCCAGTTGACGACCCTGTTCTACCGCGACGGGGCGCTCGGGAGCCAACAGGCTGGTAGACGCTTTGTTCATCACGCGTACAACCCCGTCGTGATTGACCAGCAAGATTCCCGTTTCCATGTGCTGCACTATCTGCTCATTCAGACGCTGCAGGTTGTACAGGTCACTGGCCCGGTTGCTGGCAAGCTCTTCCGCTCTACCCAGTCGGCCGGCGATGGCCTGCACCATGATGGATACGCCAAAAATCAGCGCACCTAATAAACCCGCCGGAAAGAGGCTGTTGGAGCCCAGGACGTCGTACAAAATCAGACGTATGGTGCCAATCAGCAGGGCTATGACGCTCAGTGCTGCAATGAGTGTCGCGACAGTCCGGTTGGTCAGCAATACCGCGCTTGCCGCCGCAGTTATTACCAGCAGAATCGGCAGGCCGCTGGTCATGCCGCCACTGCAGTCGGCGAGCACCGCTATGGCTGCAATGTCGACCAGGAAAATGAGGAACAGGATCTTCTGGTTCTGGTTCAAGCGGGTAGAGAGGGAGCCGACCAGCGGCACACTGGTTGCCAGGTAGGCAAGGGCCACCGTCAGGTACAGGGTCGGGTTAAGCGAACCCACCAGCTGGCGGGTGTTGGGGCTAACCAGCATGATGAGTAAAACCACGGACAGCAGCGAGCGATAGGCGACATAAATCCTGAACAGCGCGAGGTTCTGTTTGCCCGGGGAGTGGGGCATGGGGCGTGTGAGTATGGCCGGGTGGTTCACTTTAGGGCGATGTTCCTGGGCGCTGTGGGCAATGACCGCAATAGTGTAACAGGCATTGGTAAGATTTCAGCGTGGTGGCCGCGCGAGAATGGGCTGGTCATGGCGGACACTTTTCCGGACAATAGCGCCCTGCTTTTTTGTTTCGGGACTCTCCATGACTACCCTCAATATTCTCATGGCACAGATGAATACGCTGGTCGGGGATTTCACCGGGAATACCACCAGGGTTATAGAGACCATCGCGCGTGTCCAGGGCAGAGAAGGTACTACTGTACTGATATTTCCCGAGCTGACACTCAGTGGTTACCCGCCGGAGGATCTTCTTCTCAGGCCAAGTGTTGAACGCAGGGTCGGGCAGTCTCTGGACCGTATTCTCGCGGCGGTTAGCGGTGATGTCTACGCGGTGATTGGTTACCCTCGCCGGGAAAATGGCCAGCTTTACAATGTCGCCGGTGTGTTGCACCAGGGCGCGATACTCGGGGAATACCGCAAGCAGGAACTGCCGAACTACCAGGTTTTCGACGAAAAGCGTTATTTCAGTGCCGGCGACGGGCCTTGCTTGCTGGACATCGCCGGTGTTCGCGTCGCCCTCAGCATCTGCGAAGACATCTGGGAGGAGTATCCCACAGCGCAGGCTGCGGCCGCAGGCGCCCAATTGCTGATCAACATTAACTCGTCACCTTACCATCGTGGCAAACGGGCAGAACGCTGGGAATTGGTGGCGAAACGGGCGCGGGAAGCAGCTGTTCCTATAGTTTACGTCAATCAAGTGGGCGGCCAGGACGAGTTGGTGTTTGATGGTGGTTCCTTTGCCGTCTCGGCGCAGGGTGAAGTGGTGGCTGCAGCGCCCAACTTCGAGGAGGGAGAGTATTGGTTGAAGGCCCAGTTCGGTGATGAAGTTCCGGTGATTTCCGGGCTTTCCGTCGCGCCACCGCTGGACGAGTTGGCGGCAACCTGGCAAACCCTGGTGCTGGGTGTGCGGGACTATGTAAACAAAAATGGTTTTCCGGGGGTGGTGTTGGGCCTTTCTGGTGGCATTGACTCAGCTATGACACTGGCCGTGGCGGTCGATGCGTTGGGGGCGGACCGCGTCGAAGCGATTATGATGCCGTTTCGCTACACCTCGTCAATGAGTGTGGAGGATGCTGCGCAGCAGTCAAAAACCCTCGGTGTCGATCACAGGGTTATTTCCATCGAATCGATCTACGAGGCTTTTATGGCCAGCCTCAAAAGTGAGTTTGCCGGCTATCAACCGGATACTACCGAGGAAAACCTGCAGGCTCGTTGTCGCGGCGTATTGTTAATGTCCATCTCCAACAAAAAGGGCTCGCTGGTGCTTACCACCGGCAACAAAAGCGAGATGGCGGTAGGTTATTCTACCCTGTATGGCGATATGGCCGGTGGCTTCGATGTACTTAAAGACGTGCCGAAAACGCTGGTTTTTGAGCTGTGCCGCTATCGCAATACAGTCGGTCCCTGCATACCTCAGCGAGTGATTGATCGGCCTCCCTCGGCAGAGCTGGCGCCAGACCAGAAGGACGAGGACAGCCTGCCGCCTTACGACGTGCTGGACAGGATACTGGAGCTCTACGTTGAACAGGACTGGAGCGCGCAGGATATCATCGCCTCGGGCATGGATGATGGGCAGGTGCGCCGGGTACTGCGATTGGTAGACATTAACGAATACAAGCGCCGCCAGGCGCCTATTGGCGTGCGCATCACGCGCCGCGGTTTTGGCCGTGATCGGCGGTACCCCATTACCTCAGGCTGGGTCGTCGGCGACTAGCAGCTGCCTGACCTGGGCGGCCCGGATAGTGCACCTGTGTGGCATGTTGAGACTACCGGGCTACAATAAATTCAGGTGGTTTCAGGCCATCTTTCACCTTAATAAGTTGTTCCGCTACTTGTTTGGGGTCGGCAATCGGATCATCAGATACAATCGTGACGATAAGGGCCCGGTCGGCTGCGCCAGACAGCCTGGTGAGGCCCCGGTTAAGTCTTAAAGCCAGTTTAGACGCTGTTAATGCACCGTCGATGGCATAGCTTGAATACACGTTGTAAATTTCTTCAGTGCCCCTGAGTTTCCATATGGTGTGTAGATAGGAGATGCATCGCGAGTGGTAGCACGCATCGCGAATGTCAAAGCGAGTGCGCTTCCATTCCCGCTCCTCATCGGGCTCGATGTGTGCCGGGTCGAGTTTCGCCCCGGGAGACAGGGCCATCTCGATTATTACGTTCTGTTGGCTTGCGCCGTTGGCGTAGAGGGTGCTGCTATAGGCGGTGTCGCGGCCTGCTCGTTCCCGCCAGAGGCCAGCCGGTGATTGTGCCCGTAACAGCCCCAGTTGCTCTGGTATGCTAATGGGCGATATCCCGTCTAAGTCTCTGGACACAGTGTTGTTCAAGCTTGATACACCCAACGCCACAAGCATACTGAGTGAGGCGGTGGCGGCCGGCGCCCACCAGTGCGCGGCGGTCACCATCCTGCCGGGTGTTTTCGCCCGAGCGGCGGGCCTGTTGGGTTGCAGCTTCGATACCAGCAAGATGATTAGTGCAAGCATCAGTGTGAAAGCCAGCCACCGATAGGGGCTGTGATCGGTGAGTTCGACCTGGGTTCCCCGCCACAGGTCCGCGGCGATGATGGCGTTGACCCGAAAAAAGTTGGCGACTACGGCAGCCGCGCCGCACATAAGTGTAAAGCCCAACAGGGGCAGAAAGCGCCGAAAGGCGATCAGGCCAAAACTGTAGCCCAGAAATATGGCGAGAGTGAAAAAGGTCATGCCGGCACACGCCGGCACAATCACGTAGTGATTACCGCTCACCTCAACAGCATAGCCGTTGGCGGTGAAAGGCAGATTCGCAACGGCGCTCGCAGCCTCTATCGACCACAGCGTCCCGGCGCGCAGGAGGGGCATAAGCACATCCTCATAGGGCACCATCAGAAACAGTAGCGCCCATAGCGGTAGGTACTTCAGGTAGACGCGGCTGCCCAAGGCGGACAGTATTATTGCCTGGTAAAACAGCACCAGGCCGATTTGTTTGCCGATGTTAACCACGAGTATTTCGCCCGCCAGGACAACACCGCAAGCAGCAATGGCCAGCAACAAGCCGGACCAGCCGGGAACGCTGGTCTCTCGCAGCAACTCGTCGCGGTATTCCCAACCCACCATGTACACGAACACGGGCAGCACCAGGAAGGCGTACTGCCAGGGCTCCCGTTCGGCCCACATGCTCAGCATGCTGGCGGTGATGGGCCACAGGGCCAGGGTCACGATGACGAATCCCGCGGCACAAGCGGCCAGCAGCGCGGGTATGCCCGCGGCAGTGTGCTTTCCACTCGCCCGCTTGCGGTATGCCTGTTGCGGCTTGTAAATGAACGGCTGCCACAGCGTGCGCCAGAAGCCTTCGCTTGAGGCTTCCCGGAAGTATTCAAGCCCAAACCGGAGATCTCGATCCTGGCTGGGCCGGGTATAGGTGTTGAACAGACGGTCCCACAGGGTGAGGACGGCGCCATAGTTTGAGTCGGTCTCGGCGGGAAGATCTGAATGGTGAATGGCGTGTACTGCCGGGGTGACAATCACCATTCTCAGGGCCCGGTCAAAGGCCAGCGGCAGGTCGATATTGGCATGGGATACCAGCCCAATCGCCATGGCGATGATATAGTAGGCGGCAATGCCTACTGTGGGCAGGCCCAACAGGATTGCCAGTGCGAGTGTGGCTGTCAGGCTCACCACAGCCTCCAGGGGGTGATGCCGCTCAGTAGTGGTGACATCTACCCGGGTGTCGCTGTGGTGGACCAGATGGGCACGCCACAGCAGGGGAATTTGGTGATACCAGCGGTGCTGCCAATAGCGCCAGGCGTCAATGATGATGGCGGTCGCGGGGATGGTTAACCAGGGAGACAGGCCCGTGGCCACAAGCCCGCGTGACGGCTGGTCGAGTGTGACCGTTAGTAACCCGGCAGGCAGAATAAGGAACAAACAGTAACCGCTGAGCAGATACAGGCCAATATTCGTGAGCCAGCGCGGGAAGATTTTGTCAGGTCGCCGGCGCAGGGGGCTCAGCCACTCCAGTGCAACCAGGGCGACCACCACCGCGGCAAATAACCAGCCTTGAAACTGGTTCAGCAGATCGAGGGACATTTATGTTGTTAACGCAAGGAGCGCCGCCGGGTTTAACCGGCGGCCAGGGTAAACAGAGAAAAAACGAAGCCCCTGTATCAGGAACGCCTGTTACGTAGATATCTGATACCCGCGATCAGGCCTACGGCGCCGATTATGGCCAGTGCAGGCATACTCATCGTGTCACCCAGAGATGGAGCTGGATTTGCGTCTCCAGCATAGACGCTGGCAGACATTACCAGAAAGGAAGCTGACGCTATTGTTGATCTAATCATTTGTCGTTCTCCGCTATAAATTATAGTTGGTGTTCATTTTTAGAATAGCGAATATCGTGCCTGAAAAGTAAATACCTATAATAATCAATAGGTTAAATTCTTCACCGGTAATAAACGATTGTGAAAAGGCAGTTTTGTAAAGAAAGCTGACAACGCCCGGCTGTGGTAGGCCCCATGTCATCAGAGCGTGCGTTGTTTTCGCAATCGTGATCGAGCCCGACAGCGCCAAGCCCAATTGAGATGGTGTTGGATTGCGGGGAGTTATGCCCCGGGCAGTGAGAACTCAGCTCCGCGAAGCCTACACATCGGGCCGATTGTCAAACTGCGGGGGTTCCGGGGGGTCGAAAAGACCAAAGCTTGCCCTGTTTATCCAGGAGCGCTGTAGGCCATCCAGCGTATACACGCTCTGGAACTTACCGTTCTTGTCCAGCGAATAATGTTCCGGGTAGTTCAGCGCCAGTACGGCAATAGTATCCTTTGCCAGCTCATTGTATCCCAGCAGGATATAACCCTGGGCCATCACGGCAAGGCCGTCAGCTACTGCGGGGGTGCGCTGAAAATTCTCTACAACATAGGCGCCGCGATTGGTGGCCGCCAGGTAGGCGCCGCGACGAAAATAGTAGTTGGCCACGCCTATTTCATGACGCGCGAGCAAATTGCGCAGGGATATCATTCTTGCCCGCGCATCGGCTGAGTAGGGGCTGGCCGGAAAGCGTGCCACCAATTGGGCGAATTCTGCGAACGCCTCCTTGGCGTGGGCCGTGTCGCGCTTGGAAGAATCGGTGGAAACGAAGCGATCGAAGATATCCTCGTTGCCCGTGTAGGCGGCCAATCCTTTCATATAATAAGCGTAGTCAACATTCGGGTGCTGTGGATGCAGGCGAATAAACCGATCTGCGGCCTCAACGGCCGCTTCGTGTTCGTAGGCCTGGTAGTGCGCATAAATTAATTCAAGCTGGGCCTGTTCGGCATATTTGCCGAATGGATAGCGTGATTCCAGTAATTGCAGTGCTCGCACGCCCTGGCTGTAGTTCTCATTCGAAAGGAACTCCTGCGCCTGGTCGTACATTTGCTGCTCCCCCGAATCGGCTAATTCGGGGAGTTCATCATTGCTGGAGCAACCCCAGAGAGCAAGGCTTACGAAGATGATCAGAATGTATTTCAAGTGGTCTCACCAGATAGGAATGTGGGCTGGCGTGGTAACATTACCCAAGACACACCAGCGGCGATATTTAACCACAGCCAGCCGGGTGCATAAACAGGAAATATATGAAGGAAACCATCGAACTCTCTGCCGACATTCCGGTTGAGCTAAACGGGGAGCGCCTGGACCAGGCCGCTGCCCAGTTGTTCCCCACCTATTCTCGCTCGCGCCTGCAGATCTGGATCAAGAGCGGTGAGTTGTCTGTCAACGGCGAGAAGCGCAGGCCCCGGGATAAGGTGAGCGACGGCGACCGCCTGGTGATTGATGCGGAACTGGTGCAGGAGGTTCCCTGGCAGGCCGAGGACATCGACCTGGATATTGTTTATGAAGACACCAGTATTATCGTTCTGAACAAGCCGGCGGGACTGGTCGTACACCCGGCGGCGGGGCATGCCGACGGGACTCTGGTGAATGCCCTGCTGGCGCATGCGCCAGATCTGGCGCAACTGCCCAGGGCGGGCATCGTACACCGACTGGATATGGATACCTCTGGCATTATGGTCGTTGCGCGCAGTCTGGAGGCGCACAATCATCTGGTGGGCCAGTTACAGGCCCGGACAGTGAAGCGGGAATATTGCGCGGTGTGCATAGGGGTGATGACCGGAGGCGGCACAGTGGATGCCCCTATGGGCCGTCATCCGCGGCAGCGCAAGAAGATGGCGGTGCTGGCCGCCGGCGGTAAATCGGCCATCACACACTACCGTGTGAGCCGTCGATTCGGCCACCACACACGGATACTTGTCACCCTGGAAACAGGGCGTACCCATCAAATACGGGTACATATGGCACACCGGAAGTATCCGTTGGTGGGCGACCCACAGTACGGGGGCCGGCCGCGCATACCCAAAGGGGCTTCCAGTGAGCTAATAGAGGCCTTGAGAAGCTTTCCCCGGCAGGCGCTGCATGCCCAGGCACTGGGCCTGATCCATCCGGAATCTGAAGAACAGATGCGATTCGAATGCCCGTTACCCGCGGATATTATTGCCCTGCTGGATGTTCTTGAGCGCGAAGACCCGGCACGGTCACATGAGCTTTATTGAGCCCGACTGGCCCGCTCCGGCCAATATTATTGCCCTGAGTACCTTGCGCGATGGCGGCTCAAGCTCTGATCCCTATGCCAGCCTGAATCTGGCCGATCACGTCGGTGACGATAGCGGGGCGGTGGCGGCCAATCGTGCCAGCCTGTCGCGCTGGTTACCCGCTGGTACCCGGCTGCAGTGGCTGGAACAGGTGCATGGGAGCGAGGTTGTCAGGGCGGGTGCAGGGGCCGGTCGCCCTTGCGCTGACGCCAGCTGGAGCCGGGATAGCGATCAGGCTTGCGTGGTGATGACCGCTGATTGCCTGCCTGTGCTGTTCTGTTCACTGACGGGTGATGTCGTCGCCGCGGCCCACGCCGGTTGGCGGGGTATGCTGGCGGGTGTGCTGGAGAATACGGTAGCCGCTATGGGCGTCAATCCTGCCGATCTACTGGCCTGGTTGGGGCCGGCGATAGGGCCTGCAGCATTTGCAGTGGGTCCCGAGGTAAGAAGTGCATTTCTGGCCGCTGCCCATCGCGATCAGGTATCTGCAACTGATGCCAGCTTCGTTCCAAACCCGGAAAAGCACGGATATTATCTCGCCGACTTGTATGCTCTTGCCAGAGTGCGCCTGGGCGCCCTTGAAAGTGGCAACATCTTCGGTGGCAACTACTGTACCTACACAGATGACGCGCGGTTTTTCTCCTATCGGCGTGATGGTCGCACCGGGCGAATGGCCAATATCATCCTCAGAAATCCTCTTTAAGTCCGCACTTGAAACAGGGCTATTGCGCCCCCATTTATAGTTTCACAGATAACGAACCCGTCGTCTCAACGGTGGGTTGTCATGAGGAGATATACACTAATGAGAATGGACAAATTCACTAACCAGCTGCAGCTCGCGCTGGCCGATGCGCAATCATTAGCGCTGGGCAAAGATCACAATTTTATAGAGCCGGTGCACCTATTGAGCGCGCTGCTTGACCAGCAGGGCGGCGCGACTCGGCCCTTGTTACAAAAAGCCGGGGCCGATATTTCCGCGCTCACGACGAAAGTAAAATCCGCAATAGAAGCGCTGCCCAGTGTTAGCGGCACGGGTGGAGATGTCCACATGTCCAATGACCTCGGGCGAATTCTAAATGTGACGGATAAACTCGCGCAGCAGGGTGGCGATACCTATATATCCAGCGAACTGGTATTGCTGGCGATGCTTGAGAGCAAGAGCTCAGCCGGAGACGCATTGAAATCCAGCGGTGTGACAGCGCTGGCTTTGCAGGGCGCGATTGAGCAGCTGCGGGGTGGCGATGCCGTCAACAACCCTGAGGCCGAGGAGTCCCGGCAGGCACTGGACAAGTACACCATAGACCTCACCGAACGCGCAGAGCAGGGCAAACTGGACCCGGTGATCGGGCGCGATGACGAGATTCGCCGGACTATTCAGGTGCTCCAGCGCCGTACCAAGAATAACCCCGTATTGATTGGTGAGCCTGGCGTGGGCAAGACCGCCATTATTGAAGGCCTCGCACAGCGGATCATCAACGGCGAAGTGCCGGAGAGTCTGAAGGATAAGCGTATCCTGTCCCTGGACCTCGGAGCCCTGTTGGCGGGAGCCAAATTCAGGGGTGATTTTGAAGAACGCTTGAAGGCAGTGCTGAGTGAGCTCTCCAAGCAGGAGGGACGCGTCATCCTGTTTATCGACGAATTGCACACCATGGTTGGTGCCGGGAAGGCAGAGGGGTCCATGGATGCCGGCAATATGCTCAAGCCTGCGCTGGCCCGTGGAGAGTTGCATTGTGTTGGTGCCACCACCCTGAATGAATACCGTCAGTACGTGGAAAAGGACGCCGCACTGGAGCGCCGCTTCCAGAAGGTGCTGGTCGACGAGCCCAATGAAGAGGACACCATTGCTATTCTGCGCGGACTGAAAGAGCGCTATGAGGTGCACCACGGTGTGGATATCACCGACAGCGCTATCATTGCAGCCGCCAAGCTGTCCCAGCGCTACATAACCGACCGCCAGCTCCCCGATAAGGCCATTGACCTGGTTGATGAGGCGGCCAGCCGCATCCGTATGGAAATAGATTCCAAGCCGGAGGTGATGGACAAGCTTGAGCGGCGCCTGATCCAGCTCAAGATAGAGCGGGAGGCGGTCAAGAAAGATTCAGACCCTGCTGCCAAGAAGCAGGTAGAGATACTCAACGATGAAATTTCCAAGGCTGAGCGAGAATTTTCCGACCTCGAAGAGATCTGGAAAGCAGAGAAGGCTTCGGTTCAGGGCGCCGCCCAGATTAAAAGCGATCTCGAGCAGGCGAAACTGGATCTGGAGACCGCCAGGCGAGCTGGCGACCTCACGCGCATGTCAGAGTTGCAGTATGGCCGCATGCCAGAGTTGGAAAAACAACTGGAACTGGCTCAGCAAACCGAGAGCAAAGAACCTGTGTTGCTGCGGAACAGGGTTACTGAAGAGGAGATAGCCGAAGTGGTCTCCCGCTGGACCGGCATTCCCGTGTCCAAAATGATGGAGGGAGACCGCGACAAGCTGTTGCGCATGGAGTCGGCCCTGCACAAGCGGGTAGTCGGTCAGGACGAGGCTGTGGTGGCCGTGTCCAACGCTGTAAGGCGTTCGCGGGCGGGCCTTTCCGATCCCAAGCGGCCCAATGGTTCCTTCCTCTTTTTGGGGCCTACCGGCGTCGGCAAGACTGAATTGTGTAAGGCGCTGGCCGATTTTCTGTTCGACAGTGAAGACGCCATGGTGCGCATCGATATGTCAGAGTTCATGGAGAAACATTCCGTGGCCCGGATGATAGGCGCGCCCCCCGGCTATGTTGGCTATGAAGAGGGCGGCTATCTGACGGAAGCTGTGCGTCGCAAGCCTTATTCCCTGTTGCTGTTGGACGAGGTCGAAAAGGCTCACCCGGATGTCTTTAATATCCTGTTGCAGGTACTGGAAGATGGCCGCCTGACTGACGGTCAGGGCAGGACAGTCGATTTCCGCAATACCGTGGTGGTCATGACGTCCAACCTGGGATCGGACCTGATTCAGGAGATGGCAGGAGAAGATAACTACGAGGCCATGAAGTCTGCCGTGATGAATGTGGTTGGCAGTCACTTCCGGCCAGAATTCATCAATCGGATCGATGAGTCGGTAGTATTTCATCCGCTGGCGAGGGACCAGATCCGCGGGATCGCTGAAATCCAGTTGCATTCACTGGAAGCGCGCCTTGCGGAGCGGGAACTGAAGTTGGAACTCAGCCCGGCCTTTATGGATCACCTGGTCGCAGCCGGTTACGATCCGGTATACGGCGCGAGACCGCTTAAGCGGGCTATCCAGCAGATGCTGGAAAACCCGTTGGCCCAGCGCATACTGTCGGGTGAGTTCGAGCCCGGGCAGACCATTAAGGTTGATATGGAGGGTGATAACACGATTTTCAGCCACAGCTGATAGATCGACGGAGGCTAAGATAAGCTAGCGGGTTGCTGAAGGGCCTTAGTCGGCCCGCTAGTCGCAGTGCACGGCGATGGTGTCTATAGCCTGCTTGCGCTGGATTTCCTTCTCTTCCTCGTTCAGGGGGCGCAATTCCCCCTGGTCGTTGCGTATCTGTATGCGCACCTTGGTGTCCAGCGTTTCGAGATTTTCCCGAGCCCTTTTACACTGCTCGGCGTTCTTTTTTACCGGCGTCTTTATCGATTCCACCGGCTCAAAATTATTTCTCACGGTGGGCTGGGTGGTGGCGGGCACCGCGCCCTCGTCGGCATCAACCTTGCGCACCATGTTGGAGCCACTTGAGATGACTTCGTAGGGGGTTCCGACGGGTGGGGGGCGATCGCTGTGCACCGGGTTGCCCCGCGCATCTTGCCAGCGGTAATAGGTGCTTTCAGCAAATGTTGCACTGCCTGTGAGAAACAAAACTACCCATACTGTCGCTGAAAGGCAGGCCTGTGTTGCACGTTTCACGTCCCATACTCCTGCTTGTTATAACCCCTTGTTGCCTAAAGTACCCCACTGGCCCCCCATAGGCAATCGTGCGCGCACCCATTGCCAGCGCCCCGCTGTCACCCCAGGGCAGTTGACTTTGGGGCGCTTCGCGCCAACAATAGCGGTGTCTTGCAGATGGCAACGGCTAACGTCGGGTACCCTCGATCTCTGGCCCACTGTTCCGATCCGATTATTCGGGTACAGCTGTTTGTAAGTCCCGTATTCAGCTTGAGCCTCACAGGTCAGGTTGAGGGCCAGACACTGCGCTATCCCGCAGGGCGACCGATACACAGGTGTTCGTGATCGTATTACCCCCAAAGGAACGTGGTCGGGGGGTGTATTCCCGGGCAGTGTATCTAGCTTGAAAGGGGTGGCGTGCCTATCGAAGGCCTGTTCAGGGTCTTTGCGCAGCAACGTCCACATCAGAATGTTCCAGCGAGGGTTACGCGCTGGGCGTTTTATTATGGGAGATTTATTGTGGAGTTGTTATCCGGTGGCGAGATGATCGCCCGTGCCCTGGAGGACGAGGGTGTTGAGTACATCTTTGGTTATCCCGGCGGCGCTGTTTTGCATATTTACGACGCTTTGTTCAAGGACTGCAAGGTGCCACATATCCTTGTTCGACATGAGCAGGCGGCTACTCACGCGGCTGACGGCTATGCCCGGGCCACCGGCAAGCCCGGCGTGGTGCTGGTTACTTCCGGCCCCGGTGCTACCAATGCGATTACTGGCATTGCCACGGCTTATATGGACTCCATTCCCATGGTGGTTCTGTCTGGCCAGGTGCAGAGCCACCTGATCGGTGAGGACGCTTTCCAGGAAACCGACATGATCGGTATCTCACGGCCCATTGTGAAGCACAGCTTTATGGTGAAGTGCGCCGAGGATATTCCGATAATGATGAAAAAGGCATTTTATATCGCCGCCACCGGCCGTCCCGGCCCGGTAGTCATCGACATTCCAAAAGATCTCACGCGTCCCGATGAGAAATTTGAATACCACTATCCCAGCTCGGTGAAAATGCGTTCTTATGCACCGGCGCAGCGGGGCCATACGGGCCAGATCAAGAAGGCGGCCAGATTACTGATGTCGGCCAAGCGCCCGGTGATTTATGCGGGCGGTGGCGTTGTGCAGGGAGAGGGCAGCGATTTGTTAACCCGCCTTGCCCGGGAATTGAACTATCCGGTGACCAATACGCTTATGGGTCTGGGCGGTTTTCCAGCAACTGATCGACAGTTTCTCGGTATGTTGGGCATGCACGGCTTTTATGAGGCCAATATGGCCATGCATCACAGCGATGTCATCCTGGCGATTGGCGCGCGCTTTGATGATCGCGTTACCAACACCGTCAGCAAATTCTGCCCGGGTGCCAAGATCATCCACGTCGATGTCGATCCTGCCTCCATATCGAAAACAGTGCCGGCGGATATCCCCATCGTTGGCCCTGTAGTGGCAGTTCTGGAGGAGCTCCTCAAACAGACGTCCGCAATTCGTGACAAGGAGACGGATCTTCCTGATCAGGGGGCGCTGGAGCGCTGGTGGCAGCAGATCGATGATTGGCGTGGCAGCCACGGCCTGTGGACCGGACGACGTTACAGCGAAAGCAAAATGATCATGCCGCAACAGGTTATCGAGAGCCTTTATCGGGTAACCGACGGCAACGCTTACGTCACCTCTGATGTCGGCCAGCACCAGATGTTCGCCGCCCAGTATTATCGCTTCGACAAGCCCCGTCGCTGGATCAACTCTGGCGGGCTGGGCACCATGGGCTTCGGTCTGCCGGCGGCACTGGGTGTGCAACTTGCGTTTCCGGATATGAACGTGGCCTGTGTCACCGGGGAGGGCAGCATCCAGATGAATATCCAGGAGCTCTCAACCTGTACCCAATACAAGACCCCGGTGAAGATTATCAACCTGCGCAACAACTATCTGGGCATGGTCAAGCAGTGGCAGGACATGCAGTACGAGGGGCGCTATGCGATGAGCACCTATGAGGACTCTCTGCCGGATTTCGTCAAGTTGATGGAGGCATATGGCCATGTGGGTATGGAGGTACACAACCTGGCTGACCTCGACACAAAAATGGAAGAGGCCTTCGCCATGAAGGACAAACTGGTATTCCTCGATATCTTCATCGATCCCATGGAGCACGTGTACCCCATGCATATTGCACCCAATGGCTCGATGAAAGATATGTGGCTTAGCAAAAATGAGAGGACCTGACATGCGGCGGATAATTTCTATGTTGATGGAAAACGAACCCGGCGCATTGTCCCGAGTGGTTGGGTTGTTCTCCCAGCGCGGCTACAACATCGAGACACTTAATGTAGCGCCTACACACGACTCGACTCTGTCGCGCTTGACCTTGACGACTATGGGCGACGACCGGCAGATAGAACAGATTACCAAGCACCTCAATAAGCTGGTGGATGTGGTCAAGCTGGTGGACCTGACAGAGGGTGCTCACATAGAGCGCGACCTGATGTTGATAAAGGTACGGGCGCAAGGCTTACTGCGGGACGAGGTCAAACGCACCACGGATATCTTTCGCGGTCAGATCGTGGATGTGGGCCCCAATGTGTATACCATCCAGCTGGCCGGAACCAGTGACAAGCTGGATTCCTTCGTGGCCGCGATGGGCGATGCAGATATACTGGAGGTTGTGCGATCAGGGGTTGCCGGAATTTCCCGTGGGGAGAAGGTTCTCAGCCTTTAGGAAACAAGCGGTACACCGATGCAGGGTGCACCGCTTGAATATCTGTCAGGAAAGGCGGTTCTTGAAATCCCCATAGTCAAATTCCCGCACCACCTCTAAGGTGTCGGTGAGTGAGTTCCAGACAGCAATCGCCGGCAACTGTGTGCCGTTAAAGGTGGAGGTTTTGACCATGGTGTAGTGGGCCATGTCGCCAATCACCAGACGCTGGCCTACCTGCAGGGGCTCGGCGAAGCTGTAGTCACCTATCACATCGCCCGCCAGGCAGGTGAGCCCTCCCAATCGATAGCTCTCGGGCAACTCTCCGGCTTCCCCCGCGCCCAGAATATCCGGCCGATAGGGCATCTCCAGGATGTCCGGCATGTGGCAGGTGGCCGAGATGTCCAGGATGGCCTGATTCATGCCGTTCCAGGCCAGGTCCAGCACTTCCCCGACCAGGACTCCACTGCCTATGGCGACGGCTTCCCCCGGCTCCAGGTAGACCTGCACCTGGTACTTTTCACTGAACTGCCGGATTCGTGCTATCAGCTCATCCAGCTGATAGCCCGGCCGGCTGATATGGTGCCCGCCACCGAAGTTGACCCAATCCATCCGCGTAAGCAGGTGCCCGAATTTCTCCTCCACCGCATCCAGGGTGCGCTGCAATGGCGGAAAATCCTGCTCGCACAGAGTATGAAAGTGCAGGCCGCTGATTCCCTCCAGTTTCGTCTCGTCCAGCTGTGACAGTGGAATACCCAGGCGAGAGCCCGGTGCGCAGGGGTCGTAAATCGGAACAGTGCCCTCGGAGTGTTCGGGGTTAATACGCAGGCCGAATTGCAATTGTGGCCGTTGCAACCGGGCGGCTTCGATAAGGGGTTGGAAGCGTGTCCACTGGCTGCAGCTGTTGAACACGACATGGTCTGCCAGCGTCAGGATTTCCTTGAGGCTGGCCTCACTGTAGGCCGCACTGAAGACATGCACTTCACCGCCATAGTATTCACTGCCCAGCTTTGCCTCGTGCAGGCCGCTGGCACAACTGCCATCCAGGTAGCGCGCCACCAGAGGTGCCAGCCGCCACATTGAAAAGGCCTTCAGGGCGGCGAGTACTTTGGCACCGCTGGCGTCGGCCACCTGGCGCAGAATGCGCAGGTTGCGCTCGACGGCCACCTCATCGACCACGAAGCAGGGTGAGGGTAGCCGGTCCAGGTCCAGCTTACTGAAGTCGGTGAATTGCATGGCAGTTACAGGTCCGTGCCTTTGACGACTTCCAGCCCAAAGGCGGGGTCCAGTTCAACGACCTGCCAGGGCAGGCCGTACTGGTTCATGTCGGCCATAAAGGGATCCGGATCGCATTCCTCGATATTCCACACGCCGGGCTTCCGCCATTTGCCCTCTACAATCATCTTTGCGCCAATCATGGCGGGGACGCCAGTAGTATAGGAAATCGCCTGGGACCGGACTTCCTGGTAGCACGCCTGGTGGTCGCAGATATTGTAAAGATACATCAGCCGTTCCTTGCCATCCTTGCGCCCGCGCACGATACAACCGATGCAGGTTTTACCCTTGGTGCGCGGCCCGAGACTGGAGGGGTCGGGTAACAGGCGGGCCAGGAACTGGATGGGCACAATCTGTTGCCCCTGGTAGTCAATCGGTTCTATGCCGGTCATACCGACGTTTTCCAATACCTCGAGATGCTTGAGATAATTGTCTGAGAAACTCATCCAGAACTGGGCGCGCCGCAGGCTGGGAAAGTTCTTGCTCAGAGACTCAAGCTCCTCGTGGTACATCCTGTAAATATTGAAGGCCCCTACATTCTCGGGGCAATCAAACCGGGCCATCTTTGACATGGCGGGTGTGGTGACGAACTGGCCGTCCTCCCAGTGCCTGCACTCGGCGCTGACCTCCCGAATATTGATTTCCGGATTGAAGTTGGTGGCAAACGGGTAGCCGTGGTCGCCGCCATTGACATCGATAATGTCCAGTTCATGAATTTCATCAAAGTAATGCTTGGCGAGGTAGGCGGTAAACATATTGGTCGCGCCAGGGTCAAAGCCGCTGCCCAGCAGGGCGGTGAGGCCCGCCTCCTGGAAGCGATCCTGGTAGGCCCACTGCCAGCTGTATTCGAACTTGGCTGTATCCAGCGGTTCGTAATTGGCCGTATCGAGGTAATGCACACCGGCTTCGAGGCAGGCGTCCATAATAGTGAGATCCTGATATGGCAGCGCCACATTGATAACCAGCTCCGGCTGCTCTTGCTTCAGCAGTGCGGCCAGCTCGGGTACGTTGTCGGCGTCAACCTGGCGTGTCTGAATGGGGCGGCTCAGTTGGTCCGCGATTGCCTGGCACTTGGACAGCGTGCGGCTGGCGAGCACTATCTCCGGGAATACTTCGGGTAATTGCGCGCACTTGTGTGTAACTACAGCGCCGACGCCGCCGGCGCCGATAATCATTATCTTGGGCATCAAGTTACTCCGCTTGTTATGAGTCGTTAGTGGTTTTCGAAGTAAGTATAACCGTGCAGGCTGTCCTTGAAAGCATTGACAATCTGGCTGCGCTGGGCAACGCTGATTCTGCCATCGCGCACCGCTTTTTCCGCCACCAGGCGAAAACTTTCCTGCAATTGCTTGGGCTCATACTCGACATAACTCAGTACATCGGCAATGCTATCGCCGTGAAATTCTCGCGCAAACTCGAAGCTGCCGTCCGCGTTAATGGCGACATTGACCACGTTGGTATCGCCAAAAAGATTGTGCAGATCCCCCAGGGTTTCCTGGTAGGCACCCACCAGAAACACGCCGAGGTAGTATTCCTCACCCGGTATGAGGGGGTGTAGCGGCAGTATATTGCGCTCACCGTCCGGGGTGGAGAATCGGTCAATCTTTCCGTCGCAGTCGCAGGTCAGATCAGCCAGTATCGCGGATCGCTCTGGCTTCTCTCCCAGACGATGAATTGGCATGATGGGAAATAGCTGATCAATTGCCCAGATGTCCGGGAGGGACTGGAACAGGCTGAAGTTGCCGTAGTAAATATCCGACAGCTGCTCCTCCAGGTGTTGTAGCTCTGGTGGTACGCGCTGGAGGCCTGGCAGCATGGCGGCAATGCGATGTAACACTTCGAGAAAAATGCTTTCTCCCAGCGCTCGCTCGCGCAGACTCGCCTGACCGTGGTGAAATAATTCGCGTAGTTCATCGCGATAAAATAAGGCGTCGTTATAGCACTCCTGAAAATTCTGCTCGGAAAGCCTGGCCTGTATATCGTGCAGGTTTCTGAGTGTTTCGACACAATTTTCGGGCGGAGCGCCCGCTGTGGCCGTGGGTCGGCTGCTGCTGACATTGAGGATATTAAAAAGCAGCATAGAGGAATAGGCCACCGTTGCTCGGCCGGACTCAGAGATAATCACCGGATGGTCAATCTCAAGTGGATCAAGGGTTTCGCGGATACTTTCCACGATATTCACGCAGTACTCATCCAGGCGATAATTCATGCTGTGAGTACTGTTGGTGCGGGCGCCTTCATAGTCCACCGCCAGGCCGCCACCCAGATCCAGATAGCCCATAGGCGCGCCTTCCTGCACCAGGCCAGCATAGAACCGGCAGGCTTCCAGTACGCCGCTACGGACGTTGCGGATATTGGGGATTTGCGAGCCCAAATGGCAGTGGAGCAAGCGCAGGCAGTGTAACATTCCGGCCTCGCGCAGCTGCTCAACCAGGCGCATCAGGCTTGTGGTGGACAGCCCGAAAATGGATCTATCACCGCTATCCTGGCTCCAGTAGCCGTCGACGGCCACTGTGGTCTTGATTCGAACCCCGATCAATGGCTCGATATTGAGGGCGCGGCTGCGCTCTATAATGATGGGCAACTCCGACAGGGTTTCGACCACAAAAAAGCAGGGAATGCCCATTTGTCTGGCATACAGGCCAAGTTCTATGAACTCTGCGTCCTTGTAGCCGTTGCAGATGATGAGGCCGTCGGATTCACGCAACTGTGCCATTGCGATGATCAGCTCAGCCTTGCTGCCCGCTTCAAAGCCGTGATTGTACTGACGCCCATAATCGGCTATTTCTTCTACCACATGGCACTGTTGGTTCACCTTTATGGGGTAGACGCCGCGGTAGCAGTTGCCGTATCCGCCTTCTTCTATAGCTCTGGCGAAAGATTTATTGAGCACCTCCACTCGCTGATCGAGCAGGTTGCGAATACGCAATATGGCGGGCATGTGCAGGCCGCGCTCGTGCATTCCGCGCACAATGTCCGGCACGCTGACGTTTACCGGCTTGCCTTCGACCTCGACGTTGACCTGGACGTCACCGCGATCGGAAACATCGAAATAGCCGGCTCCCCAGGCATTTATGCCATAGAGTTGCGCACTGCGACCGGGATCCCAGTCCTGGTCGGGGGCAGTATCCTGCGGGTCGTCGTTTGCCGAGGAAGTCATAAAGTATCCCTAAGCGGCTCAGACGATCCGTTTCATGGCGGTCATGTAGCCACGCAAAGTCTTGCCGACAGTCTCTACCGGATGTGAGCGAATAGCCTCATTTACCGCAATCAACTCAGCGTTGTCGACCCCATTGTCACCTTCTATGCCGCGGCCGATAACGTCGGTGTCAATTTTGCTCATAAAGTCGGCGAGCAGTGGGCGACAGGCGTGATCGAAGAGATAGCAACCGTACTCCGCGGTATCGGAAATCACCACATTCATTTCATACAGTTTTTTGCGTGCGATGGTGTTGGCGATCAGCGGCGTCTCGTGCAGCGATTCGTAGTAGGCGGACTCATCGATGATGCCGGCCGAAACCATGGTTTCAAAGGCCAGCTCCACACCCGCCTTGATCATGGCAACCAGCAGAATACCGTGGTCGTAGTATTCCTGCTCGGCGATGTCGGCAGAGGTGTTGGTGGCTTTTTCAAATGCCGTTTCCGCGGTGGCGGCGCGCCACTTGAGCAGGTTGGCGTCATCGTTGGCCCAGTCTTCCATCATGGTTTTGGAAAAATACCCTGTCATGATGTCGTCCTGATGCTTCTCATACAGCGGGCGCATGATGTCTTTCAGTTCCTGTGCAAGATGGAAGGCGCGAACCTTGGCCGGGTTGGACAGGCGATCCATCATGTTGGTGATGCCGCCGTATTTCAGCCCTTCGGTTACCGTTTCCCAGCCGTACTGAATCAGTTTGGAGGCGTAGCCGGGCTCGATGCCTTTTTCCACCATTTTGTCGAAGGACAGAATAGCCCCGGTTTGCAGCATGCCGCAGAGAATGGTCTGTTCGCCCATAAGGTCAGACTTCACCTCGGCTATAAATGAAGACTGTAGTACGCCTGCGCGGTGTCCGCCGGTGCCGGCTGCATAGGCCTTGGCCAGTTCCAGGCCATCGCCTCTGGGGTCATTTTCCGTGTGAACCGCGATCAGTGTGGGCACACCGAAGCCGCGCTTGTACTCCTCGCGTACCTCGGTACCCGGGCACTTGGGTGCCACCATGATCACCGTAAGGTCCTCGCGGATTTTCATGCCTTCCTCGACAATGTTGAAACCGTGAGAATAGGACAGGCAGGCATCTTTCTTCATCAGTGGCATAATCTGATTAACCACGCTGGTGTGTTGCTTATCCGGTGTCAGGTTGAGCACCATGTCGGCACTGGGAATTAGTTCTTCATAGGTGCCCACAGTAAAGCCGTTTTCCGAGGCGTTTTTCCAGGACTGACGTTTTTCGGCTATCGCGCCTTCGCGCAGGGCGTAGGAAACGTCCAGCCCGCTGTCACGCAGATTGAGCCCCTGGTTCAGGCCCTGGGCACCACAACCGACGATGACCATTTTCTTGCCTTTCAGTTTGTCGACGCCGTCCGCAAATTCCGAGCCGTCCATAAAGCGACATTTGCCCAGCTGCTGCAGCTGCAGGCGAAGGGGTAGGGTATTGAAGTAATTTTGTCCCATGTTGGTGTTCCTCGAGGGGTGGGTTTGAGTCGTTGGCCGCCACAATACGTGAATTCAAGTCTTGCGTAAAACGCTATATAAGTAATACTGTGTTGCGAAATATGCAACTACGGTGACCCATGGATACCCGTGCACTGTCTGTTTTTCTTTCTGTATCAGAGACGCTTAACTTTAGCCGCAGTGGCGAACTGCTGCACATGAGTGTGTCTGCTGTCAGCAGGACGATAAAGCGTCTGGAAGACGAGTTGGGCCAGCCATTGCTGGAACGTGACAATCGCAGTGTTCGCCTGACCGGAGCCGGGAGAGAGTTTCGCGAGTACGCGCGCCGGGCTATCGGAGAGTGGCAGCGACTGCAGCGTAAACTCGGCAGCGACGGAGAACTGGCCGGTGAGGTCAGTCTTTATTGTTCGGTGACTGCCACCTACAGCGTTTTGGCACCCATTCTGGAGGCTTTTAGATCCAGTCATCCATCCGTGGAAATTATGATGCATACGGGGGATCAGGCGGATGGCATCAGTCGAGTACTGGATGGCCAGGACGATGTGGCGGTCAGTGGGCGACCAGTTCAATTGCCGCAGCGACTGGAGTTTCTGCCTTTACTGGAGTCGCCCCTTCAGCTCTGGGTGCCAACCGCAGACTGCGCGGTACGCCAGCAAATGGTGCTAGGGGATACCGCCTCGGCTGGTTTCGACTGGGCAGGTATCCCCTTTATCGTGCCAGAGCGCGGTATAACCAAGGAGATTCTTGATATCTGGTTGCGCGGCCGCAGAATCCGCCCCCGGGTTTACGCCCAGGTGGCAGGGCATGAAGCGATTGTCGCCATGGTAAGCCTGGGGCTGGGTATTGGTATTGCGCCTGAGTTGGTGGTAGAGGCCAGTGGCATGGCCGCGAGTGTAAGCGCTATTCCCCTGCCGGAAGGCTTACCGCCACTTACTATAGGCCTTTGTAGTCTGCAGCAGCGATTGCAGAGCCCGCTGGTGAGATCTCTGTGGGATGTCGCGGGGCAGACCTACGCAGGGGTGGTTTGATAGTATAAGCGGGTATTTTCATTGTGGTGGGTAGTATGGATAAACCAGACTCGGGCGCAGGGGAGCAGAACCCCCCGCAGCAGAAAGAACAGGACAACAAAGCCGGGCCTGTCCCGGGTGGGCTCGCGCCCGGGCTGGATCGCCTGGTCGACGAGCACGAGGAGGAAGAGTCTGTCGATGGCATGACCGTGCGTCGCCAGGGCATTTTCCTTCTCCCCAACCTGTTTACCACCGGCGCTCTGTTTGCCGGCTTCTACGCAATTATCGCCGCCATGCGCGGAAACTATGAAGCGGCTTCCCTGGCGATATTCGTGGCCATGCTGTTCGATGGTCTCGATGGCCGTGTTGCCAGGCTGACCAATACCTCCAGTAAGTTCGGTGCGGAATATGACAGCCTGTCAGATATGGTGTCTTTCGGTGTGGCGCCCGCGCTGGTTGTATTCAGCTGGGCGCTGGGAGATCTGGGTAAGTTCGGCTGGAGTGTGGCATTTATATATGTTGCCTGTGCCGCCCTGCGTCTAGCGCGTTTCAATACGCAGATTGATACTGCAGACAAGAACTACTTTACCGGGCTGGCCAGCCCGGCTGCCGCCAGTGTCATTGCCAGTACCGTCTGGGTTTGCCACGATGCGGGCTGGGTGGGCGCTGCTTTGCCCTATGAGTTGGCGATTCTGGTTGGGTTACTGACAGCTGTTGTTGGTTTCATGATGATCGCCAATTTTCCCTATTACAGCTTCAAGAGCGTCGATTTTAAAAGCCGGGTACCCTTTGTCGTTATGATTGGTATGATTCTGGTCTTCGGGCTGGTGACGGTCGATCCGCCGCGTATATTGCTTTTTGCATTCCTCGCCTACGCGGCTTCCGGGCCTGTCACCCAGTTTTTGAACTGGCGAAAACAATGACTCGAAGCGGGCGATGACCGCTGCAATTCCCGACCAGCATTCAGCGATTGTCAGCGGATTCGGTGCAGTCTCACAGGGGGGTGATGCGCTCCGTGGCACTTTTTCCCTGGCCCATAATTGAGCACTATTTGATCGTTCCGGTAAAAGGTTAAAATATTTATCCAAAAGCCCTTGCAGGGGGTCGATCGATCCGTATAATGCGCTTCCTCGGTCAGGGGCAACCCCCCAGATCGTATCCTGCCCCTGGCGGTCAGGAGATATTTAACAACCAAATGAAGA
>TARA_R110001592_G_scaffold359727_1_pt1 | contig 149027 bp, 142 predicted proteins | sample TARA_R110001592 | Tara Oceans TARA_R110001592 (sample SAMEA4398387) | marine metagenome | biome: Polar Biome; feature: [SRF] surface water layer (ENVO:00010504); material: water (ENVO:00002006), including particulate matter (ENVO:01000060) such as... | depth 5 m
GCTTCTGCCATTACTTTCGTAATCGCTGCAGTTAATGTAGTTTTACCGTGATCAACGTGACCAATTGTGCCCACATTTACATGTGGCTTGTTTCTTACAAATTTCTCTTTAGACATGACCAGTCTCCCCGTCAATATTATCTAGCTATAACAAAAACAAAAAAGACACGGAAATCCCTGTCTAATCAAATAAAAACTTTTGGAGCCCACAATCAGAATCGAACTGATGACCTCATCCTTACCATGGATGCGCTCTACCGACTGAGCTATGCGGGCCTTTTGATCCAAACATGGAGCGGGTGATGGGAATCGAACCCACGTGATCAGCTTGGAAGGCTGGAGTTCTACCATTGAACTACACCCGCATATAAACTCTCTAACTACTACTATATTCTTGGTGGAGGGGGGAGGATTCGAACCTCCGAAGGCTGAGCCGTCAGATTTACAGTCTGATCCCTTTGGCCGCTCGGGAACCCCTCCAAGAAAGACCGGCATTTTGCGTAAAAGCTCAGCACATGTCAACTATTATGTTCACTTAATACTTTTTATTGCTTGCTAATTCCTTTTCTATCGACATATTAAATGATATTGACGGTGCGTAAAAACAACACATAGTATACTATCTGCGCTTAATATTCATGTGTTTTTAGGAGTTTTCTATGGAACAGTACCGAGGTACGACCATCCTATCTTATCGTCGAAATGGCCAAGTAGTTATTGGTGGTGACGGGCAAGTTAGTCTGGGCAATACGGTTATGAAAGGTAATGCACGCAAGGTCAGACGATTATACAATGATAAGGTCATCGCTGGTTTTGCAGGAGGTACCGCAGATGCATTTACCTTGTTTGAACGTTTTGAAGCTAAGCTAGAAAAACATCAAGGTAACCTTACACGTAGCGCACTAGAGTTGGCTAAAGACTGGCGCACTGATCGGATGATGCGTCGCCTTGAAGCATTGCTTGCTGTTGCTGATGAACATACCTCCTTGATCATTTCAGGTAACGGTGATGTTATCGAACCAGAACATGGACTAATGGCTATCGGTTCAGGTGGGCCTTATGCTCAATCCGCGGCAACTGCGCTAATGGAAAATACCGAGCTAAGTGCAAGAGATATTGTCGAAAAAGGCCTACATATTGCCGCCGACATTTGCATCTATACTAATCATAACCTTACTATAGAAACAATTGAAACTATAGAAAGCGGGTCATAACATTATTATGCAAGTACTCACACCTCAACAAATTGTTCTAGAACTAGATAAACATATAATAGGTCAGCAAGCCGCTAAAAAAGCGGTTGCTATCGCCTTACGTAATCGTTGGCGCCGCAAGCAACTTAGCGCGGAACTACAACATGAAATTTCACCAAAAAACATTCTAATGATAGGCCCCACAGGTGTAGGGAAAACTGAAATTGCTCGACGTTTAGCGGCTCTAGTCAATGCGCCTTTTATCAAAGTCGAGGCTACGAAGTTTACTGAAGTCGGTTATGTTGGACGTGATGTTGAATCGATTATTCGCGATCTTGCTGAAATCGCAATGAAAATGTTGCGCGAACAAGCCAGTGAAGGGGTTAAATTACGCGCTGATGATGCTGCTGAAGAACGTATATTAGATGCATTACTTCGCCCTGCTCGTGATCAAAATACTGAAGATGATTCTACTTCAAGCACGCGTCAACGCTTTCGTAAAATGTTACGCGAAGGACAATTAGATGATCGAGAAATCGAATTAGAACTCGACTCAGCTAGCCCTGGCGTTGAAATTATGTCACCACCAGGCATGGAAGAAATGACAAATCAACTTCAAGATTTGTTTAAAAACATGCATGCTTCAAATAAAACTAACCGCAAACTAACGGTTGCTAAGGCAATGAAGTTACTTACGGAGCAAGAAGCTTATAAACTTGTTAACGAAGAAGATTTAAAAGCTAAAGTCATTGAGTCTGTGGAACAAGATGGCATTGTGTTTCTCGATGAAATTGACAAGATTACTAATCGTAGCGAAGGTGGTAACGGTTCTGATGTTTCTCGTGCAGGCGTACAGCGTGATTTATTACCGCTTGTTGAAGGTAGCTCGGTCACAACTAAGTATGGCGTAATTAAAACAGATCACATTCTATTTATTGCTTCGGGCGCCTTTCATCTAAGTAAACCTTCAGACTTAATTCCTGAACTACAAGGCCGATTGCCAATACGCGTTGAGCTACAAGCGCTAGGCGCTGATGAATTTGTCCGCATATTGACTGAACCCAACGCTTCACTTACTGAGCAATACACCGCTTTGTTAGCCACCGAACGTACGCATATCAGCTTCAGCCAAGATGGTTTGTTACGAATTGCAGAGCTAGCGTGGCAAGTGAATGAACAAACAGAAAATATCGGCGCACGACGTCTGCATACGGTATTGGAAAAACTTTTAGAAGAACTCTCATATAACACGGGTGGCGATGAAAGCACTCAAACAACGATCGATGCTGATTATGTAAATAGTCAATTATCAGCGTTAGTGCGAGATGAAGATTTATCTCGTTACATACTTTAAGGATCAGCATGGCAAACACTAATTTTCCAACGGGCATCACTTTACACACACAATCTAAAACGCTTGAACTAAACTACGATGACGTTAGCTACAAGTTATCTGCTGAGTATTTACGTGTCTATTCGCCTTCTGCAGAAGTGCGAGGCCATGGCGCGGGCCAAGAAGTATTACAGACCAACAAAGAAAAAGTAGGGATTAGTCAAATTGAACCTACCGGCAACTATGCACTCAAGATTTATTTTGATGATGGTCATGACAGTGGTTTATTTACATGGGATTATTTGTATGATCTTGCTACACATCAAGCTATTCACTGGCAGGACTACTTAGATCGGCTTGAAAAAGCAGGTTATCAACGACAAGGTTAAAAGATCGTGGAAGAAAAAAAAACCACTCACTTCGGTTACCAAGAAGTTCCGACTGAAGATAAAGTCAAACATGTTGCAGGCGTATTTCATTCTGTTGCTGGTAAATATGACTTAATGAATGACTTAATGTCGATGGGCATTCATCGCTTGTGGAAACGCTTTACTATTCATACTAGTGGCGTCAGACGCGGTGCAAAAGTATTGGATATTGCGGGAGGTACAGGCGATCTCGCATTGAAATTTTCTAAGTTGGTCGGTAGTACAGGGCAAGTTATCTTAGCTGACATTAATGCGAGTATGCTTAATGTCGGTCGTGATCGTCTTATGGATGACGGTGTCACGGGCAATATCAACTATGTACAAGCCAATGCCGAATGTCTACCTTTTCCAGATAATACCTTTGATGTCATTACTATCGCCTTTGGCCTACGTAATGTTACTGATAAAGATGCAGCACTACGCTCCATGTTCCGAATTCTAAAACCGGGTGGACGATTATTAGTACTTGAGTTTTCTAAACCCGCTGAATGGCTAGCTCCAGTTTACGATACCTATTCGTTCAAACTATTACCAAAAATAGGCAAAATATTTTCAAACGACGAAGATAGCTACCGTTATTTAGCTGAATCTATCCGTATGCATCCTGATCAAGAAACGATGAAAAAAATGATGGTTGATGCTGGTTTTGAACGTTGTGACTACCACAATATGAGTGCAGGCATTGTTGCTCTGCATAGTGGTTATAAATTTTGAGCGTAACACTCAAGCCTATTGAATTGGCCTTAAATGCAGCACTAGCTCAAGATCCGGAAACCAAAACTAAACTTGATCAATTTGAATCACGCTGTATTGCCATCAAAATCAAAGATTTTAATCAAACGATTGTGATGACCGTTAAACAACGGCAGCTGTATCTAACCACGACACCAGACCAAACCGTCGATTTAACCATCACAGGCAACGCATTAACCTTGGCTAAATTAGGTAGTGATCCAGAAAGCTTATTCTCGGCTGACATTGATATAAACGGTGATGTGCAATTCGCTAAACAATTACGTGATCTGCTTGAAGGCTTTGATTTTGACTGGGAAGCACAACTTGCACGTATTACCGGTGATACCTTGGCTTATCCTATTGCACACGGCATTAGACACGTTACTTCATGGGCTAAAAATACGCATTTTTCAATGCAACAAAATATCGCTGAGTACCTACGCGAGGAAAGTCGGATGTTACCGGATAAATCTCAAATTAAAGCTTATATGCATGATATTGACACTTTACGTGCTGATTTTGACCGCCTCGAAGCGCGCATCAAAAGATTATAAATAATGAAATTACAGCATCTCTTTCGACTAATTCAAATCAACCATGTGTTATCAAAACATCGCTTGGATGAATTTATTCAAAGTACGCATTTATTACGACCCCTGCGTTTTTTAAGTTATTTATCACCTTATCGTTGGACGCATAGTAATAAGGCACCTCGTGGCGAACGATTACGTTTAGCCTTAGAAGATCTTGGTCCCATTTTTGTTAAAATTGGCCAAATATTATCAACACGACGCGATTTATTACCCGATGATATCGCAGATTCTTTAGCAAAACTGCAAGATCAAGTCACGCCCTTTCCTAATGATCAGGCACGAAGTTTAATTCAGCAAGCTTACGGTGAACAAGCGCTCGATACCTTATTTTCGCATATTGATGAAGAACCTCTTGCCTCTGCCTCCATTGCTCAAGTTCATGCCGCCACACTGATTGATGGCAGTGCGGTCATTATCAAAATTGTTCGGCCCAATATTAGACCTCGTATTCGCCGTGATATTGATTTATTACATACCCTGGCGGGCTTAGCAGAACGTTTCTGGGTCGATGGTAGACGACTTCGCCCTAAAGAGGTGGTTGCTGAGATAGAAAAAAATCTATTTGATGAACTGGATATGATGCGTGAAGCCGCCTCCGCCTCACAATTACGTCGTAACTTTGCCAACTCCAGATTATTGTATGTACCAGAAATTAATTGGTCGTTAACTAAAAACAATCTACTTGTTCAAGAGCGTATTTACGGTATTCCTATCGGCGATATAGCTCAATTACACGCCAAAAATGTCAATATGGAAAAATTAGCTGAAACGGGTGTGGAGATATTTTTCACTCAAGCTTTTAAACACGGTTTCTTCCATGCCGATATGCATCCTGGCAATATCATGGTCGATGCTTCAGATCCTGAAAACCCTCGTTATATTGCCGTAGATTTTGGCATTATGGGTACTTTATCACCCGATGATCAAAGTTATTTAGCCGACAATTTCCTCGCCTTTTTCAAGAGTGATTATCGCCGCGTAGCTGAGTTACATATTCAATCTGGTTGGGTGCCAGCTGATACACGAATTGATGAATTTGAAGCCGCAATCCGCAGTGTTTGCGAGCCGATATTCGCTAAGCCACTCAATCAAATATCATTTGGACAAGTTCTACTACGGTTATTTCAAACTGCCAGACGCTTTAATATGGAAGTCCAGCCACAACTTGTCTTATTGCAAAAAACATTGCTCAATATTGAAGGACTCGGTCGACAACTTTATCCAGAATTAGACTTATGGAAAACAGCGAAACCTATCCTCGAGCAGTGGATGCAAGAAAAAATGGGTTGGCAAGCTGCCTTTGAGAACATCAAACAGGAGATACCCAACTGGGCACAAACCATACCCAAACTACCCAGCATGATGTATACACTGGTTCAACAGGCCCAAGATGGTAAGTTAAAAATGCAACTATCATCACATGATCTCAAGCAACTGCAGCAGGAAGTACGTAATGCCAGCTACCGTAGTGCCGCGGCAATAAGTGGAGCCGCATTTGTTATTGGTGCAGCGGTGATTAAAGGTTTGGATGGGTATGCCCCCACTATGATTGCTGGTATACCTATGGTAAGTTGGATATTCGGGCTTTTGGGCGGGATTTTGCTTTATGTTAGTTTAACAAAAAATTCAGACCACTAACTGATTACCAACTTAAGAATCATAGCATCATGTCGATAGAGTTAACTGAGGATAACGCCTACTATGAAACTAGAAATGCAGCCCTTATTTAACCAAATAGATAATATTCCACAAATCCCTGAAATTGTGCGAATATTGATAACCCAAGCTAATGATCCCAATATTGATTTTACAGCTATCGCTAGCAATGTCGAGAAAGAGCAGGTTCTCTCAGTTAAAGTCTTACGTTTAGTTAACTCCGCTTATTATGGCCTTTCCAACAAGATTGCCTCCATACAACATGCACTAATATTTCTCGGCGTAAATGAAATAAAAAAGCTGATTGTAGTGTCAGGGCTTGTCAGTTCAATTAAAGAGGTTCCTGGTATCAATTTAGATGACTTCTGGCTTGATAATTTCCGTACCGCTACTTACGCGAAGTCGCTAGCGGCTCATATTGATCTTAATAATAGTGAAATGATTTTCACAGCGGGTCTTATCAGTAGCTTAGGACAAATTCTTATTCACCTAGACGATGCGACTACGGCTAAAAAAATAAATGCTGAAGTTAGCGCCGGCAGCCATCGACCTGATTCCGAACGCAAACATCTAGGATTCACTCATCAAGAAGTCAGTGCTGAACTGTGTCGTATCTGGCAATTTCCTGACGAATTAATTGATACCATCACTATAGCTGGCGAACCACTTAAGTTTGACGATGTCTCCTTAGCTGCAAACACCGTATATATCGCTCGATATATTAGTGAGTCTAACTACAGCGATAAGGATCAACAAACTATCTTGACTGATTTTCCACTCAAGGAATGGCAACAACTAGGGCTAAAAGAAGAAGATGTCGCAGAGAAAATGGCCTCCCTACTTGCACTTGATACTGGGCTAGAAGGTGTTCTAGATTAGCTTTCCTTATTTTTTCGATAATGATTATTAGAATCTACTGTATGGTAGTTAATAACTCATTCAATTATTACTCATAATATTTAACAAAAGATCTTACCTATGTTCAAAATCATTTTTATCGTCGCTGGTTATTATTTCTTAGGATTATTCGGCGCCTTTCTAGGCTACTTAATCGGTAGCAGTATCGATCGTGGTAGACAATATGGTCTAGGTGGAATAAACCCGCTTGGCAATGACCACCGTAAAGCAGTCTTTTTAGAAACAGCGTTTGTTTTGATGGGTAAACTAGCTAAAGCAGATGGTCATATTTCTAAAGATGAAATTGCACATGTTGAACAATTTATTCAAAAAATGGGTATGTCTACAGAACATCGACAACAAGCAATAGATCAATTTAAACATGGCTCAGTCGCAGACTTTGACATTAATGCAACGTTAAATGAGTTTATGTCTACTTGCGGTAATACATCAAATTTAAAACAAGTGTTATTGATGTACCTGACTGTGATGGCTTTAGCTGATGGTGAACTCGATCCTGCTGAACATGCCTTACTTGAAAAAATAGCCTTACGTTTAGGTTACAGCGCTGCTGAATTTAAACAAATGTTAGATATGCTACTCAATCAATCACACTTTTCTCAAGGTAATACCAGTTCACCATCCGCTTTAGAAGATGCCTATAAAGCTTTAGGGATAAAAAAAGACAGTACCGATCAAGAAATCAAACGTGCATATCGCAAATTAATGAGCCAATATCATCCTGATAAACTAATCGGCCAAGGTTTGCCAGAGGATATGATCGCTGTGGCCACCGAACAAGCTAAAGACATTCAAGTAGCTTATGACCTAATTAAAAAACATCGTGCTCAGCAATAATTACTAATCTAAAACAAACCGCTTATTTCACCATCGTCATTAATATCAATTCGTTCGCTAGCCGGATGTTTTGGCAGCCCAGGCATTGTCATAATATCGCCACACAGCACGACAACAAACTCGGCGCCACTCGATAACCGGACATCTCTAATGGTTAGTGTGTGTCCTGTAGCGGCGCCACGTAATGTTGGATCGCTGCTGAATGAATAAGGTGTTTTTGCTATGCAGATCGGTACATGTGGATGTGTTTTGCTAAACAACGCTAGTTTGGCCAAAACCTTTTTATCTGCAACTACCTCACTAGCCCCATAGGTTTTTGTCGCTACTGCCGTTATTTTGTCCCACAAGGGCTCATCATCAGTATATAGAAACTGACATTCATTATGTGGTTCATCCAAGGTTGCCACTACTGCTTGAGCCAGTTCTTCAGCACCCGCACCACCATGGGCCCAGTGAGTTGCAATAATAGCTTTAGCGCCATAAGATTCTACTGTTGTTTTGATTAAATCAATTTCAGCGTCCGTGTCTTGTACAAAATGATTGATGGCAACGATGCACGACAAGCCAAAGTGCTCTTGTATATTAGTCAGGTGACGTTTTAGATTTTCCATTCCACGTTCTAAGGCCGCTAAATCTTCATTCGCTAAATCTTTAACCTCATTGCCACCATGATATTTTAAGGCTTTCACCGTAGCGACAATCACCGCCATATCAGGCTTTATGCCCGCTTTACGACATTTAATATCGATAAACTTCTCTGCACCCAAATCTGCACCAAAACCTGCTTCAGTGACAACGTAATCACTTAATTTCAAGGCCATTTTGGTCGCAATAATTGAGTTACAACCATGAGCAATATTGGCAAAAGGCCCACCATGTACAAACGCTGGATTATTTTCTAAGGTTTGAACTAGATTCGGTTTCAATGCTTCTTTTAATAAAGCAGCCATTGCACCATGCGCTTTTAAATCACGAGCAAAACGAGCCGTGCCATCACGTGAATAACCAATTAAAATATTACTGAGACGTTGTTTAAGTTCTTTCAATGAACTGGATAAACAAAAGATAGCCATCACTTCTGAGGCGACAACAATATCAAAGCCATCTTCACGCGGAAAACCATTTGCGGTGCCACCTAAGCCTACGTTAATTTGTCGAAGTGCCCGGTCATTCATATCCATCACTCGTCCCCAAGTGATTTTTCGTACGTCCAGATCCAAAACATTACCATGATGAATATGGTTATCGATCATCGCTGCGAGCAGGTTATGTGCAGATGCAATGGCATGTAAATCACCGGTGAAATGTAGATTGATATCCTCCATCGGCACAACTTGCGCATAGCCGCCACCTGCTGCGCCGCCTTTCATACCGAAACATGGTCCCATTGATGGCTCACGCACACAGACCATAGAATTTTTCCCAATGCGATTTAACGCATCACTCAAACCGATCGTAGTCGTAGTTTTACCTTCACCTGCAGGCGTAGGACTAACGGCCGTAACGAGAATAAGTTTGCCGTTAGGTTTATCAGCCAAATCAGCCATCACATCTAATGAAACTTTCGCTTTGTATCGACCATAGGGGTCGAGTATAAGAGGGTCTAAACCTAAACGCTGCTCAGCAAGTTGTAAAATTTGTTCCATCTTCGCTTGTTGTGCAATTTTGATATCTGACATGAGTTATTCCATTCGGACAATTATCGGGTAATTATACGTGACTATGCTGAAATTATTCACCCCAGCGAGGTTGAAGGGTATGCTCGATCACAGCTTGATCTAATATTCTCGCCACTACAAAATCGACAATATCGGATAACTGTGTCGGCTTGAAATAAAAGCCAGGGTTAGGCGGCAAGATACATACGCCTAGTCGCGCTAGTTTGAGCATATTTTCTAAGTGTATTGCAGAAAATGGCGCTTCGCGTGGTACTAAAATTAATTTGCGGTTTTCTTTTATCATCACATCGGCTGCACGATTGATGAGGTTATCGCTACTACCAACAGCAATCGATGATAATGTTCCCATGGTACAGGGGCAAACGACCATGGCAGCTACCTTGTGCGAACCACTGGCTAGCGGTGAACTCCATTGTTGCTCACCGTAAACTTTTAATAATTCTGGGCTACACGCAAATTCAGCAACGAGCATTTTATGAATATCGCTGGACCTAGCAGGTAATTTCCAATCTAATTCATCAGCCAGTACTATTCGACCAGCTGCAGATACCATCAAGTGCACCGTTATTCCTTGTGCCAACAACACTTCAAGCAAACGTTTACTGTAAGGTGCTCCTGAAGCACCAGTAATGGCTAAAGCAATCTGCTTATGATCAATCATCTTGCTGTCAATGCAGTTAGTAAACGTTGATGTATGCCACCAAAACCGCCATTACTCATGATTAGTACTTCATCGCCTGCTTTCGCTTCTTGACAAACAAGCTCAATAATTTCATCAATATTGTGTTTAATGGTCGTCATATTACCCAGTTGTTGTTGTATTGAGGTTAATGATAATTGCAATCCTTGCTCTTCAAACAAGATCACGCGATCAGCCGCCATTAGTGAATGAGCTAAAGTATGCTGATGTATGCCCATTTTCATCGTGTTTGATCTGGGCTCTAAAATTGCAATCAATTTACGCCCGCCGATATTAGCACGGAGGCCTGCAATAGTGGTGGCAATGGCAGTAGGATGATGAGCAAAATCATCATAGACTCGTACGCCCTGTGCTTCACCACATAACTCCATACGGCGTTTAATACCTGAGAATCGACCTAATGCTTCACAGCCATGTTCAAACGTCACACCGACATGGTGGGCAGCTGCTAATGCCGCCAAAGCATTACTTACATTATGCTTACCTAACATTGTCCAGTTCACGCTGCCCACTTTTTGTTCATCATGTATCACATCGAACTGGCTGCCATCATCAGCAATATTCTGAGCCTGCACATCACCTATATTTAAATCGGCAGTTTGCCGTGGTGTCCAACAGCCCATATCAAATACCTGCTCAATAGCAGCTACATTGTTCGGGCTAATCACCAAACCTTCAGCAGGTACGGTTCGAAGTAAGTGATGGAATTGTTTTTGAATAGCGGCTAAGTCTTCAAAAATATCGGCATGATCAAATTCAAGATTATTGACCACTAAAGTACGGGGATGATAATGAACAAATTTAGACCGTTTATCAAAAAATGCCGTGTCATATTCATCGGCTTCGATAACAAAAAAAGGTGTTTTGCCTAATCTAGCCGTTTCTCCAAAATTATCCGGTACACCACCGATTAAAAACCCGGGTGACATACCGGCATCTTCTAAAATCCAAGCCAGTAAACTACTCGTGGTCGTTTTACCATGAGTGCCAGAAACCGCTAGTACCCATTTATCTTTTAGAACATATTCTGCCAGCCATTGTGGCCCAGAAATATAAGGTAGCCCCTTGTTAAGTACATATTCTACAGCGGGATTACCTCGAGACATTGCATTGCCCATCACCACTAAATCAGGTGCAGGATCTAAATGTTCGGCTAAGTAACCTTGTTGTAAATCGATACCGGCAGCAGCGAGCTGATCACTCATTGGCGGGTAAACATTGGCATCAGAACCTGAGACGGTCATACCTAACTCACGTGCTAATAAAGCCACGCCGCCCATGAAAGTGCCACAAATACCTAATATATGAATATGCACTTAGGCAACTCCTGAAAGGGTAAGCCCAAGTATAACGATGGACAACGCTGTGTAAATAATAGTTATCACCGCTGCTGAGCCAGCCTTGATATCTAAAGCTTGCCGAAATATATGGGCGATAACCATCAAACTCCAGAACATTAAGGCAATCATTAATAACAGTGCAATACTAGTCCCTTGTTCCACTTTATCAATCTGATTGAGCCAGCTCATCAGCGGAAGACCGATAAGATCTAGAATAATACCTGCACCTGCTATGGCCATTAAAGTTTGTTGGTAACGTGCTTGTAAGTCTTTAAAGTACAGCATGAGTCTAATGGCAGCCATCATGAATAAAGTGTCCGTTAAGCTACTTATAACACTCACATTCCAAGCGTTATCTATACGGCTAATCATTATGCCTAGCAGAAAATAAGCTAATAGTGTTGCCTTAAGCAGCTTATTTGAAGCAGGCATATCCGAGGGCCCAGCCTTAAGCCGACACAAATCAATATAACGTAAAATAATATTCATCGCAGCATCATACCGTGCCATGGAGTAACTACAAAGTAGCAAATAATAAAAAACCCGATAATGACCACATCATTATCGGGTTTAAGTGCTTAACAAGAGCAGCTAGATATTAGTCATCAAGCACAAGACCCCAAGGAGCATCACCTACTTTAATTTCCATCACTGATTTACTAGCCGCCGTATCAACAACAGAAACGGTGTTGCTCGCACCATTAGCGGTGTAAAGCGTTGAGCCATCTCGACTCAATGCAGAACCCCATACACGCTTTCCAACATCAGCCGTTGATTTTATCTCTAATGTCATCGCATCCATTATAACGACTTTAGCCGCACGGCCCGTTGTTAGATAAAGCGTTTTATCATCAGGACTAATTTTAATATCCATCGGCTTCGAACCCGGCACATCAATGCTCTTTGTCTTGGTGATGGCATACGTTTTAGTGTCAATAATCGCAAGTTCATTACCGATTTCACTGCTGACATAAGCGCGTGAGCCATCATGACTAAAAGCTAGCCCTCGTGGTCGTGCTGCCACTAAAATATTGGCTACAACTTTGTGAGCTGCCGTATCAATCACATGTACCATATTAGTCGACTCACTAGTCACTAAGACGATACTACCATCTGGAGAAACGGCTACGCCTTCAGGCTCTAAGCCAACACGAATTTCTTCTATAATCTCGTTTGTCGCTGGGTTGAGTACACTGGCTTTTGCATCATCTTCATTAGAGAGATACAAATTACCATTTGGATGTACAGCAAATGTTTCAGGATCTTGTCCTGCCTTTAACTTCCCTAAAACTTTTAAGGTCGCGACATCCACCATGCCAATAGCGTTTTCATCACTCAGGGCGACATAAAGTGTTTTATGATCAGGCGAGAAACCAATACCACGAGGACGTTCACCAAGCTCCAGCGTTGTCTCCACCGTGCCAGTACGTGAATCAATAACACTCACTGAGTTACTTTTCTCATTAGTCACAAATAAACGGTATGTCGGATCGGCCCAAGCGCTAGCGCTGACGAGTACCAATGACGAAAGTATAAGTTGTTTTAATTTCATTATTATTTCCTTAACATTTACTTTAATTATTTACAGCTTTTTAAGCCCAAACTATCTAAACCACCTTTCACACCACGTAATGGCGCTTCAGCAATAATTTTATTGTCTTCTACCAGCAAGACTAACTGTCGTAATTGACCTGTATCACGAAACGTTGCACTCGCACCTTTTTGACCATCAAAGGTAATATCATTTTTAAGATAATTCAACATAACAGCGGCATCTGTACTTTGGGTTCTGGCAACGGTATCTGACAGTAATTTTACAGCGGCCCACCCTGACCAAGCATCATTATCCATAATAACGCCCTGCGCTTTTTTAAAACGACTATTTAATTGGCTTGCAGCAAATTTTTGAAAGTCTTCATGCCAACCTTGCACATGGGCTTTTGATTGAGGATTTTTGGCTATCCATTGTGCTAAAGCATCTTGTTTCATCTTTTTACTTGCTGCGATACTAAGTAAATTAGGTAAACATGCCGAACGTAAAGAATCAGAATCAGAGATCAAGTTAAACACTGGCACGTTGGCAAATTTTTCAGACTCAGCAATACTTAAAATATGTTGATCATCTGTGGCTAATAAAATAGCAGTAGCACTATCCAAGGCCATTAACTCTTTAGCAGTAACAACTTGTAAGGTATATTTTTGCCCTAAAAATTCACCTTGAATATTAGCTTCATCAAGACCTTGTTGTAAACCCAACCAAACACTACCTTCTGTCGGGCCGACATAATGTAATGGAACATCCATTACGTCTGCCAATAACGGTTGGCTCAAAGCTATTAATAAGACAAATAGCCACTTTTTAATTACACGCATTATGTTCTCCGTTTAGTTGATGACCCATTTACCATACAATGTTTAACCCAATTAAAAAATGAGGAAATTCCTTGATAATGAAGCTTAGATGACTAATTTATGGCAAAGTTCAGACTAGTTGATAACTTAATCATAGCCACATAAGCTTAAGCTAAGCTGAATTTTATATTTAGTTTCATAACAAGCATAGTCACTTACAGGCAACGCAACCTGCACATGGTAAATAAACCCATATCGTGATATCCCATGACAACAAGGTCAAACTAAATAAATATTATTTATTCAAGAAATCCATATGACTACCGATATAAAGTTTGACGATGAGGCGCATATGGAATTTATGAATAAAAAAGCACAAGAACTTGAACTGAGAAATATAATGCAAGGGCTAGAAGAGTTTGCCACCTTTATGAGCTTCAAAGGTAATAGTGCTGGTCTGCGTATCCTCAGTGTAGAAAGTATCACTCAACCTGAACAGGTTAAGCTAAAAGCTCAAACAGCCCAAGTTATCAATATACCTCAACAACAATCGTCCCAATCAAATTTACACGCAAAAAAATCGCTGTCAGCTCAAGATAGAGAATATCATTAGCCACAAAAAAGCCCGAATCAATCGGGCTTTTTTGTGGCTAATGAATAATTAAATTAAACTTGACTACCATCCTCATTAACATCATCGCCTTCGAGTTTTTCTGCTGGCATTAAATCTTCTTTACTAACACCCATTACTAAAACGACGGTACTCGCAATGTAAATTGAAGAATACGTACCAATAACAATACCTAGCAATAAGGCAATGGCAAAGTCATGGATGACGGTACCACCAAATAAATAAAGAGAAAAAACAACCAATAACGTCGTACCCGAAGTCATCAATGTCCTACTTAGCGTGTCGTTTAAGGCACTATTTACTATTTCTTTTGGCTCACCCTTTCGCTTACGTAAAAACGTTTCTCTAATACGATCAAACACCACAATAGTATCATTGAGAGAATAACCAATAACGGCTAATATTGCGGCGAGTACCGTTAGATCAAACTCCAATTGAAATAATGAAAAAACGCCTAGTGTAATGATCACATCATGTATCAACGCAACCACTGAACCAATCGCAAATCTATATTCAAAACGAAACGAGACATAAATTAATATACCGATCAACGCGTATAACATTGCCAAACCGCCATCTTCAGTCAGCTCTTCTCCGACTTGCGGTCCAACAAACTCTACTCGTCTAACATCGATCGGCTCTGCACTGTCCTTTTGTAAAACAGCGACAACTTCATTACTCAGTTCAGCCATATTTTTGGTGGCAATAACTGGCATATAAATCAGTACATCGCGTATTGAACCAAAATTCTGCACAGCCGCATCATTGAAGCCACCATTTTTTAAAGTAGTCCGAATATTATCCAGTTTAGCCTCATCTTGATAAGCCAACTCAATGATGGTGCCACCAGTAAAATCAACACCTAAATTAAGGCCTTGCTTAAATAATGATCCAAGTGAAATTAAAACCAATACGATAGAAAAAATGGCCGCTATCTTGGTTATCCCCATAAAGTTAAAGTGTGTACCTTCTTTCATAATTTGCATAATAATGACCTTAAATGGATAACGTTGGACGTTGTTTATTACCGTAGATCAAATTGATCACTGCCCTCGTACCCATAATCGCTGTAAACATCGACGTTAGAATCCCCAATGATAAGGTTACCGCGAAGCCTTTAATAGAACCGGTACCGAAACCAAAGAGTACAACCGCAGCAATTAATGTAGTGATGTTCGCATCGGCAATCGTAGAGAAGGCTTTAGCATAACCTGCATTGATACTGGCTTGTGGACTATTACCTATGCGTAGCTCTTCTCGTATCCGTTCAAAAATCAAGACATTAGCATCCACCGCCATACCAACGGTCAATACGATACCTGCTATACCCGGCATCGTTAACGTGGCTTGTAACATCGATAATAATGCGATGATCAAAATAAGATTGGCTGCCAACGCTAAATTGGCAACAAGACCAAATACCCGATACCAAACCGCCATAAAGATTAAAACAAATACAAAGCCAATGACAACTGATGCAAAACCTTGATCAATATTGTCTTGACCTAAGCTCGGTCCCACCGTTCTTTCTTCAACAATTTCAATTGGCGCGGCAAGTGCACCCGCACGTAACAATAACGCTAAGTCATAAGCCTCTGCAGTAGAATCAAGACCTGAAATTTGGAATTTTTTACTTAGTTGATCACGAATAGTTGCTACATTAATAACCTCTGGAATCAGACGGCGAACTTTAACCATTTCACCATTGACTTCACGAGTCTCTGACTTAGACTCAATAAAAACTACCGCCATTGGGTTACCAATATTATCGCGTGTGACATTACTGAATGCTCGAGCACCTTTGCCATCTAAGGTTATTGATACCGCAGGTGTTCCAGATTGCGAATCTATTGTTGAGGCTGCATTGATAATATGCTCACCCGTCAACATCACCCGCTTATCAAGCAAATAAGGTCTGCCATCACGATGGTAATATAATTTAGAGTTTGCAGGAACACGACCATTGACGGCATCTTGCACATCATGTTCATTATCAACTAAACGAAATTCTAAGGTTGCAGTCGCACCTAAGATCTTCTTAGCTTGTGCCGTATCCTGCACGCCCGGCAGTTGCACAACAATTCGACTATCACCTTGTTGCTGAACGGTAGGTTCGGCAACACCCAATTCATTGATCCGATTACGTAATGTAATAATATTTTGCTGTAATGCTAATGATTTTATTTCACGTAAAGCCACTTCCGTTAGACGCATTTCTAAGGCTGGGGCCGCGCTATCTTCAATAACTTCAATTTTAAGCTGAGAAAAATCACGGCCTAACTTATCATCGGCCTGGTCTCTATAGTCAACACTACGAAAATTAATAATAATCTTGTCACTACTTACTTGAATTTTTTGGTAACGAATTTTTTCATCACGCAATAACGTTCGAAATTCACTTGAATAACTATCCAAAGCTTGCTTCACTGCAGCGTTCATATCCACTTCCATCAAGAAGTGAACACCACCACGCAGATCTAATCCAAGGTTCATGGGTTCAGCACCTATAGCTGCTAACCAACTCGGCGTCGTAGGAGCAAGATTAAGAGCAACGGTATAATCGCCCGTAATGGCGTTACTCAACACGTCTTTTGCTTTTAATTGGGCATCAGCATCAGTAAGTCTTACTAATAAGCGGCCATTTTCCATCTCGACACGCTTATAAGGAACAGATTGTGTTTTCAGTGCCGTTTCTACTTGGCTCATTAGCTCTAAATCGACGTTGCCATTTCTTCCGGCTGAGACCTGAACCGCAGGATCATCACCATAAAGATTAGGCAGCGCAAATAAGGCGCCAAAAACAATTACAGCGACAATCAATAAATTTTTCCACAGGGGATAATGATTCATTTTTGGTATCCTAAACGCGAAGCTTACAGCTTCGCGAGTATTGTTATAGCTTTTTCAATGTACCTTTTGGTAACACTGAATTGATTGATTCTCGTCGTACTTTCACTTCAAGATTTTCGGCTAATTGCACGCTGATCGCATTGTCACCAATATCGGTGATCTTTCCCATCAAACCACCATCAGTCACTACTTCATCCCCTTTTGCCAAACCTGTTTGCATATTGCGGTGTTCTTTTGCTCGCTTTTGATTTGGGCGAATCAACATAAAGTAGAACAAAACTAATAAAACAATCGGGAATGCAAAATCCATAATACCCGGTGTACTAGCTTCACCCGCAGCATGAGCTGGGGAAATCAAAAAATCCAACATAGTGTATTCTCAACAATAAAAAAATAACGATTATGCCACAGGCACGGCTTACCTTGATAGTTACTTACTCAGCTGTTGCTCGTAAAGCATAAAATTCTTGAGTAAATTTACTAAGCGAGCCGGTAGATATAGCATTTCTAATACCCGACATTAATGTTTGGTAATAATGTAAATTATGAATAGTATTCAAGCGTGGTCCTAACATTTCACCTGTGCGGTCTAAGTGGTGTAAATAAGCTCGGCTATAGTTTTTACACGTATAACAATCACACATTGGATCTAATGGACCTGTATCCGTTTTATAACGACTATTACGAATTTTGACCACTCCGTGATGAACAAACAAGTGACCATTACGTGCATTTCGGGTCGGCATTACACAATCAAACATATCAATACCGCGCGCCACTGCTTCAACTAAATCTTCTGGCCGACCTACGCCCATTAGATAATGCGGTTTATCTTGCGGCATTCTAGTACTTAAATGCTCCAAAATTCGAATCATATCTTCTTTAGGTTCACCTACGGATAGACCTCCAATGGCATAACCATCAAAGCCTATTTCAGTCAGCCCTTGCAGAGAAATATCACGCAAATTTTCGTGCATGCCCCCCTGCACAATGCCAAATAAAGCCGAGGAATTATCACCATGTGCTTCTTTACTGCGTTTTGCCCAACGTAAAGATAATTGCATGGACTTTTCTGCCGTGAGTTCATCCGCAGGATATGGTGTGCATTCGTCAAATATCATGACGATATCACTACCTAAAGCGCGCTGTACGGCCATTGACTCTTCAGGGCCTAAAAAGACCTTAGCACCATTTATAGGTGACCTAAAATGGACGCCCTGTTCGGTAATTTTCCGTAAATCACCCAAACTAAATACTTGAAAGCCACCTGAATCAGTGAGTATAGGCCCATGCCAGCGCATAAAATCATGCAAGTCACCATGCAAATTAATGATCTCCGTGCCGGGGCGAAGCATTAAGTGAAAGGTATTACCTAATACAATCTCAGCACCTGTCGCAATAACTTCTTCAGGCGTCACTGATTTGACGGAACCATAAGTGCCAACAGGCATAAAAGCGGGGGTTTCTACTGTGCCACGATCGAAGGTCAGACGACCGCGCCGTGCCAAACCATCTTGTGCTAAAAGATCAAAATCCATCATTGATTCCTGAAAAAATGTTGGCACAGGATACCATTTTCATCCGCTAGGCACAGAGATCACAGAGCAAAAACAACACACATCAGGTAGGATCACTTCATTGTTTTTAATGGAAGCGCTCTTTATGTCTGATTCTAAAATCATCGTTGCCTTAGACTATCCCACTGCAGATGCGGCGTTAGCCTTGGCCTCACAACTTGATCCCGCACGTTGTAAACTTAAAATTGGCAAAGAGCTTTTTACACGCTCTGGTCCAGCGACTGTCGAAGCATTAGTCAAACAAGGCTTTGATATTTTCTTAGACTTAAAATACCACGATATTCCCAATACCGTTGCCAAGGCATGCTCTGCGGCAGCTGATCTGGGTGTATGGATGATGAATGTACATACACTGGGTGGCAGCGCGATGATGACTGCTGCACGCCAAGCCATTGGCAATCACGCCAATCGTCCTTTACTCATTGGTGTCACCTTGTTAACTAGTATGGATCAAACTACGTTTGATGAAATAGGATTACAGGGATCGATTACTGACACCGTATTACGCTTAGCGATGCTTGCTGATAAAAGTGGCTTAGATGGGGTGGTCTGTTCAGCACAAGAAGCAACTAGATTACGCGCACAACATAACGATAATTTTCAGCTAGTCACTCCAGGAATTCGTCCTGAAAATAGTGCGCAAGGCGATCAACATCGAACCATGACACCTGCTAAAGCAATTGCAGCCGGTAGTAGTTATCTAGTCATTGGCCGACCTATTACTGCTGCCGAGAATCCCATGGCTGCTCTTGCCGCAATCGAACTTAGCCTCAGCTAAATTAAGTTATTCATTAAACAAAAAAGCCCGAGGATGAATTATCCCCGGGCATTTTTTATGACTGATTTGCTATGTATTTAAACTTTAAACTTGCTTGCCGCTTCTTGTAATTGGGCAGATAGGGCTGACATGGTGGCCACTGCTGATAGTGTATCTCGCGCGCCATCAGCGGTATGCTCGGCAACTTGACTAATATTTACAATACCGCGATTAATATCTTCTGCGACTGATGATTGTTCGTTTGCAGCACTTGAAATTGAAGCACTCATTTCATCCATAGTCGTAATCATTGCTGTTATCGTATCTAATGCTACCCCTGCACAGGCTGCTTTTTCGACACTCGTTTTAGCACTTTCGCGACCGTCACTCATAACCTTAACAGCAGCCTTCGCACCTTGTTGCAAACGTCCAACCATCTCTTCAATCTCATGAGTTGAAGATTGTGTTCTTGCAGCTAGAGTACGAACTTCATCGGCTACCACAGCAAAACCACGACCATGCTCACCTGCTCGTGCGGCTTCGATTGCGGCATTTAATGCCAATAGATTTGTTTGTTCTGTAATGCCTCGAATAACATCAACAATCGCACCAATATTACCAATATCTGCTTCGAGATTATTCAGCGTTTCTGCGGCTTTTTCGACTTCATTAGCTAATGAATCGATTGCGCCCATGGCTTCTAAGACAACTTGCTTACCTGCTTTAGCTTCACTATCCGCATTACGTGCCGCATCTGCCGCACCCTTTGCGGTTCTAGCCACTTCTTGCACTGATGCTGCCATCTCATTCATTGCCGTAGCAACTTGGCCTGTTTCGGCCTGCTGAGTCATTACACCATCAGCGGTTTGCTTGCTGATGGTCGCCATATTTTGCGTTGCGCTTTCTAATTGCGTAACACCTCCGACCAAGGTATGTACTAAATTAGCTACATTTTTCCGTGCATTATCTAGCTCAAAAGCCATCCAGCTAAAGTCACTTTTTCCTGAAATACTGACTTTTTGCGTAAGATCACCTTTTTTGATGTTTTGAATACCAGCAACCAGCATATTGGCGCGAGCCATACCCACATTCCCAATATAGGTTGCAATCAAATATAACAACACACCAACAACAGCAGTGAATATTGTCAGAATTGTTATCTGCTTATTAGCTTCCGTACCAGTAGATTCTAGATACCACAGTAAACCTAGCACTAAAATCAAAAATACAATGCCCAGTCCAGCGACAAATTGCATTCTTCTTTTCAAGGAATAATTTTCTAATTTAAACATTACCAGCTCCATTCATTATTATTCTTTCTCTTAAATTTATTCTAATTTATTTTATTTTTTCTATGCAAACACGCTTAAACCTAAGGCAATGTCTTGTCCCGCTATATTGATATCTTGGTCAGTCGTTTCGATATCAGTATCGACGTTGTCTCTTTCTGATGTTGAACCATTATTCATTGTTTTATTATTATCTTGCTCATCCGCCTGCGAGAAATTCTCCTGCGACACATCAGCATGGGCTAATTCCATCCCGTTTTCTTGGAAACTCTCACGCAATCTAGGTAATGCTTGTTCCAAAGCATCACGTGTAGCCGCATGTTGGGCGATAAAACTAATATTTGCCTGATCGTTGTGCATATGCAATTTAACTTCAACGGGCCCCATATTAGCAGGATTCAATTTTAATGACGCTTGTTGTACACCCTCACGCGCCATCCAAATCACTCGACTACTTAATACTCTGCCCCAGGCTTCTGATTGAAGTGCAGGCTGTAAATTTAAAGCAGGTTGAGCGGATACAGCAGTAGAACCAATCGCTTGGCTAGTTGTAGCTGTTAATAATGCTGATGCAACACCCGTACTTCGTTCCAAGGCTGTCCCCGTAGATAATGACCCTTTTAATTTTACATTATTGGCTAGTGCCATTATTTGTTGCTTTTCACTCAAACCTTCTTTATTGATAATAGGGATCAATGTTGAACTAGCTACGATTTTTTGCTCTACCGATGAAGCTAATTTGTCGCCTTCAGAAGTTGTTGTTTTTTGTAACGCATTTAATATATCCGATCGTAAACTCTGAGTATGCTGTTTTCGCTCTAAATTTTCATTTTCCGGAGTCGTAAGCGCCAGTTTACTGGTTTCTAACACCTTCTTATTGGTTTCGCCTGCCACTCCAACCGAGGTCAAAAGAGTCTGATGTCCAACACTACTGGCATCATCTGACTTGGCCTCGCCATTACTTGCAATAGTTAAAACATCATCACTCAGCGTTTCAGATTCTCCTCCCTCCTTGGGAAGAGTAGATGAGGCCTCTGAAATCACTGCAACCTTATTCTGATCAGTGTCATCTAGCTTCTCACTATCGGCCACTAAATCGTCAGACGATTCCTTGGTGACTTTTTCACCTGAAGCATCCGTTTTAGTTCCAGCATCGTCAACAGACTTGACCGACTTATCATCCGTTTCATCGGGCTTTTTTGGCTGTTGTACCGCTTGTTTATCTACTTGCTTATCTAGAGCAGATGAAAAGGTATCAGCCTTTCTGTCATCGGTATCTGTAGCCTGATTTTTTATGTATTTTTGACTTGCATTACTGCTGATGATTGCCACGTCTGTTTTTAATAAAAATGCCTGAGCCATACAGTCCTCCTCTAACGTCATATTGCTGACGTTTTGCTTAATTTATACTAGTGAGATAGCAATCAACATGCCAATCATTAATTTTAGTGGTAGATAAATAACGCGCGGTTGCTTTAGCTTGGTGACCAAAGACATACCCCATGGGCACTGTTGCCGATAGTACTATCATAATAATTACCACAAAAACTCATCTCCTTCGGAGTTTGTATTCTGCCATCACCCCGTTCTCCCGCTTAATAAATCTTGAGCCAGTAATAGATAATCTTCAGCTCCTGTACTCTTTTCTTGGTATTCAAATACCGATAGCCCAAAACTTGCACATTCGGCTAATGATGCGTTTTCTCTAATCACAGTATTCAACACGCGACCTGGAAAATATTTTAATATCCTTAGCCTGACTTCGGCTGTAAGCCTATGTTTTAACTGCATTCGTGTTGAAACGATCCAAATGCGAATATGATGACCTGACACAGCTTCTGATCGCTTCAATATATGTATCATCTGCGACAAACCCTGTAATGATGAATAATCACTAGATACCGGTATCACTAATTCATCTGCCGCGAACATAGCATTAATTCCCAATAATCCTGATGATGAAGGACAATCTATTAACACAAAATCTCCTGCCAGCAATGTTGATGCCTCTATCGCCCGCCTTAGTAAGTACCCTCTCGATGAACCGCCTGTTACTATGGATTCAAAATCAGCCAAATTATTTCCAGCACACACCACACCTAGATTATCGCGAGCAGGTATCAGGTAATTATCAAGCTTTTCGCCTTCTAACAAAACTCGATCTAAACCACCTTGATCATTTTTGAAGCCAAGACTTATCGCTAGCTGTCCTTGTGGATCCATATCCAATAAAGAGACCTTTTTACCCGCCAATGCCAGAGCATAACCCAAGTTCATTGCCGTGGTGGTTTTCCCCACGCCGTCCATTTGATTCATGATGGCAATAATTCGACACATTTTTATAACGTCTGACGACCAGAATTTAAGCATAAATCTACTACAGGTTCTATTGAGCCACCTAAGTTCGATACGCCACATAAGTAAGGAGATGAGTTAGCAATAAGAATCACACAATCCCAACGTTTTGTTTCTTGTACTCGAAGCGTCGTAACCTCATATTCTTCATCAACTAATAAGAAAGTTAGGTACTGTTCAGCATCGTCTTCTTTTTCATCCAAAGAATCTGTCACTCTTTGTAAAGCGCTCATTTATTCTCCTCAGGCAGCACGATGATTATTCCGTGACATCTTGGCCGATATGGGACGCGATAGTGTGCCATCACGCTTAGCGCATCAAGAATCAGTGCACCTGTTCTGTGGAGGCTACGGATGCTTTCACGCACGTTGTCGATCATAGGCATATTCACAATTGTTTATTTCTTCTTATCGAGAGCGTATAAAATAATCATTATCCTTTTTATCGTATTTTTCACCAACGTTCACGCTGATTGCACGATTGATCATTGCCATGCATCGCACTAAGTATTCTTTCTTGACGAGACATTTGACTTGTCATTATGGCCTTATGTCCCTCCACAGCATCTTTTCCTATTATCTATAGCGACTTCCGTAATCATCATTTTCATCCTATGCTGTAACTATATTGCAGTGCAGAAACCATGCCAGCTAATTCTTATGTGTTATGTGTTAATTTATAAAAGAAGGTCATAGATACCTTGCTGACATGATAGAAAAACAGTATTCCTAAACGATAGTAGTAAATAGGTGGGTTAATCAAACGTCGGCAGTTTAATGAGCGGTGTTTACTCATCTAGCAATGAGCTGACCAAAAATCTAGAGGTACTATCTCTTAGCGTGAACGACGTACCCATTGCGAGGTATTGCGTTCATCATTATCGAGTTGTTCCTGTCGTGCTTCTTGTTTAAGCTCTTCATCCTGATAACGATCTACTAGTGACTGCATGGCTTGTTCTTTACTGTTGGCTTGCTGCCACAATACGCGATTACGAGCCAAAGCAGTATAACGCGCCTTAACTTGTTGGCTTTGAGCTTCAATGGCTTGATCTAGGTGGACGAGAAAACTCCTTAACTCCAATATTTTCTGAGCTGACATAACTAGAGCGTCGCCGCGACGAAATCTATCGAGGTATTCGGCCCGGTAGCGATGCAGATCATCCAATTGCTCCTTATCGGCTAACCACGCAACATTAGCGGCACCCACTTTTACGAGGGCTGCCTCAGTGTCTTTAGCAGCTATAACAACAACGGGAGATAATCGCTTTGATCGTTTCATAATTTTAATGTATCAGGATTTAACATTGAAGATGAAATTAAAACCGCTTTGATTGTTGATTGATCGTCATCGGTGAGGCCGCTCTTTGATTAGGAACGGGGTCTTGCATCACCTGCTTCATGTGAGCCAAGCTTTGTTGCCAATTTATGGCTTGATGCATATCTTGCTTAATGAGCGTTTGTAGGCGTGGATATAAGGCTATTGCTTCATCAATCTCTGGATCAGTACCCATTGCATAGGCCCCTATATTGATTAAGTCTTGATTTTGTCGATAAGTTGAGAAGATCCGTTTAAACAATTGCGCCAGTGCAATATGGTCTTTGTCGACAATTTGTGGCATCACTCGACTGATTGACGCTTCAACATCAATCGCTGGATATTGACCCGCTTCTGCGAGACGACGCGACAATACAATGTGACCATCTAAAATCGCCCTTGCTGCATCAGCGACAGGATCTTGTTGATCATCACCTTCGGTTAACACCGTATAAATTGCGGTAATGGCACCCGCACCTTGAGCACCCGTACCAGCACGTTCAACGAGTTGTGGTAATAATGAAAATACCGAAGGCGGATAACCTTTAGTTGCCGGAGGCTCACCTATCGCCAAGGCAATTTCACGTTGTGCTTGAGCAAAACGCGTCAATGAATCCATCAATAATAAAACTTGCTTACCTTGGTCACGGAAATATTCGGCAATACTGGTCGCTAACATCGCACCATGTAAACGCATTAAAGGTGAATGATCTGCAGGAGATGCAACCACCACTGCTCGCTTCAATCCTTCTTCACCTAAAATATCTTCAATAAACTCTTTAACTTCTCGACCACGCTCACCGATCAGTCCCACTACAATCACATCAGCTTCGGTAAATTTAGTCATCATGCCTAACAGCACACTTTTACCTACACCACTGCCAGCAAATAACCCCATCCGTTGACCCCGGCCTACGCTTAGCAAGGCATTAATCGCTTGTACGCCCACATCAAGATGTTGCCGAACCGGTGATCGCGCTAAAGGATTAATTGGTTCGCCATGTAAAGGCACACGATCATTTACTTTGAGAGGACCTTTGCCATCTAAAGGTTTGCAAGCACCATCGACCACGCGACCTAGTAGACCATCACCGACGGGCACTTGAGAATCGCTGGCAAGCGGCCTAACGCGTGCGTTAGGTATTAGACCTCGCATATCTCCCGTTGGCATTAAATAAAGCACTTCGCCTGAAAAACCTACAACCTCTGCTTCTACCGTGCGGCCTGCTGCACATTCTATTTCACAACGGCTACCTATTGCAGCTTGAAAACCAACGGCTTCTAAGGTCAACCCTACCATCCGTGTTAAACGCCCTTTTACTGACAATACTTCTGTCGGGTCATTATCTAGTCGTTGTTGATATTCTTGTAATCGTGACCGCCAATTTTCAGTGCGGTTAGCTTGAGGGGATAACGTATTATTCGGTGTGGTCACTACTACGTTCCTCACCTAATAATTTATTAATGACACTATTAAGACGTGCTTCTACTGAGGCATCAACGGTGGTATCAAGGGTCTCAAGTCGAACGCCACCCCGTGTTAAAAGAGGATCTTCTACCCAATTCCAACCGCCATCATCTTCTAGGGATAAACCTTTTTTAACCAACTCGATATCTTGGGGATGCAAAAATATCTTTAACTTCCGATCATTAATAGGTAACACGGCCATCGCGGCACGTACTGCACCAATCACATGTTCTGGTTGTATTTTTAATTCACGACGCACTAATTGACGTGTCATCGTTGATACTAAGGCAATTAAATCTGTCTCGATTTGCTGATCTAGTTCTAACAACGGTGTATTTAGAGTGGTCATGATCTGCTTCAAATAATTCAGCTGCTGATTTATTTGTTGTTGTCCAGCAGCTAAGCCAGCTTTATTACCTGCTGCTCGCCCGAGCTCAAAGCCCGCTTTATAACCTTCTTCTTCTGCATCTTTTTGTAGGGCTTCAATATCTTCCACAGTAAAAAATTTCTGAGTTTCATCTTCAACATCAGTAACTGACACCATTTTGGGTGCCTGCCAACGTTGATAAGCCTCGTTCAATTCTTCTGATGACACAACATCAGACTGTTCGGTAATGAGTTCATTATCAGAGGAAGTCATCGCCACCACTGCCGCCTAACATAATCTCACCTTTATCAGACAAAGTGCGTGCGGCAGTAAGAATAACTTTTTGAGCCGCCTCAACATCACTTACTCGAACCGGAGGCATTGCCTCTAAATCATCACGCAACATTTCAGCTGCACGTTGTGACATATTCTTAAGGAATTTTTCTCGCAAACCTTCATCAGCACCTTTCAAAGCGAGTTGTAATTGATCGGTTTGGATTTCACGCATCAAGGTCTGAATGCCACGATCATCAACATCAATCAGATTATCAAAGACAAACATAAGATCTTCGATGCCTTGACCTAAATCAGGCTCAGATTCTTTTATTTTTTCCATGATGGCAGCTTCAACACTGCCTTCAACAAAGTTGAGGATATCGGCTGCAGTTTTCAATCCACCCACCGAAGTTGTTTGACCGCCAGCACTTCCACTAAACTGTTTTTCTAAAATATCATTCAATTCCGTCAAAGCTGACGGTTGAATGCCATCTAATGTTGCGACCCGTAGTAATATATTCGCTTGATCACGTTCAGGAAATTGGCTAAGGACAGCTGCGGCCTGATCAGACTCTAGAAATGAGCAGACAATGGCAACAATTTGCGGATGTTCTAGTCGAATAACTTCATAAATGGCACGCGAGTCCATCCATTTGAGCTGTTCTAAACCATTAGTATTGCTACCTGACAAGATCCGGTCCAACAAACTTCCTGCCTTATCTGCACCTAGTGCACCCACCAACATTTTGCGGACATAATCATGAGATCCGATACCTAAGCCTGTTTCTTGTTCAACGGTAGCCACAAAGTCATCTAATACACTTTTAACTTCCAACCGATTAACATTACTCAGTGTCGCCATGGCCTGACCAATCTTTTGTACTTCTTTTGGCGTCATATGCTTCAATACTTCAGCCGCATCAGTCTCACCGATTGAACGCAAAAAGACCGCAGCTTTCTCTGTGCCTGTTAATTTTCGTACTTCTTCAGCCATTATGCATCACTCGCCGACCAGTTTTTAACTACTTGTGCAACTAAGGCAGGATCTTGCTGCACTAAGCTGCGAACATTATTCACTTGTTCTTCCATATCCGAAGAGCCAGAGGTGATTTTAGCTATATCATCGCCACCAGCTTTTGCTGCTTGTGCTTGCGCAGCTGTCATACCTTGTGCGTTAACACCTGGTGTTTGCTTATTATCTGTTACAGGTACTTTATTTAAATCTTTGAAAGCGGGACGTATCACACCAAATATTAAGAATAATACTAGTAATGCACCCAATACTTGTTTAGCCACATCCCACACCCATGTTTGTTCCCAAATCGGTAGTTCAGGCAAGGCAGCAACTGAGGCAGGTACTATAAATGGTGCATTAACCACATTTAAACTATCACCGCGAGCCTGGTTAAAACCAATCGCATCCATCACCAAAGCATTAATACGTGTCATTTCAGGTTCGGTAAGGGCAGTAGTAATCACATTACCTTCAGCATCTAGACTATGACGCTCATCGATTAATACTGCAACGCTTAGTTTTCTAACTGAGCCAGGGGCGACGCGGGTATGACTTATTGTGCGATCTAATTCAAAATTTCGTGTACTGTTTTTACTGCTACTACCTGGTGTTGGTGCAGCAACAGCTTGTCCGTCAGCATTAGTCGCCGTTTCAGGAGCAACGCCACCACCAGGAGGTTGATTAGTTAACGCACCAGGCACACCAAACGCACCACCAGCACCAACGCGTTCTTCTTCTTGAATTTGCTCGCTACGCACCGCGGCTAAATCAGGGTTATAACTTTCTTGAGTTTGCTCAGTCATCGTGAAATCAACTTCAGCGACAACTTGTGCTCGAACACCGTCCATACCCACTATCGGAGACAATATATCTTCAATACGTCGAATATAGCCTTTTTCTAATTTCTGGGTGTATTCCAACTGAGTATCACTGAGTGCCACATTAGCATCACGATCATTTTTACTAAGTAGTCGTCCTCGTTGATCAACGACAGTAACATCCGTATTAGACATATTAGGCACACTTGATGCCACCATATGCGTAATCGCCGTCACTTGACCCGGCTCAATATTTCTTCCCGCATATAAATTTAGGATAACAGAGGCTGTTGGCTCTTTACGGTCACGAACAAAAACAGATTGTTTTGGCGTCGCTAAATGTACTCGGGCGCTTTGAACATTATTTAATTGTGATATTGAACGTGATAGTTCTTCTTCCATCGCACGTTGATAACGCGCGCGCTCTACAAATTGGCTAGTACCAAACCCTTGATCACCATCCAACATTTCCATACCCTGAGTTGAACTACGCGGTAAACCTTCCGCGGCCAGCTTCATACGTAGCGCTTGCACTTCTGATGCTGGCACCAATAACGCACCCGTTGTAGGATCTAACTTATACTCGATATTTGATTGCTGCAAGATAGCCACAACTTCTGACGACTCTTTCGGCTGCATACCTGAAAACAACACCTGATAATTCGGCGATTGTGACCACATCAAAACATAACCACCGATCGCAATACTGGCAGCAATGGCTACTAAAAACATGACTTGTTTCATGATAGGTTGGCGCGATACATTAGCTTGCATTGCACCGAGTGGTGTAGTTGGCAATGCCATTGCAGCAGTATTAGAATTAGTCGTGGCGGGTGCGTTTTCCATGGTTTATCTCTTTATGAATCAATTATAGAATTTAGGAAATCTAAACGCTCATTCTCATCACTTCCTCATACGCCGAAACTAATTTATTTCGTACCTGTAATGTCGCCTGAAAGGCCACGGTTGCTTTTTGTGAGGCAATCATTGCATCCGCTAAACTAACATTAGGATCGCCCATTTCAAACGCTGTTTTTAACTTGCCAGATGCTTGTTGCGTTTCATTGACCTGATCAACCGCAGACTTCATTAAGCTTGAGAAACTCACCGAATCAGTGCCACTTTCGCTTTGGCTAGGTAACGAAATTTGATTTGTTTGTTGAGAGGCTTCTGCTTGGGCAGCACGCATTTGCATTAATAATTGGTTCGGGTCAATTGCATTAATCATCATCATGGTTCTCCAGTAATTCTTTGGTTAACCTTGCTTATGCAGACTTCTTGCCAACCTTCTCTGGAATCGTAAAACCGCCTTATCTAAAACACATTAACGTATATTTTAGTGCGCACTCACTTACCCTAATTCATTAGCTGTAGTGCGTCTTAAACCACTATCCTAATCTAGGGCTTCAATGATATGGCGCTGTTCGTAGCTAGGTAAATCATCATTTAAACGACTATCACAACTATAGTTTCTGCCAGTATTTTGACTATCATTCGATGCCATAGCCATCAACTCAAAAACTAAACCATGCACCTGAATATTATCGCCAGACCATTATCTTTATGGTCATAAGGTAAAGGATATCCAGTCAAAACCATAGTATAAATTCTCGCTGTAATATCTTGCTTTTATTTTTTACATATGGCTCTATTCGGTATCCCAAGTATGAGTGATAACTCATCTATTCACTATCGCGTTGAATACCATATTTACGCATTTTTTCTACCAAGGTTGTTCGGCGCATTTTTAATCTGTTTGCGGCATGGGCTACCACGCCTGTTGCTTCATCTAAGGCTTGTTTAATTAATAGATATTCAAGGTTTGCAAGATGCTCTTTTAAATCCAGGCCATCTTCTGGCAAACCAGCTGTTTCTGCTGATGGTATGTCATCTGAAACAGCTCTTGAAATATCGACTACTTGTTTTGCTTCCGCTTGTTTCATAACTTTAGATGTTGGTGTTTCTTCAATTACCGAGACTACAGATGCGGGCAAGTCATCACCAGCAACTTGAAATTTTGCTGGTAAGTCATCGTAATCTACGGTGCCGTATGGATAAAGAATAACCAAACGTTCAACAACATTCGCTAATTCACGTACATTTCCCGGCCATTGATAACGATATAAGGAAGCAATCGCCGCCGAAGTTAAACGCACCGTGCCGCGATTTTCATGTTCGACCCGAGTTATTAATTCATTAATTAATAAGGGAATATCTTCTGGACGTTCGCGTAACGAAGGCATTTCTATCGGAAATACATTTAAGCGATAAAACAAATCTTCACGAAAGCGTCCATCAATAATGTGATCTTCCAAATTACGATGGGTAGCCGCTATAACACGTACATTGGCCACCATCGTTTTATTACTACCTACTCGCTCATAGGTACGTTCTTGCAATACTCGTAATAACTTTACCTGCATCGGTAAGGGCATATCACCTATCTCATCGAGAAATAGCGTGCCGCCTTCAGCCAATTCAAAACGACCTTTACGTGAGGTTATAGCGCCGGTGAATGAACCTTTTTCATGGCCAAATAATTCGCTTTCTAATAGTTCAGCAGGAATGGCGCCACAGTTAACGGGTACAAAAGGTTTTTGTTTTCGAGTCGACATGTGGTGAAGGTTTCGAGCCACCACTTCTTTACCGGTGCCTGACTCACCTAATATCAATACATTAGCATCAGATTCTGATACTTGATCGATCATCCGTTGTACCGCTTTCATTGCGCGACTATTGCCGACTAAACGCCGAAAATCATAAGCTTGATTGTCAGTTGCACCATCATGTTGTCCACGATAAATAATAGCTTGTTGTAAAGCATTACTTAATTGCGGATATTTAACAGGAATCGATAAGGTACCTAATGTGCCGGGAAAATCAATAACATCAGAATCAGGTAGATCTAATTGAAAAACAGGAACTCGTGTTTCATGATTCACTAATTCACGCAATAACTGTTTGGTTTGATGTTTATCACCACAATCACCAACAATCGCCATAGCAATCTTGGATAAATCGCCTGCATCCTCAAACCACAAATCAATATTATTAACAATAACGGCTTGGCAATTTATAAACTCGACCAATGTCGATAATAACTCACGTCGGACAGGATCGACATCCACCAGCAGTACATTGTTTGAACTCATTTTCGCCCCAGCCATTGAAGTTAATGTTACATCGAACAATACGACATAAGTAATTCACAAGCCCAGAGTTAACCATCTTTCTTATTGAATGTCAAAAAAGTGACACTATTCTTTTCAGCAACTAATAAAGGCCCGAAAAATAATGCTTTTTAATTACTATCCTAATAAGCTCAATACCTGCTGAGGTAATGAATTAGCCTGCGACAACATGGCCGAACCTGCTTGCTGCATAATCTGAGATCGGGTCAAATTTGCCGTTTCAACTGCAAAGTCTGCATCCATAATTCTTGAGCGACTTGCTGATAAATTTTCAACCCCCGTAGCCGTTACAGCCAATACGGATTCAAGTCTATTTTGAACCGCACCCCACTCGGCACGCATCGTACTTACATTCTTTAATGCGTTATCAAATGCCGTGATCGCAGTGTTGCCTAAACTGACTACATCTAGCTCATCCAAGCCCAAACCTTCAAGACTCAAGCTGGTTAAATTGACATCTATCGTTTCACCCACATTGCTACCGACTTGGAAAGACACGCTAGATGTTGCTAGCACCGTTTCTGCAGTAGGCCAAACCTCCAAAAATCCCACTAATGGGTTATCCGTTAAATTGGCTGTATCAGGGATAGAACCTATCGAGGTAGTATTGCGAGTTCCGCCACTAGCATCGGCACCACCAATACCACCAGTATCATTATTTGACAAATTCATGGTGCCAATAAATGCCGCGCCATTTGTTTTGAAATCGGCTGCAAAGTCAGCCTGACTAGCTATTCCTGCTTGGGCAAAATAATCATCCATCGTAAGATTAGCACCACCACTTAAATAATTCAGAGCTGCCGGCACGCCACCTGTGGCTAGCGAATCTAAATAACGGGTAGCCACATAAGCAGTAGCATATTCTTTTTGCGAAGCAGTCCAAGCAGGATCATTCGCGCCATCCATCGTATCAATACCATCTACTACTTGTTGCGCAGAAGAACTACCTAACACATTACTTAAACGACTATCGCCACCCGGTATAAACTCTGCGGTACCTTCAGTGAACCAAAGGGGAAATTGCTCTAAATTAGTGGTTGCAGCCATTACGGCATGCGTCATTTCATGAGCAATTAGCTGATCGTATACATTCCCCGCATTTGGATTACCACCATCACGAGCGGCATAAATGGCTTCTAACTCACTGACATCAATGTGCAATTCCATGGTATTTGTTGGTGCATCATAAAAACTGACAAAGGCAGAGGCCGATATCTCAGGGTCCAAAACCACTTTTAAAGTTACATTGCCATCCGCTTCCAAACCAAAATAATCTTTAATAATTATTTCACTTTGCTGTAGCCATGATGTTTGTAAATCAGTAATAATTCGTTTTTCAGTAGCAGATAATGGTGTCGAACCGCCAGTGGCATCAGAGGGTTGAAAGACCTTAATTGAGTTAAATGAAGTATCGCGAGCTACGCGACCAATTTCTTCTTGGATTTGTGATATTTCTTTTTGTAGAGCTTGACGATCTGAGGTTGAATTAGTCGCATTAACAGCTTGAACAGCTAGTTCACGCCCACGTTGCATTAATTCAGATAAGCTGGCCAAGGCGCCTTCAGCCGTTTGAGCCAAAGAAACAGCATCATTAGTATTACGTCCTGCCTGTTGAAGACCACGTATTTGCGTAGTAAAGCGCTCACTAATGGCCAAACCAGCGGCATCATCTTTGGCACTATTAATACGTAACCCAGAAGATAAACGCTCTAAGGTTTGTGCCATCACATTACTATTGCTATTAAGCTGACGCATAGCGTTTAAAGATGAAATATTAGTATTAATGACGCTCATAATTAAGGTCTCCGCTTACGAGTAAGCGTTTTTAGCCTTCGCACCAAGACGTATTTCTTTTAATTTTTTTGCCAGTTCAGATCGCTGTTCTGTACATATAATTCCTAACTGCTCATTGAGTGCAATCATTTCATTCATTAAGTCGCGGAAGATCGTATTCTCTTTATCAGACAAATCAAATTTTTCAAGATTTATTGAACGCACTAAAGACTGACGCTTGGCATCTAATTCAGCAAATTCATCCCACTCTGACAATTCAGCATGCAAAATTAATTGCCTGCTTATTACAATAACGTCTGTGGCTAAATCGAACAGTGTATTCATCGTGATTGTTATTTAGACGTCGTATTGTGATGTTCTTGAGGAATGGCATCCCAACCTGACTTAACCTGAATCATCAACTTGGCCACTTCATCAATCAGTTTGACATCATTTTTAATATTCGCTTCCAATAACTTTTGTTCCATATAGCTATACAAAGCATACAAGTTCTCAGCAAATTCACCACCGACTTCCACGTTCAAACATGAACGCAAGCTGTCGATAATAGAAATCGTCCAACTGATATTTTCGCCTTTTTTAGCGATATCCTTGACAATCATAAAACGTCTTGCAGCCAACAACTTATCCAATGCACCTTCCATCAACATTTGTACCAAACGATGAGGTGAAGCCGTCTCTGCACCACCTTGAATATAATTATGTTGATATTGCTTCATTGCAGCGCTGGCATTCATGTTTTTATCCTTTTCCATATCTTTTTAAACAACATCAAGTAATGTTGCTCTCATCTCCTATATCGTCAGTTTGGATGGAATCTTTAGTCAAAAACAGTAAATATTTGAAATTAAATCTGCAAAAAGGTTCATTGTTAAACTTAAGGCTCTATCGGGTTAAAACCCGACCTACATTATTATTAATAGAAATCATGAGGGTTGGATTTAAATCCAACAAAGTAGCTCAACGAAATCACGTCCAACAAAAATTAACGTCCAATAGAATTAGGTTCAGGCAAACTTGCCAACTGCTGCGTCATATAATCACCTAACGATGTCAGCTGGGCAACTAATATATCCATCGCAGTAAATTGTGCACGATAGCGTGCATCTAAAGAAGCTAATCGACGATTTAATAACTCACGGTCAGCATCAAGAGAATCAATACTAGATTGCAAGCCACCCTCTCGAGCAGTCAAAATACCGTCGGTTGAAATATAACGTTCCAACACACTATCCAATGATTTTGCCAATCCATTTTCAGATGCAAATAATTGTGACACAGCCGTATAATCGTTTGTCATCACTGTATCGAGTTTTGCTGAATCAACTTCTAAATGCCCTTCATCATTGGTAGTGATACCGATCGCTACTAAAGAGTCAAAGCCCAATCCCGAGATAGAACTCGTCATAGTTTGTCTTATTTGATTTTGGACACTACGTAATGCTGAGTCACCTAACAAGGTGCCAGCCGCACCAGTATCAGCATTATAAGAAGATAAGTTAGCCATGGTATCAGCTAAAGAATTGTAGGCGGTGACAAAGCTGTTCACATTTTTAATCAGTGAACCTTTATCCAAACCTATTGCTAACGACTCAACTGTTCCGGGCGACGCCGAATCCAGAGTAAATTTAACACCTGCAATTACATCAGAAAACGAATTACTATCACGCGTAACGGGCTGATCATCTACATTGATAATGGCATCTTGTGCTGCTTGAACAGTGGTTAAATTAACCGTTGCTAATCGTGATAAACCTGCCGTATCAGTAGACTGACCATCACTATCGCTAACGACAATTCCAATCGTATTCGCAGAACCTAATTTATCTGAGGTTAAAACTAATCGTGAGCCACCATCTACATTAATAATTGAGGCTGTAAGCCCTGGATTATCGCTTGCGGCATTAATCGCATCACGTAATCCTGCTAAGGTATTATTTTCGCCATCAACGGTAACATTAAAAGTCTTAGCGCCTAAGCTAATGGCTAATGAACCTATTCCTACCACTTCATCAGCTGACGTGAAATTGCCCGAACGTGATTTGGCAGATTCCGCCAATTGAATCACTTCAATATTGTATTTTCCTGGTACAGCTGTTTTATCAGCCGTCGCAGAAAATACCTCAGTATTGCTTGAAGTCGATGTTCGTCCTAAAAAATCCGCGGGATCATTCAATTTCTTAACTGCTGTTTGAAAGCTACTTAACGCACTTTTTAAGCTACCGTAAGCGGATAAATCCGCTTGCCAGGTTGCTTCTTTTTTATTGATTCGCGTTGTAGCTGGCTCACCTTCGGCCGCTATTAACTGGGTGACCAAGCTTTCAACATCAATGCCTGAGCCTATACCATTTGCCGTAATAGCCATTTGAGTTACCTCTTCCTAAATGTTGGATTAAAATCCAACCTACATCGTCCTGCATAAGTCAGGTTTCAGCCCGACAATTTCTCTACTAATATTAGATTAAAATCCAAGCTATACTTCAACACTCATCAGGCTAACAGTACTATCCCTATTTTCAGCTATATGTCTTGCAATAACCAATACTTCTTCTGACGGGAACTGACGAATAATTTCCTCAGTTTTTTTGTCTAGCACAGTAACAACATCTTTACCGCTGTCTTCATCAATAGTGAACTGCAAGCTTCGTTCCACTTTTTGCATATGTTCATTGATTTGTGCGACTGCACTCTGTAAAGATTCACGCTGCTGACTGACTTCATCCCGCTTAGCGGTTGATGCTGCTTCAGCTTGAGCAGCCTTCTCTGCGCTGACATTAGTAACTGTCACAGCTGAAGAAGCTCTGGTCGGCGCACGGCCTTCCAAAGCAACTGGGTTAACATGATTATTTGTAACTTCCATCACAATATCCCCTTCATATTATTAAAGAGAAATGGAGAGCCTAACGTCTTAGGCTCTCCAGCCCCTTTATAACTTAGCCCAATAAACTCAATACGTTTTGTGGCAAAGCGTTAGCTTGTGACAGCATGGCAGTACCCGCTTGTTGCAATATTTGAGCGCGTGTCAAGTTTGCAGTTTCTGCAGCAAAGTCCGCGTCAAGAATACGACTACGTGCCGCACTTAAGTTCTCAACCGCTGTACTTAAGTTACTAATGGTTGATTCAAAACGGTTTTGAATCGCACCAAAGGTGCTTCGCAAGTCACTCACTGCACCTAAAGCTGAATCAATACGTCGTATGGCATCATTAGAGTCAGAGACACTTGTCACAGTAAGGCCAGTCAAACCTGTAGTACTAACCGCTGCAGATGGGATACCTAATGTAGTGGCACCTGTTGTACCTGACACAGTGATCGCTTCACTTGAATAAATGCTCATTGTGCCATCATCATTCAACTCGGCGGTCGCATTGCCTGCTAATGCGGTATTCACTGCATCAACAACAGATTGTGCCGTTGTGTAATCACCTGCGGCAACACTCACTGCTGTTGCATCGCCGATTTGGATATCAAACCCACCAGACGCAATGGTTAAGGTTGAACCGGCAGCACCAGCGACATCAACAATCGTACCCAACATAGTAGCCGCATCCGTTCCCACCGATGCTGGTGTTGGAGCAGTGGCTGCTGCGCCTGTCGCTGTAGTCGTTAACACTAACTCGCCGCCAGTACCTGCTGAAGCAACAACAGTTGTGTTGCTAGCCGCAGTTAAAGCATTATTAATTACGCTGACTAAATCGCCAATAGCAGTAATATTACTATCAAGTGTAATGGCCGTTCCACCAATGGTAATTGATTCATTGGCTGATGTATCAGCATCTGCACCTGTTGCATCTACAGCATTTGTAGTTGCCAATGTACCCGATGCAGTACCGATAGCATTACCGTTAGTGCTTGGCAGGCCAGCTGTTGCGTAAGTAAGTGTCACAGTGTCTGTACTTGCAGCTGCCGTAACATCATCAAATGCAGTATACGCAGGAGTTGCATCAGCTTTATATGCTGCAATACCCGCAGAAAGTGCACTGGCAGTGGTATCAGCTGTTAATGGTGTTCCTGTCATATCACGAGTGATTGTGACATTCGTTGCATCAACCACTGTTTCACCAGCCGAGCCACCCTGTGCAAACGTAAATGTCACGCCATTTACAACTAATGAATCGGCATCAACGGCTGCTGTTGTGACTTGGATTGTAGAGGTACCTAACGTGGCTGCAACGGTACTAAAATCAGTCGGCGAGATAGCTGCTGAAGTTGAGGTTCCTGCTGTGCCAGTTTCTGATGCAACCGTGTTTAAGTCAATAGTTGATGTAGCTGACGCAGTGTTACCAATCGCTCCTTGACGCATACTTGTACTCAAATCAAGGCTAATAGTTTCACCCACGTTAGCGCCAACTTGGAAAGCAGCATTACCAAAAGTACCATCCAGAATTTTTTGACCGTTAAAGGCAGTTGTACTTGAGATACGATCAATTTCTGCTAAACGTTGTTGTACTTCTAGATCAATCGCTTCACGATCAGAAGATGAGTTAGTCGCATTGGCAGATTGCACCGCTAGTTCACGAATACGTTGTAAGTTTGAGCTTACTTCACCCAATGCACCTTCAGCCGTTTGTGATAATGAAATCGCATCATTAGCATTACGTGATGCTTGGTTTAAACCACGAATTTGTGTAGTAAAACGATCTGAAATCGCAAGACCTGCCGCATCATCTTTAGCACTATTGATACGCAGACCTGATGATAAACGTTCCAATGAAGTCGCAAGCGAAGATTGTGATTGTGTTAGATTTCTTTGTGCATTCAAAGATGCAACATTGGTATTAATTACTGAAGCCATGACATTTTCTCCAAAATGAGTGGGTGTCTACCCGTTCCATATTTAGCAGATATACATCCTAACGTGGTGTATTCACTGCTTCCGGTAATGTTAACGACTATGGATGAAATAACTTTAGTCTTTTTTCAATTTTAATTTGTGTGTGCCATTGAAGGCTTAAATTTCGTGGGTGGGGTTTTAACCCAACATGATTTGCCACTAACCGTCGGGTTAAAACCCGATCTGCGCAGTGTCATAAACAAAAACCCAACCTACATAATATTAGGTTGGGTTCTAATTATTCAGACATGGCTTGGGTTTCAACCCAAGATGACTTGCCACTACCTGTCGAGTTAAAACCCGACTTACGCAGGGTCATAAACAAAGACTCGATCTACAAGTTTAACCTTGCAACAAACTCAATACGTTTTGAGGTATCGCATTCGCTTGCGATAACATCGCTGTACCTGCTTGTTGTAAGATTTGAGCCCGTGTCAAGTTTGCCGTTTCTGCAGCAAAGTCGGCATCCATAATTCGGCTTCGCGCTGCACTTAAGTTCTCAACCGCAGTACCTAGGTTACTAATCGTTGATTCAAAACGGTTTTGAACCGCACCAAAGGTGCTTCGTAAGTCACTAATTGACGTCAAAGCGGAATCAAGGCGACGAATAATATCATTAGAAGAAGCAACGTCTAAGATGTTGCTTCCCGTTAAGCTGCCATCAGCTACTGTTGATGCTGGTAAACCGAGTGTCGTTAAACCCTCTGTTCCAGTGATGGTCACATCTTGATCAGAAAAAATACTCATGGTGCCATCATCGTTCAGCGAGGCTGTTGCATTGCCTGCTAATGCCGTATTTACCGCATCAACAATAGATTGTGCAGAGGTATAACTGCCATTAGCAATAGAAACGGCAGTAGACGTACCAAGTTGAATTTGGAAATCAGCCGCATCATCAATGACCAGCGTTGCACCATCGACACCCGCTGTAGACGTTGCGCCAGTGGTAAACGTCGCGGCATCAGTCCCAGCAATTACAGGCGCTGTTGCAGCAGTACCCGTTGCGATTGTTGATATTGTCAAAGCACCCGCACCATCACCTGATACAGCGTAAGTACCTGCTGCCTGAGTATCTAATGCCGCTTGTAACAATACAATGTTAGCTGCTTCATCGGCACCATCAAGGGTAATGTTTGAACCACCATCGACAGTAATAACCTTATTAGCTGTCGTAACAGCTGCTGCACCCGGTGTTGTTTCAGAAGAAGTTACTGCTGCTGTTGTACCATCAGCACTTCCTAAAGTACCTAGAGTACTCGTAGAGGTATCAAATGTTATGGCTGTACCATCTGTTTTTGATAGAACAAGATCACCACCAGACAAGGTTCCTGAAGTAATAGTATATGCACCTGCTGATGCGTCAACGAATGCAGTCACCGCAGCATCAACTGCAGCCGCATTATCAACAACGGAGGTACCTTGTGCAAAGCTTAAATTAACCGCTGCAGCGCCATCAACAGTAAGAATGAAGTCTTCAGCAGCATCAGAAGAAGCGGTACCTGCAATAGCTGATACCGTTGTTTCTGATGGCGTTGCAGGAACTGTAGCAAAGTTAAAATCAGCAACTACGCCACTAACAAAGCTACCCGCCGTGCCAGTAGTGCTCGCTACCGTGTTTAAATCGATAGAAGATGTCGCAGTAGCCAAAATACCTATATCACCAGGTCGCATACTAGTACTTAAATCTAAAGTAATTGTTTCACCGACATTCGCGCCTACTTGGAAGGCCGCCTGACCAAAACTGCCATCAAGGATTTTTTGACCGTTGAAGGAAGTTTGACTTGAGATACGGTCAATTTCTGCAAGACGTTGCTGTACTTCTAAATCCAGTGCGGCACGGTCAGAAGCCGAGTTAGTGGCATTGGCAGACTGTACCGCTAGTTCACGAATACGCTGTAAGTTATTGGTAACCTCACCTAATGCGCCCTCAGCCGTTTGTGATAATGAAATCGCATCATTAGCATTACGTGATGCTTGGTTTAAACCACGAATTTGTGTTGTAAAACGATCTGAAATCGCAAGACCTGCCGCATCGTCTTTGGCACTGTTAATACGTAAACCAGAGGATAAACGTTGTAATGAAGTGGCAAGTTCTGATTGCGAGCTATTCAGGTTCCGCTGTGCATTTAAAGATGCAACATTGGTATTGATTACTGAAGCCATTGTTAGTTTCCTTTATCTAATATAAGAATAAACTCAATGGTAGCTGTGTTGTTTTTTTGACAGACAACCATCGTGTGTAGGTTGTAAAGCAATGGCTGTGCCATGTTTTAATTTATATGTATTTCAAATAGTTGGATGTATTTTTGCCGAATAACAAATGATCGGTATTATGGTGTGTGGTTATTTTGTTTTGTGGATCTTGATTGCAGGACTTGGATTTATCGGGTTGAAATCCGACCTAGGTGGCATTTCGTGGGTTGGGTTTTAACTCAACATGATCGGCGACTAACCGTCGGGTTAAAACCCGACCTACGGGTAGTTAAATTGCCCCCAAACTACAGGTAGTTAAATAATGACAAGCCCTGCACTTTGGCAAATGATTGTTGTGCAGCTTGTAACCCTGTCATTTGTAAGCTTAAACGCGAAATAGCTTCGGCATAATCTAAATCTTTAATTTCTGATAACGCTTTTTGCATATTCACAGATATACCTTCATTAATCTGATTTTGCTGATCAATAGAGTTTAAGCGTGAGCCGACTTTAGCCCTAGTATCAATTACAACGCCTAATGAAGCGCTGATGTTCGTCAGAAAATCGCCATTATTCGGCGAGCCATTCGGACCAACATTATTGGAAATTAAAGCATTCGCAAAATTTTCAATTGTTTTAAACATTGATTGGCTGCCGAGTGTTTCTGATCTTTCAATAACCATTTGGTCACCTTCTGCAGGTGCACCTGTTAGCTTGACCGTAAGTGACGGAAAGCTAGGGTTAAGCTCACTTAAATCAACACTTATGCCATCTACGTAATCTACTGTGGCAGTATTAGTGCCATCTGTTATTTGATATTGAGCTGGTACACCAACAATTGGCGTCGGTATGGCCAGTGGATCTGCTATTATTTCTGCCTGATAGGTAAAGCTAATAGCTGAGAATGTTTCGGCAGCACCTGAGTCAACCGTAATGCTTGCTTGTCCAGTGCCAGTGCCATTGGTTACTGTCAATTCATCGCCTATAGCGGGCGTATCACTAAATGTAACGGTCATAGGTGGCGTTATTAAATTAAAACTGGTTGGTCCTGGTGCGGTGTAAGGATAAAGATTTCCAGCACCATCGTCATAATTAGTACCATCAAAGGTAAACGTTTTCGAGAAAGCATCACTGCCACCGGCGTAGTTATTTATTGCAACTGAACTATCTCCAGTATTAGCAACATTAGCGCTTACAACAGGGGTTAAGGTTGTCGTTGTCGTTGTCGAAATTAATGGCGCTTCAAACACCTGATTACCAGGATCATTGGTCGCAATCAATACGCCTTCGCCTACTTTTATATTGCGTTGACCTTCATCGCCTTGATAATCACCATTAATGGTTCCATAGGGTTGGGTATTAGATTTAAACCCCGAAAATAAATAATCGCCGCTTGAATCGCGGGTATTTGCCAATGCTAAAAGTTGCTCATTGAGCTGCTTAATCTCTATCGCAATTGTCTGTTTATCAGCTTGGGTATTGGTGGCATTTAAACCTTGAACAGCGAGTTCTCGGATCCGCTGCAGCATGCCCGTTGCACTATCTAATACACCTTCTTCGTTTGATTGTTTATTTTCAGCTTTGGTCGCATTAGCTAAATATTGCTCTGACAAACTAACTTCACGTTGCAAATTTAAAATTTGCACTGAACCCGCGGGATCATCTGACGGGTTTAAGATTCTATTGCCCGTTGAAACTTGCAGCTGTGTTTTGCTTAGTTCAGCCTGCTTATTAAGCATCGCCGAGAGGTTTTGATCAAAAATATAAGCTGTGGATACTCGCATAATAATTACCTCGTTTTACATCGCGCTCATCAATGAATTAAATACGGTATTGGATACCGTAATAATCTGTGATGCAGCTTGATAAGCTTGTTGAAATTTAATCAGGTTTGCAGCTTCTTCATCCAAGTTTACGCCTGAAACTGATTCATAACGCAGGCTGGTTTGATCGAGTAGACCTTTCTGCGTTTGCTGACCTACATTGGCTTGGTGAGTTCTGGTGGCAACGTTCGCCACTAAAATACCATATGCATCACCAAAAGAACGCGTTGCAACCCCGTTAACTGGATTGAGTGTTTTTGCCGTTTGTAATTGACTGAACGCCAGTGCATTTCGGTTATCACCTACCGCAGTGAAGCTGCCATTATTACTATTACTAATCGTGAAGCGATCAGTAATAGAAGGAACGCCCGATAGGGTGATTTTTATATCTGGTGCTACTATCCCACCCGTAAAAGTGAGTGAAGACAAATCATACGATTTTCCGCTATCAACACCAGGTGTGTAGGGAATTATCGCTGTTTCGCCTTGATAGCTAACCGTATATTGATTACTCGCAAAGCTGAGTTGAATATCACCAGCCAATGCTTGTCCGCCAGCAGGGTTAACCAAAGAGCTTACTTTAGTAACATTTAGTTGAGCCGTACCCGCGTTATTTGCATTCGTTGTTGTTGAAACAGGGAATGCTACCGCTATATCACGCGGATCAGTTATCGCTAATCGAATGCTACCCGCGTCTTGCGTTAAGAGATCGCTAGGTTCAAAAAAGTTGCCGCCGGTATTACCGTCGAGCGTTAAACCAACAGTATGCTGAGCATTAATCGTATTAATCATGCCTGCGGCTAATGCATCAATTTCAGCTCTAGCGGGATCAATGACATCTTGTCGAACACTCAGTAAGCCACCAATTGAACCACCTGTTAATTGTGATGACACATTAATGCTACTCGGGCCATACCCTACTTCACTACGTGTAGTATCTAGCGGATTAGTGATGACTTTTAGTGCTATTGCCGATTGCCCTACAACTAAGGCTTGGCCATTACCAATAAATACGTTGACCGCACCATTACTCTGTACATTAGTAGAAACTGAAATATAGCCTGATAATTGGTTGATAAGTTGATCACGTTGATCCATTAAATCATTAGGCGCTACACCCGCACCACCAGATGCTTCGGTAATCGCTTGATTAAGATCGGCAATACCTTGCGAGAGAATATTGACATCTTTTATAGCGGAATCAAGATTAACATTCACTTGTTGATTAAATGCGTTTAGCTGGGTATCGAGCGTATTAAAACGCTTTGCTAAGGTATCTGCTTCTGTGAGCATAACTTGGCGAGCAGGAATAGATGTCGGATCATCGGCGACATCTTGCACCGCATCAAAAAATCCTTGTAGGCCTGAACTAAGTGATAATTCTGGCGCTCCAAGCAAATCATCCACTTGGCTAGCAAAGGTAGAAAATGTAGAAAATGATTTTTCTTGTGAAGTAAAGATGCGTACTTGATCGGATAAAAACGAGTCAAATATCCGCTCAACACTGTTTACAGTGACCCCTGACCCAATATAGTAACCGCCTTCAAAATTAGGGGTTTGTGTGCCTTGTATAACTCGCTGACGATTATAACCATCGGTATTAACGTTACTAATGTTGTTACTAGTGGTGGATAACGAAGCTTGAGTTGTCAGAAGTGCCGATGTACCAATATTTAACATGCTCATTATTAAAGCCCTCTATCCGTCAATTTATCGACGAAAATCATGAATGCTCTTGCTGTTGCGAGATTTGTGCCAATGTTGAGCTGTTCAAGATTTGTTTAATTTTATCGGCATAATCAGGATCGGTTGCATAACCTGCTTTATGCAAACCTTCAATAAAGCGCTCTGGATCATGCGTTTGTTTTAATGCATTTTGATAGCGTGGTTGTGTTTGTAAAAAATCAACATAATCATTAAAGCTGTCTTGGTAATTATCATACGACCTAAACTGCGCTTGTTCTTTAACTGCAACTCCATCACGATATTCCATCGTTCCTGTTGTAGCGTGCTCTCCCTGCCAGCGACTATCCGCTTTGATATTAAATAAATTATGGCTTGAACGACCATTAGACTTATCAATAATATGTTGTCCCCAGCCCGTTTCTAATGCCGCTTGCGATAATATAACTTCAGGAGTGACGCCAATTCTTTGTGCTGCTGGTTTTGCCATTGGCAATAGCTGTTGCACAAAGCTTTCTGGCGAATCAAATACAAAGTTTCTCTGCATTGCCGAAGTATTAATTTCAGTTGTTTGAATTTCAGCAGCCGGTTTTGCCTGCATTATTTGCTGGAACAAAGCGGGATTTTCAATAGACTGTAATGCGGGTCTTACGGACACCGTGTCCATACCATAGGCTTGAGTTTCACCATTGGGGTTTATTTTAGACTCAAGTTGACCGCCTAATTGACGAATAATGGCGTCTTGTAAACCAAGCCCACCTTTTTTTGATAAGTCCATCGCTAGTTGCTGATCAGACATATCACGATACATATCACTTTGGGAGCTATCAAAAATGCCTTCCCCCAAACTGGCTTGGCGCATACTTTTCAACATCATGCCGGTAAATAAAGCCTCAAACTGACCCGCAACCTGCTTTAAGGTTTCTTGATCTTTTGGATCAACTGTTGCTGAATGCCTAAGTTCTGCAAGACCATTAAAGTCGATCGAAGTCTGCTGTACTGGCTTCATTACATTAACTCCGCTTTTTGTCGGGTTAAAGTCCGACCTATAGCCAGCACCGTGGTAGCTTGGGCTTTAGCCCAACAAAGCCTGAATAAAGAGATCCGTAACATGATTAAATAACAATCAACTCAGCACGTAGGGCACCTGCTTGTTTTAATGCCTCTAGAATAGCCACCAAATCACCTGGTGCAGCACCAACTTGGTTAACGGCCTTCACGATATCTTCAAGCGATACACCTGAATTAAAAAGAAACATTCGGCTGTCTTCAGCGGTTACCGCGATATCAAAATTAGGGGTAATAACTGTTTCACCATTAGAGAATGCATTAGGTTGGCTTACCTCGGTATTCGCTGAGATAGTGACCGATAAATTACCATGAGTAACGGCTGCAGGGCTCACACGTACATGCTGTCCAATTACAATCGTACCCGTACGTGAGTTCACTACAATTTTCGCCGCTGCTTCACCAGGATTAAGCTCAAGATTTTCAATTAAAGATAAAAATGGCACCCGTTGGCTAGGATCTCGAGGTGCATTAACATTAATAGAGGAAGCATCCATTGAGCGTGCAGTTCCCTTACCTAAAGTGTGATTGATTGAATCTGCTAAGCGACTCGCCGTTGTAAAATCAGGCTGGTGCAAATTCAAAATAATGCTGTCACCGACATTAAATGCGTTACCTACTGTACGTTCTACTGTTGCACCGTTGGGAATACGCCCCGCACTCGGAATATTGACTGTTATGCGTGAACCATCACTGGCTTCAGCCCCAAAACCACCCACAACTAAATTTCCTTGCGCCATCGCATAAATCTGACCATCAGCACCTTTAAGTGGCGTCATAATCAAACTACCACCACGCAGACTTTTGGCATCACCCAAAGATGATACGGTGACATCTATCGTTTGCCCTGGCTTGATAAAGGCAGGCAAATCAGTATGAACGGTTACTGCAGCCACATTTTTACTCTTAGGATCGGTACCTGGCGGTGTGGTCACCCCCATTTCGCGTAACATATTTCGTAAACTTTGACCGGTGAAGTACTTCGTTTTATCACCCGTGCCATTTAAGCCCACGACCAAACCATAACCTACTAATTGGTTAGATCGCACACCAGCAATTGAAGCGAGATCTTTAATTCGTTCTGCTGAAGCTATTTGAGAGATGAGCAACATGGTCAGTGTTATTAATACTGTTCTTATATTCATTTTGTTCCCCTTAAAACGGCATTAATGCACTAATGAAAAACCGACCTAACCAGCCCATCACATTGGCATCATTAGTCGGACCGTCGCCGACATAGGACATTTGGACGTCGGCAATTCGTTTTGATGAAATCGAATTAGTAGAATCAATATCACGCGGACTGATCATGCCTGCAATCCGCAGATATTCATTACCTTGGTTGATGGTCATCACTTTCTCACCACGAATAACCATATTGCCATTAGGTAAAACTTCAACGACGGACACACTGATATCGCCACTCAATTTATTTTCTAAATCACTATCACCAGCCCCATCAAAGTCATGCTCTGATTCTAGACTCATCGATAAATCGTTATTACTATTGCTCGCTAAAGGCAATATTCCCGGTGCATTAAATTGCACGCCTGAACCCAAAAGAGTAGGAGAGGTAATATTGTTACTATTAGATTTGCTGATTGTCGTGGCGGATGTTTTCTCGGCGGTTGTTTTTTCTTCTAATTTGACCGTCAAAATATCGCCAACACGACGAGCACGATAATCTTCATAATAAGAAACGTTTGTACCAACATCAAAAATAGCACCATCTGTTCGCTGCTGTTCGGGCAGTGCGACTGGTCTAACAGCCGCATAAGCGGGATCGCGTTTCACGGCAGTTGTCGTACAGGCTGTCAGCAATATTAGACTGCTGAGTGCCAAAAATCGTATCAAAAATGTCATGATAACTCTCCAAATAGCTAGGTTGTTTAGACTAATGCAGAGTTTGTGCCAAGATAGAATTATAACTTCGGTTAAATTGTATATGTCTCAACATCAGATTAAAAATACCGAGTTACACCTAATCCATTTCCAAGCTTTTGGCTGTATCTTACTTAAATATAACAAAAAAATATTTACATCATGACGTTCTAAGCGTATTTTGTTACCTAGAGATATGGATAACTCGTTATACAAACCAATGATGCCGCTATTTTGAGAGAGAGCTTTAATGTCTAATCAATCTTCTTTTCCTCCTGTTTACAACGATCCTATTCAAAAGGCATCTGAAAACTTGAGGCAAGTAATACCGCTAATTAGCAAACATAAAATTCCTGTTAACCCTGCTAATTATGCTGTTTGGTATGAATATGTGTCAGGCGACAATCACACCTTGGTTGAAGAGATTAACAATCGACTTGCTCAACATTTACCTATATCGACTGAATTTGCACAACACTTGTTTGAAAAACATGTACTAATGGGGATGCCTGAGCGCCTTGAATCAACCAATAATGGTTTAAAGCTAGTCGTTGATAATACCCTAGGCAACCTCCACAAAACTGAAGCTGATGCAGCACACTCTATTAGTGAATTAAACAATACCAAAAGCTTATTAAACAATTGTCGTGACATTAACGAGCTACATAATTTAGTCAGTGATATTCTTGCTTCGACACAAATGCTCAGTAAGGCAAGCAATGATCTTAAACAAGATTTAGAAAAATCATCTCAAGAAATAGCCAAGCTTAAGGCAGAATTAAATACCGTTAAAGAAGCCTCTCGTACTGATGGTTTGACGGGATTATTAAATCGTGGGGCATTTAATCACGAATTAGATGCCGTCTGTGAGCAGCCAAATACCGATATTGCATTAGCTTTGTTTGATCTCGACCATTTCAAAAAAATTAATGATACCTATGGTCATGTTCTTGGCGATAAAGTGTTGCAGTATTTTTCAAATTTACTTCAAAAACATGCTGGTGAAAGTCACTTAGTCGCACGATATGGTGGTGAAGAAATGGCAATGATCTTAATGAATATATCACTTGAAGAAGCGAAATCAATAACGAATAAGATTTGCGTTGCGCTTGCTGATAGCCGCTTAAAAAAGAAAGGTCAAGAAGAGTATATTAATCAAATCACCGTTTCAGCTGGTGTCAGTATGTTACAAGCCGAAGATTCAGCAGCAAGTATTATTGATCGTGCCGACCAAGCCTTATATCAATCAAAAAATAATGGTCGAAACCAAGTTACTATTCTATAGATTAAATACTTTATTTAAAGCTATAAAACGTCGTACTTAAATATTTGACCACCGATTCACGTTCAGCATCCGACCAGTTAGCATCGGCAGCTATAGCACAGCCTTTTACTCGCTGTTGCAAACTTGCCAACGTTGTCACCTTACGATCAGCCCGAGTATAAAGACTGGTTGGCTTACCTCCCGTTAGCGAAGCATGACATTGTAAACAAGCAGCATCATGTAAGCTCTGCCCTTGCGCCATCACCATCGGTGATAATGCAAGAAGACCTATACTAAGAAACGTTATTCTGCTCATGCTTTACTCGCTTGTAAATTGGCAATACGCAAACTTGCCGGTGGATGTGAGTCATAAATGGCTGACACTAGAGGATCTGGTGTTAACGTGCTGGCATTTTCTTGGTACAAAGCAACCAGAGCAGCGATAAGATCATCGGCATTTGATACGGAAGCCGCATAAGCGTCTGCTTCATATTCATATTTACGTGATAAACCGGTCATCATTGGATGTAAAAAGAAACTAAAAACCGGAATAACCATCATGAATAAAATTAACGCCATCGCACTGGATTGTGTGTCGACACCTAATCCCGTGTAAAACCATGACTCGGCTGATGCCCATCCCAGAATAGCCAGTCCAATCAAGCTTAATATCGCCATCACTCCCATGTTTTTGATCACATGTTTACGACGGAAATGACCTAATTCATGTGCCAACACCGCTTCAATCTGGTCTTCACTTAACGTCTTTAACAAAGTATCAAAAAATACAATTCGTTTGTTATTACCTAAACCGGTGAAATACGCGTTACCGTGACCACTACGACGCGAGCCATCCATCACATAAATTCCTTGGCTTTTAAAACCACAGCGCGCTAGTAGTGCCTCAACGCGTGCTTGTAAACTAGCATCATCCAATGGTGTGAACTTATTAAATAAAGGGGCAATGAAAGCAGGATATGCCCACATCATTAAGATAGCGAAGCCAATCCATGCCGCCCATAAATAAAGCCACCAATAATCGCCGGTGCTATCCATTAATGTTAATGCGCCCCAAATTAACGGTGCGCCAATAATGAGCATCAATAAAGTTTGTTTAAGTAAATCGGCCAAATATAAAGAAGGGGTATTGTTATTAAAACCAAATCGCTGCTCTAAAACAAAGGTGCGATACCATGACAAAGGTAAATCTAATATTGAACCAATCACAAAAAAGCTCAGGATAAATACGATACCTGTTAGCGTCGCTGACCAACCCATCATCTGCCAAGCACCTGATAGCCATGCCAAACCACCACCTAATGTCCACGCCAATAACAATACGGCACCTAATACATTTTCTATTCTATTTAATTTACCTTTTGCAACGGTATAGTCAGCGGCTTTTTGATGCGAAGCCAACTTAACTTGTTCTCTAAATGCGCTCGGTACTTGTCCTCTATTCGCTTGAACGTAATGGCTTTGTCGTAATGATAGCCACAACTCAATGCCTATCATCAGTGCTAATGCGGCAAGAAAAACCCAAGTAAATTCATTCATATTTTCATCCAAAAAATTCATACATGTCATGCAGGTTAGCCTTTGATACAATCTCTGGCAAGTAAGTTCATTCACTCACTAACAAAAAGACGGACATTATGGCTAAAAGTAAAAAAAATCTAATATGGATTGATCTAGAAATGACAGGCCTTGATACAAATAATGACGAAATTATAGAGATTGCAACAATTGTTACCGATGCTGATCTAAATATTTTAGCCGAAGGCCCGATCCTTGCAATCCACCAGCCTGATGCCATTCTAGAACGTATGGATGAATGGAATACCAAACAACATGGCGGTTCAGGCTTAGTAGAACGCATCCGTAATAGCACCACAACCGCTGCGGAAGCCGAAAGACAAACCCTTGAATTTTTAAGCAAGTACGTACCTGCAGGAACATCGCCAATGTGTGGTAACAGTATTTGCCAAGATCGACGTTTCATGGCCCGCATCATGCCGGAACTTGAAGCCTTTTTTCATTACCGAAATCTTGATGTTAGCTCATTAAAAGAATTGGCCCGTCGTTGGGCACCTAAAGTTGAAAAAAGTTTTAAGAAAAAATCATCTCACCTTGCGATGGATGATGTTAAAGATTCCATTCGTGAACTAGAACATTATCGTGAGCACTTTATAAAGCTACCGGAATAAGCAAAACTTGCAATAGTCGGGCCCCTGGACTCATTGCAAGTATTAAGCATGGGATAACATAAATAATGACGATCCAATCTCACATTACCTTCTGGCTAACATCTTGCCTATTAATGCTGTTGGGTCCCATCTCTATTGCTCATGCTGAAGCTGTTATTTTAAAGGGTGATAACCCAACGCCTATCGCATTAGCACCGCACTATCAGTTACACATTGATAGTCAACATACGTTAAGCATAGATGATGTTTTATCACCTAGTAATAAGCTTGAATTTGCCCCTGTAACAGACCAAAATTATAAACTTGAGCTTCACCAAGCAGCGTTGTGGTTTAAAGTCGATGTAACAAATGCCAACGCCTACGATATTAAACAGTTGCTGGAATTCAATTTCCCATTGCTTGATGATTTAGGTATTTATATAGTTCACAAACACAGTAAACGTATTTTGGCTCGTTTTGACGCTAATAATACTCAATCATTTAATAGCCGCCTGTACCAGCATTCCAATTTCATTTTTCCTGTCACCCTTCCAGAAAAATCAGATCTTATTTTCTATTTTCGTATTAAGTCTGATCGCTATATCGCGGCAGATGCAACGTTATGGCAACCTAGTGCTTTTGCCGAACAAGACCAACTTACTTATTTTTTAATCTGCCTGTATCTAGGTCTTCTGATTAGCTTGATCTGTTACAACCTATTTCTGTTTATTCTAATTCACGATACGCATTATATTTACTACGCCTTATTTTCTAGTGCCATGTTGTGGGCAGTGGGTTCGTACCAAGGCATATGGTTTGAACTTTTGTGGCCTACTCTGCCTCACTGGCAGAGCTTGTCGATCCCTATTAGCTTTGCTGTTTCTGGATTGTTTGCGATCTTTTTTTCCCGGTCTTTTCTACAGACGAAATCAGAAGTACCCATTCTGGATAAGGCTTTTATTTACATCGGTATCGTCTTTGTACTAACACTCTGCGCCACTCCTTTTATTGCCAGCACACTGAGCATGAAAATAATCGCGCTATGTACACTTATCTTTACATTTATTGCTTTCAGTACAGCCAGCCTACTGAGCATAAGAGGCAGTTGGCTAGGTCGAATTTATCTTATTTCATGGTTAGTATTTTTGATTGGCGTTGCATTATTCTCAGCTCAAACATTGGGGTGGTTACCTAATAATCGCTGGACTCATAACAGCATAATCTACGGTAGTGCTTTAGAAATCATTATGTTGTTTTTTACACTGGCACAAAGAATGACCTTGCTCAACAATGAAAATAACTACTCTCGACAAGAAATCTTTAAAGCTCAAAATCAGCTTATCAATACTTTGAGAGACAATGATCGACAACTATTTAATCTCGTCAAAAAAAGAACCACAACATTGGAAAAGGCAAATGCATACTTGCTCTCTCAACATGGCAAAATGTATGACACGCTAACAGGGCTGGCAAACGCCGCGCTGATCACTGAACAGCTTCAGCTATTGCTAACGGCGTGTAAGCGTAAAAAGACGAAACTAGTCGTTTTATTGTTAAATCTAAATAATTTCAAGGATGTTAACACTAAATTTGGTCATGAAATCGGTGATAAATTGCTGATAACTATCGCCGCTAAAATCCGAGATAACTTACGTGAAAGTGATATTGCAGCTAGAACCAAAGGTGATGAATTCATCATTTTGCTTGATGTAAATAATACCAATAAAGACCCTGAACAAATTAGTCGGAAGATTAAAAAAGCGATGACTCAAACAACGATTATTGACGGTTATGCTATTCAAGCCAGTGTCAGTATTGGGACTGCTATTTATCCTGACGATGGCGAACAAGCCGATGATTTACTTTCTAAAGCGACTCAGGCTATGTATATAGATAAGGGTTATGTCGTATCATCAGTTGAAACACTGACACCTCCATAATCACATCATCATTTTCTCTGTTTTGGTGTGTTTTGCTATAAATAACTTAAATGGCACACGGTTACCGCTCGTTTATCGATGCTGTGCCAATCCCCATAGAACGTGCTCTTTGACCAGTTCCGATGGATAATTTAAACGTGACGTTAATGCTGCCAACACCGCCTCACTGGTCGTTGCATTACCCAATGCCACAGCAATATTACGCAACCAACACTCATAACCAATACGTCTAATTGGACTCCCTTCTAACTTTTTTAAAAAATCTTGCTCAGTCCATGCAAATAAATCGACTAATTGCGGGGCATCTAAACCATGACGAGGTAAATAATCAGATTCGACGGTGGCCTGAGCAAACTTGTTCCATGGACAAACTAACTGACAATCATCACAACCATAAATTCGGTTTCCCAACATAGAACGAAATTCAATTGGGATTGGACCGCGTAACTCAATCGTCAGATAGGAAATACAACGCCGCGCGTCAACCTGATAAGGCGCCACAATCGCTTGTGTGGGACAGACGTCAATACAAGCAGTGCATGATCCACAATGATCGGAAATCGGCTCTGTCACCGGTAATGGTAAGTCTGTATAAATCTCACCTAAAAAGAAATAAGAGCCATGATCGCGATTCAAAATATTGCTGTGTTTGCCAACCCAGCCTATACCGGATTTGGCTGCCAACGCTTTTTCCATTACCGGTGCACTGTCACTAAATACACGGTACTGCATCTCTCCGATCTCGTGCTCTATCTTGCTTGCTAACTGTTGCAAACGCTTGCGCATTAATTTGTGATAATCACGCCCTAATGCGTAGCGCGAAATAAAGCCAAGTTCATCATCTTCTAAGACAGACCAAGGCTCAGCCGCGGGTTCAGGCCAATAATCCATACGTAACGTAATAACCCGAATAGTGCCCGGCACTAATTCATCAGGGCGAGTACGTTTAGTGCCGTGACGAGACATATAATTCATTTCGCCATGAAAACCATCTGCTAACCAGATAAGTAATTTTTCTTCGCTATCGGCTAGGTCGAGATCACTCACGCCAAGTTGCTGAAAACCAAACGATTGCGCCCAATCTTGCATCTCCTTCAGCAATTCATTCATTGCTAAAGTTGTATTTATTTCTCTCATGCAGGCTATTATAGGCGAATAACCACATTTATACATTGGAATTAAAGTCTATGCTAAATTTGCCTCATAACCTATACACTGCCGGACAAATACGCGAATTAGAGCGTATTGTCATAGACCATCACAATATCTCTGCAGCTAAATTAATGTCGCGCGCTGGCACAGCAGCCTTGTCATCAATTAAAAATCATTGGCGTCAGGCTGAACGCTTATTAATCGTCTGTGGTGCAGGGAATAATGGTGGCGAAGGTTTTGAACTAGCAAGACAAGCATTAGCCAATGATTATCGCGTACTGGTGATACAAGTTGGTGACGATAATAAAATGAGTGCTGCTACCCTCGCAGCACGTGATGCACTGCTCATCACTGGCACAGAAGTCCAACGTTTTAAAGATAAATTGCCCTCTACCGATGTGATTGTTGATGCATTACTTGGTCAAGGTTTAGATCGAGAATGCAGCGGAGAATATCAAGCGGTGATTGCAGCTATTAATAAAGCGGCAAAACGCGTACCGGTATTATCTTTAGATATTCCTTCTGGCTTACATGCTGACACCGGAAGCGCCTTAGGTATAGCCGTTAAAGCGACCATCACATTAAGTTTTATTGGCCTACATAAAGGTTTATTTACCGGTGAAGGCCCTAACCACTGCGGCACAGTATGTTTTGATTCATTGCAAATTCCATCGGCTATTTATAAAGAATTCACACCCATCGCTCGTCGCGTTAGTTTAGAAGAAGATGGTGCACGATTAGCTCCTCGCGAACGTACAGGTCACAAAGGTCTATATGGTCATCTATTAATTATTGGTGGCGACCATGGTATGCCTGGCGCAGCACGAGTTGCCGCAGAAGCAGGTGCTAGAGTGGGTGCAGGCTTAATCAGTATCGCGACACGTGCAGCTCACAGTCCGATGCTTAATCAAGCTCGTCCAGAATTGATGTGTTATGGGGTTGAAGATATTAATGATCTCGAACCCCTTATTCAACGTGCAAATGCCCTAACTGTTGGTCCAGGTCTTGGTCAAAGCGAATGGGGAGAAGCCCTCTTTCAAAAAGCCATTGAGAGTAATTTACCCATGGTTGTTGATGCTGATGCACTGAATATGTTGAGTAAAAACCCTCAACGTCATGACAAATGGGTCTTGACACCACATCCAGGTGAAGCAGCACGTTTGTTAGATTGTACATCTGCCGAAATTCAAGCGGATCGTTTTATTGCAGTTAATGAATTGCAAAAACGCTATGGTGGCATCGCTGTACTCAAAGGGTCAGGCACACTTATAAGCAATGGCGATACACCTACCCGACTATCAACATGGGGTAATCCCGGCATGGGCAGTGGCGGCATGGGTGATGTACTTGCCGGTGTGATTGGCGGTTTATTGGCACAAGGTTTCCCATTAATGGAGGCGTCTTGTGTAGGTGTCACCTTGCACGGTATGGCGGGTGATAAAGCTGCTGAACAAGATGGTGAGCGCGGCATGTTAGCAATGGATCTAATTCCTCATCTGCGACATTTATCTAATCTTATATTTTAATAACTTAAAATAAATTTATTCTCTATGCAGATCCACTTGGATAATGAAGACGCTACGCTTGATTTAGGAAAAAGTATTGCAAAGTTGTGTCCAGAACAGCTCTTTGTAATTCATTTAGAAGGTGAATTAGGCGCAGGTAAAACAACCTTTAGCCGTGGATTGTTGCGAGCTTTAGGTCACCAAGGCAATGTTAAAAGCCCGACTTATACCTTGGTTGAACGTTATGACGTAGAAAATCGAACTGTTTTTCATTTCGATCTTTACCGTCTATCGGATCCTGAAGAATTAGATTATTTAGGACTCGATGATTATTTTAACGATAATGCGTTGTGTTTATTGGAATGGGCGAAACAAGGTGGTCAGTTATTACCCCAACCAGACCTTGTAATCACCTTTACCTATCAACAACATGCGCGTAATGCCGATATATTAGCGCTTTCTGCTGCGGGGATGAATCTTTGTAAAAACCTTAACATTTAATTCAGGTTTAGCCGCTATCTCCTTATTAATATAAAAGAAACTTGATTTTTATATCAAATAATTAGACACTAGCATTCTAGAATAGTGTCAGGAAAACAATAATGCTCCGTTTCTGCTTGAGCTTCATCTTACTCATGATCAGCAGCAATGCATGGTCAGCAAACATTCAAGGCATGCGTTTATCTCAAGCAGGTAGTGAAACTCGTCTTGTTATTGATCTCGATAAGGCCTTCCAATACGAAGTATTCTCTCTAGCTAATCCCGCTCGGCTAGTTGTCGATATAAAAAACACCTTACCAACCAACCAACTTAAAATTCCTAAACTATTAAACAGTCCTATTCGCGCTATTCGCCATGGCAGTCGTGGGAAAGATACCTTACGTTTAGTACTAGATCTAAATTATAAAGTCGATTATGAAAGTCGCACTTTAAGTCCACAAGAAGATTATCTTCATCGCCTAGTAATTGATTTGCATGATCCTGCCAATACGCAAACAGCATCAACTGCACGCCAAATAGATAAACCAGTAACCATCGTAGCGAAGCCACAAACGACTTCCGTTACGAATACTCGTCAAGGTCAGATATCAGCTAAACCTGTTGAAATTACGACGCCAACACCTATTACCACTGTCAGCAAGTCAAAAAAAACGATGGTACGACGCGACATCATTATTGCAATAGATCCAGGTCATGGCGGACAAGACTCAGGTGCATTAGGTAAACATGGCACTAAAGAAAAAGATATTGTACTGGCTGTTGCCAAACGCTTAGCTAAAATAGTCAATGATACACCTGGCATGCGAGCTTACTTAACTCGCGACACCGATATTTTCATCACTCTTCGTCAACGCATCAAAAGAGCACGAGAAAATAAAGCCGATATGTTTATCTCCATTCATGCCGATGCATTTAAAGATGCAAAAGCTAAAGGTGCTTCGGTGTTTGTATTGTCTCAACGTGGTGCCAGTAGTGAAGCGGCTCAAATGTTGGCAAACAAAGAAAACGCCGCCGATTTAGCGGGTGGCATTAGTTTAGAAGACAAAGATGACATGCTGGCATCTGTCTTGCTCGATTTATCTCAAACTGCCAGCTTAGAAGCCAGTCTTGAAGTCGCAAATACAGTTTTAGCAGGTCTGAAGCGTGTCGGAAATGTTCATAAAAAACACGTAGAATCTGCGGCTTTTGTCGTCCTGAAATCGCCAGATATTCCTTCAATTTTAGTCGAAACAGCCTTTGTCTCAAATCCAGATGAAGAACGAAAATTAAACACGCCTAGCCATCAAAACAAGATCGCCCGAGCAATACTGTCAGGTATTAGTAATTATTTTCAACGTAATCCCCTACCTGGTTCTGGTTCCCCACAGCAGCATATTGTGAGCAGTGGAGACACCTTAAGCATGATCGCCCAGCGCTATCAAATCAGCATGCTTGAGCTTAAAACAAGTAACAATTTGAATCGTTCAGACATTAATGTTGGCGATGTTTTACTTATTCCTTAAATACTGAGCACATTGAACAGTACGAGAATGCATAGTCTCATTTTTCTTAGCTATATCACCTATCTAGCTTGCTGGTAGAATAAACGCTATGTCAGATATGCAACGTATTCATGCTCTTCCTCTACATCTTGCCAATCAGATTGCTGCAGGCGAAGTTATCGAGCGGCCCGCTTCTGTGGTTAAAGAGCTGGTTGAAAACAGCCTTGATGCAGGCGCTGATCAGGTTTTTATTGAAATCGAAGGTGCAGGCAACAAACTCATCCGCGTTCGTGATAATGGTCTTGGCATCCATCCTGAAGACTTACCTTTAGCACTCAGCCGTCATGCCACCAGTAAACTACATTCCAGCGAACAACTTAGTCATATTACGAGCTTAGGTTTTCGTGGTGAAGCCTTACCTAGTATTAGCTCAGTCTCTCGTTTAACATTGATCTCTCGTCAAGCAGATAGTGATTGTGCATGGCAACTTACCGGTGACCAAAATAACGCCATTAGTCCCGCCGCCCATCCCCAGGGCACTACACTCGAAATCCGCGATTTATTCTTTAACTTACCGGCAAGACGACATTTTCTTCGCAGCAACAAAACAGAACAAAACCATATATTAACGACGCTGCAGCGTCTAGCATTAAGCCAATTTTCAGTGGGATTTCAGTGTCAACTATCCGCGACCAGCAGCCTGAAATTACCTGCGGCGATTAACCTTGTTCAACAACAACAGCGCATTGCTAAAATATGTGGCAAGAATTTTATCAATAACAGCCTATTTATTGAACAAGACTACGATGACATCAAGCTTAAAGGCTGGCTAGGTAAAGCAGAAGCTCACCGCCCACAAACCGATGTACAGTATTTTTTCATCAATGGTCGTGTAATTCGTGATCGTGTTATTACTCACGCTATTCGCCAAGCATACAGCGATAAAATTCCCGCAGGCCGTCAACCCGCTTACGTTTTATATCTGACAATACCATTAGATCGGGTCGATATTAATGTACATCCCACCAAACACGAAGTGCGTTTCCGTGATGCCCGTTTAATTCATGGCTTATTGACCAGCGCCTTGCAAGAAGCGTTATCTCATCAACCGATTATTGATCCGGCGTCTGATCAAGCATTGGAAAATACACGCCAAATATCTCGTAGTAACAATCCGCATTCAGTACAGCCTTATATTGCTGAACAGTCCATCCAGTACCAAATACCAGCAGCGACCCAATCTCATTCTAAAAAATCAATAATGGCTAAATTTGGTCAGGCCATCACGTTAATAGAACAGCGTTATGTGATTACACAATCTTCACAGGGCGCCTTGATAATTGACTTACAACAAGCAGAACAACAACTCCGCCGGCAACAACTACAAAATGTGATCAACACCAATACACTAAGTACTCGCCCTATCTTGGTTCCTATTAGCGTGTCTGTCGAGAATGATTTAATACTGCTCGCCATCCAGTATCAGGCCTTACTTGAAAGTATAGGCATTCAGCTACAATTGCAGCCACAATCCTCAGCGCTACTCATTAGAACTATTCCAAGTTTATTGGCTCAAACTGATCTTAAAATATTGGTGCAATCACTATTAACCGCGCTGAACAATAATCAAACGGATCAAGATTCTCTGGTGATTATTCTCCAACAACAGTTACCTCTCATCACGATTAACCAGCTAGAGCAGGCCTCACAGCTCCTGCTACAACTAAATGAGTTCTCTCTTGACGAGCCTTGGTGTCGTCGACTTGATCAACAAACACTGAATAGCTTATTCTGAGGTTTCGGCACGCTAAGCATTTTTCGTAAGAATTAAGGCAATCATTATGGCAAAAGCATCATCGAAACCTTCTCTCATCCCCGCGTTTCTCGCTCTGTTTGTTTTGGCCATTATCGCTTATTTGATGTTTACCGATCTCAAACCAACACGCATCGAACACGATATTAGCCCTGCTATCGAAATTATTGAAACATCACCGATAACGGTTATTCCTCCTGCTTGTGAAGCACCCACTACTGAACAACAAGCCGAAAATTTTGTACATGATCTGGCGACAACCGAAGAATTTATTACAATCAATGAAAATGAGGATAGATTTGTTCGTAATGATAGCGTTATTGTGCTGCCAGATTTAGAGTATCTTGCCACCACTAAAAAAGCGCTCCTTGCCGATAAAAGCTTAAACGCTGATACACCACTCACTCTCAATTACATTACGCATGACAGTGTGCAAACAACGCTAGCGGAGCTCAGTGATAGCATAGAAGATCACGCATCAACTATCACCATTATCATTCCTGACGGCACGCAAATAATTTCGCCTCTTGCTGACTTACTCCATCATCAAGATCTTGAACTAAGTACGGTGATTACCCGTGTCGTTCCACAAAAACACCGTATTGATACCACGATAGGCGAGCTGAAAAACATCGATATCGCAGCCGACCAACCATTAATCGCTACCATTACACATAGCTCACAAGCAGTTACGTTAAAAGACCTAACTCACTCGGAATCACTACCAGATGATGCTTTATTTTATTTGCATCGCGTGACAGACCATGATGTGCAGGGTTTATGGGGCATTATTCAAGCAGGCTTAATTGATAAATTTAGACTTGGTATACAATTGGAAGGCATTGCACGGCATAAGGATCTCATTCAAGCGATTATTCCCGCTGATGCTGATGAAAGATTACCCACGGGACTCAGCTCATTCCTTGGTAAAATACTCAAAAACAAAGTCGATAATAGTTTTATTTATAACCTAAAGACTCGCAGTATGGGCCATGATGCAAACCTTATTTTTCCTGGTCAGCAATTAATCTTAATCCATTTTCCATCCAGTGAACTCAAGCAAATTTATCATTTTTTTTCTGAACAACGAAATCAGGATATTGAAACGTTTGCGATTACGAATTAAAACTTACGTGACTTCCACAACAATTATTACACATGCTTGATTTGCTTTTTCTCATTATCGTCGGACTCATTATTGCTGGCGCATTTATTGTCGCCAAAAGAAAAGACTGATTCACCGAAAAGACTAATCAACGCAACATTATTCGGCTGCTTTGATTCCATTATTCACACGCTATTATTTAATCTATCACCCTAGATTCTCATAGCAACATTGTCGAATAACATTCAAAATGTCCTATTTCTTCTCAAACTTGCCATACCGCAACATAATACTCGGTAAAACCAAGAGATTAAGTACTGTCGATGATATCAAGCCACCAATAATAATGCTGGCCATCGGGCCCATAACTTCTCGGCCAGGACTATCAGAGTTCATGGCAATGGGTAACATCGCTAACGCCGTGACTAAGGCGGTTATTAATATAGAAGGCAATCGCTCTTTTGCTCCACGAATCGCCGTCTCAGCATTCCATACTGCACCTTCTTCTTCCACTAAATACTGAAAATGTGACACCAACATAATCGAGTTTCGTAAAGTAATACCAAACAAGGTGACAAAACCTACCATTGAGCCAATGGACAATACGCCATTAGTAAACAACACAGCTATCACACCGCCCACCAGCGAGAATGGTAAATTTATTAGCACTAAAGACATATTACGTAAGCTCTTTAAGGCGATATACAACAACAATAATACGGCTACCCCAGCCAATGTCGAATGTACGAGCAGATCTTCGCGTGACTGAGCTTGAGCAACCGCCGCACCCGTAAATTCAGGATAAATATCCGCCGAAAACTCAACTTCATCATGTACCCGTTGTTTTAACTCCGCAAAAAATGATGTCAGATCACGTCCAGCAACATTACATGTCACTGTTTGCAATCGCTGAGCACCAGCGTGCAAAATCATATAACGGCCAGAAACTTGTTTGATTGTTGCTACATCTTGCAAGCGCAACATAACGCCTGCTGGCGTTTGAATAGGTAAATTAGCGACATCATCAGGCTGCTGACGTTGGACAGCAGGTAACACCACTACGACATCAAATACGCGATTACCTTCACGCACTTGACCCACAACCGCGCCTTCAAAGCCTGTTTGCACTGTGCGCATCACATCAACAGGTTTCAATCCCCAATGGGCTAACTCATCAAGTTTCAACCGCACTTCCAATTGTGGTTCGCCAGATGGTGCCCGTAATTGCACATCCGCAGCGCCATCAATCTTTCGCATCACTGCTGCGATTTCCTGTGCCTTGTGATCGAGATCGGTAAGATTTTTACCATATACATTGACCACTACTGGTGAGGTATAACCAGAAATCGTTTCATCAATTCGTTCTGTTAAAAAAGTATTAACTTCTGAATTAATCCCTGGAAAAGCTTCTAATACGTCACGAATTTCATCTAATACTGCTTGTTGTCCAGCACCATCCATTGGCACGAGATCAATTTCATATTCACTGTAATGGGTACCAAAGGTATCAGCACCTCGCTCGGCACGACCTGCCCATTGCGAAGTTGATCGCACGCCATTTATTTCAGCAACGCGTTTTTCTAACTGCCCGCCAATACGGAGTGATTCGGCGATTGATGTTCCCGGCACACTGGCCGTATGAATAATATAATGACCTTCACGCAGTTCCGGTAAAAAGCTACCTCCCAACAACGGCAAAATAGCTAAACCAGCACAACAAAATATCATTACGCTACCAAAGGTTATTTTAGGAAACTGACTGACTATGCCCAATACCCAGCCATAAATAGGGTTCAATAAACGTACTAAGGGCGGCTCCTTATCACTTAAATCGCCCCAACGTGTCAGCAAGATATGACATAAGGCAGGTGTTACCGTTAAGGCCACCGCTAATGATGCAAATATCGCCAAAATATAAGCTTCACCTAAAGGTTGAAACATCCGACCAGCTACGCCGCTCAAGGTCAATAATGGAATAAATACCAACATTACAATAAAACTGGCATAAACGACTGAGCTACGTACTTCCATCGAGGCATTAAAAACCACTTCCATGGTCGATTTTGGTTCTGCTAATACTGCATTTTCACGTAAGCGTCTAAAAATATTCTCAGTATCAATGATAGCGTCATCAATCACTTCACCCAGGGCAATTGCCAATCCACCGAGCACCATAATATTGATATTAACGCCCATTTCTAGCAGTACGATCAATGCGGTAAACAAGGATAAGGGAATGGCTGTGATCGAAATCAATGCGGTACGCAAGTTAAATAAAAACAAGATCAGCACCAGCATCACCAGCCCGCCACCGACCAGCAAATGTTCACGAATATTACTTAATGAAGATTCAATGTAATTAGCAGGACGAAATAGATCATCATGTAACGTGATGCCATCTGCAGCAAAACCACCTTTAAATTCAGCCAAAGCAGCTTCAATACCATGTGTTACTGCTAACGTATTAGCCTTATATTGGCCAATGACCATTAATACTACGCCAGGCTTACCACCAATCGCAGCACCGCCAATTGCGGCAGCAGGCGCAGCAATTACCGTTGCAACATCACCTAATAAGATAATGCCATTATCTGTATGGCGTAATACTACTTTTGCTAATTCTTTAGCTGACATGGGTTGACCCGTTACGTTCAACATCATCCGCTGGTTACTATTTTCTATATGACCACTTGCCATAATGCCAGTAGCCGATTTTGCAGCCTCCATCACCTCATCAATAGCAATACCATAACGTGCTAATTTGTCGGTATTAAGCTGGATTTGTAACTGTTTTACATCACCCCCAAAGACATTAATATCGGCAACCCCTTCCACACTCAATAATCTTGGGGATAAAGTCCAGTCTACCAAAGCCCGTAACGCCATCAAATCATGGGTATCCGAACTTAATCCTATTGTCATAATGGTGCCGGAGGAAGATTCCAGCGGCACCATTAATGGTGGACCAATACTCGCTGGCAATGCATTATTTAAACCCAGCAATCGTTCCGAGACTAATTGACGGTCAAGGTAAATGTCTGTGCTGTCATAAAAAGTCAGTGTGACTACAGATAGTCCCGGAATAGATTGTGAGCGTATGGATTCAGTGCCAACTAAACCACCCAAACCGTTTTCCAGTGGCTGGGTGACTAAAACTTCAACCTGTTCGGCTGTAAGGCCTTGTGCTTCGGTTTGAATAATGACTTGTTTTGGAGCGAACTCAGGGAAAATATCTAAACTTGAATTTGATAATTTATAAATGCCATACGCTAAAAGCAATATCGCCAAAGCAACAACCACACCGCGAAACCGAACAGAAAAAGCAACAATATGTGACAGCATGATTAATCATCACCCTCAATCTGCCATCTAAATTCTTCAGATAGCAACATTTGAGCACCACGCATCACTAATGTCTCGCCAGCTTGCACCTCATCAGTCATAAATAAACCACCAGCGGCTGGTAAACCAGCCAGTAAAGATCTGCGCTGATATAAATCATTTTCAAGCTTCATATACGCCCAAGCTTGACCATCATTCCACACCATCGCATCATCAGGTATAAACACACCACTTAACGATTCTGAGCCTTGTGGTAACCACGCATCTAATCGCATACCTGTTCGTAATTTTCCGCTTGCCGTTTTAAAAAAGTAGGTTTCACCCTGAATCACCTGATCTGTTGCTAAAGCAGGCGAGACAAAATAAGCCTTGCGTGCGTGCTGCCGAGAACCGTCACGCGCAATCCGGATAAAACTAACATCTGCCGCCAACGTTAAATTAATAGGTAACGTTAAATTAATAGGTAACGTCACTAAGAGTAAACTATCTTGCCATGATAATAAGCGTCGCCATTCTTTTGAATCCTCAGTGAAAATCCAAGCAGCAACAACTTCACCCCACACCTGTATCCCTTCATCTCGAATGGCTTGTTGGTCAAAATTTAAACCTTGTAAACTTGCCTTTGCTACACGCCAATCAGCTTCAGCATAATTGACATTTTTAGTTGCAACACTACCCGCACCTTTGGCCAACATTTTTAATCTAGCCAATTCTGCAGCAGCTGCCCGTTCAGCTACATTAGCAACGTTTAAAGCGGCTAATGCCTGATGATACCTCGCTCGCAATGCAAGCATAGGTCGTAAATCAACAACTGTTGCTAATGCTTTTGATTCAGGAAAAAAGTTGGTCTCAACCAAAGTGACCGTTTTAATACCTGCATAATCGTTAATTTCATCATCAATTCGAACCATCATCTTAGCGCTAGTTACTTTAACAGCTTCATCTGAAGACTCATAATCATCACCTTGCGCATTATCAACGGCCTCAGAATAGTCTTCAAACCAACTTTCAAATTGATCCAGTAATGTAGATTTTGATGCCACAGGAATGACAAATAAAATCGCCGTAACCACCAGTAATACCGTAATCCACACACTAATCTTTCCGCGTAATCTCATTACACATCCACAGTCTATATAATAAATAAGTTTGTCATTACACCATGCAAACAAGGTAGGGACAAGATAACGATAAAATTAAACTCGTTTTAACTTGACACAAAGCCCCGTAGAAGGTTTAATGCTCGACCTTAAATGGCTCGATAGCTCAGTCGGTAGAGCAAGGGATTGAAAATCCCTGTGTCCCTGGTTCGATTCCAGGTCGAGCCACCATTAAATATCTAGGCCTCAGCATTTTTTAAGTGCTGGGGCTTTTTTATTGGTGTAACTTTCAAACCTCATTAAACCATCACTCCACAAACATTAACTACTCTTACTGAACAAGTCTGTTAATTTTTCTATTATAAGTTTTAGTAGTAGTTATAGAACTTATCAATACTTCTATAACAAGTCTATTTCAGCAAATCCCTCCCCTATTAAATTTACGCTATTTTCAGTGCCACAAAGAAGTCCATGAGACTGGGAACGAGAGTTAGCGAGAGCTTCTCGTGTTTGCGTAGCGAAGCAAAGGCAGAACTCGAGTAAAGGATTGTGAGCAGGTGAAGTGCGGTTGATGCAGTGAGTGCTAAAAATAGAAGTAAATTTAATTAATAGTAAATAAATCAATATCATCACCAGAGATGTTTGATTTAAACCATGTCTACAAGATCGTACAAGCCCCATATTACCGCCAGCAATCGATTAGCCTAGTGAATGTGCAACTTGAGCAATTGATTGCCTTAAATGATCTGTAAATGCCCTTTATTGATCGCATGGTGATGTTAGGTTGATGGTTTGCTGTTGATCTTGAAGCAATAACAATAAACACTGCGCCAAACAAAATAATGTGTAGCAGCTGAGGCTTAACCTGACATGCTTAAAAGCTAGTTTTAATATAGTTAGGCAGTCAGCTATGTGCCACAAGCGGTCATTCATTTCACTGGAGTTTTGTGTTTAAGCGGTCGGTACGATTTTGCACATGCCATGTAGTCGTAATTGTTTAGATAATGCAGTGACTGAACCGAGCTTTCGACATTTAAAATCAAAACGTGTAAATCATTTCAGTTACTAAATACGATATATGACCATCGCTGGCTTTATTGATTATATTGACCGTTAAGCTTCGCGTTAAAGGGGAATGATCTATCCAGCTAAGCTATAGAGGCAATGCTAGATGCACAGAAGATGTATGGAGCGGTGATGGACCGACAGTTGAGCGACTAACTAGTCGCCATTCAGGAAATAATCTTGATCGACTTATTAGTAAAACCGGCATTCCTGATTTAATTATTAATAATTAAATTATAGATATATGTTGTGATAGAATTTTGATTGAAAGTTCCCGCGTACGTACGCCCGCGAAACCAAGCTCCAAATTCTTCCTCGTTTCTTTTCAAAATATGGCTTCACTTATGAATTACGGATCTAAATTAATATCGAATTCGAGAACATCTAGTTGGTTTTTGCTGGATAAACTACCAGTGCTAAAGGTAAACGCTCCTTAGCAACTGATTTTTTGGGGCAGCTTAGGACGGTGCTATTAGCTTTAGGGCTGGGTGGTACCGCAATGCCGGCATCTGCTACAACATCCTTATGGCGTAATGTCACAGGGGACTGGTTTACTGCGGTTAACTGGTTATCGAATGGCGTGCCTCTAACAAATTACGGTGTAACGATGTCTTCTGATGGTCCAGGCACTAGTATTGCCAAGATTTTGACTTCTGATACAGTTGTTGACAACATCTCCGTACAAAAGTACACCGCCATCCAAATTAGTAATGGCTATGCCTTGACAGTAACACAACCCGGATTTTTGATCGGTGGAACTATAATTATAGGTTCGGCGCAAAGTAATACCCCTATAGATGCGGGTTATGTGAATACCCCGCGTCTTGATATGTGGACAAATGAACCTGCAGCATTAGGTGCAGCAAAGGCTATTGATGCGGTGATTGCTACTAATCCTACAAGCACACTAGCAACAAATTTTGTCAGTCTTACCACTGAAAGAGAAGTTGCTAACGCCGTTGAATCTACCTTACCTGGCGCCTCAGGCAACGTCGCTCAATTGACCAATATCGCCACCAATGCTGTGACCGATGTGGTCTCTGCTCGTCAAAATGCACAGCAAGGTATTTCATCAGGTGATGCCTTTATGACTGACCGTCATATCTGGTTTAAACCATTTGGAGGCTGGACACAACAAGATAACCGTCAAGGTGTGACGGGCTATGACATTGATAGTTATGGTTTAGCCTTAGGTGTCGACGGTGATATCTCGTCATCATGGAATGTGGGCGTTGCCTTTGCTTATATTAATAGTGATGTAGAAAGTAATTTAACTGCTGGTAGTCATCAAATTGATATGGATAGTTACTTAGCGAAAGTCTATGCCACTAAAATGTTTGATGAGGTGACAGCCTTAAACCTGCAAGCCGGTGTAGCATATCGGATTACGACAGTAACCGTCGCATCTTCACCGGTGATATCGCTACTGCTGATTACGATAGCTGGAACACACAATTAAATGCTGAGCTAGAACGTAGTTTCCAAGTGACGGCTAAAACAGTGATGACACCGTATGTGCATGCTGATTATAGTTATGTGAATGTCGATGGTTACACTGAATCAGGTGCCGGTGCGTTAAGCTTAAACGTTAATAATGATAGTAGTGATAGCTTAATCATCGGTACCGGCGTTAAAGCAAACCATGCGGCCTCAGACAGTTTATTGCTAATGGCTAATGCCGGTATTGGTTATGATGTGATGACCGACCGTTCAAACTTAACGTCTTCGTTTGCAGGCGGTGGTGCCCAATTTACCACTGATGGCATTGAACCAGATGAATGGGTTTATAACGCAGGTGTTGGCGCTAAGTATAGTTTAGCTAATGGCACTGAAATCAAAGCCGCTTACACGATTGATGCACGTCAAGATTACACTGACCAATCGCTGAGTGCTAATTTCAGAATGATGTTCTAAAGCTTAATTACAGCAAACGAGAAAAGGCACCTACGGGTGCCTTTCATTATTAACACGGTGTGTTAATGGGGAAGTATGGGGGTGATTGCTCAAGGCATAGGTTGTCTAACCGTGTATTTTAGGTATTATCTTCTGCTTCAAACCATCGGTAGACAATTCCTGCCAAAATGGCACCTACGATTGGTGCTAGCCAAAAAAGCCATAATTGAGATATTGCCCAGTCTCCCTGAAAAATGGCAACAGCGGTGCTTCTCGCTGGATTGACGGACGTATTTGTGACAGGGATACTTATGAGGTGAATAAGTGTGAGACCTAGACCAATTGCAATAGGAGCAAAACCTTTTGGTGCTCGTTTATCTGTAACGCCTAAAATAATCATAAGAAACATAAAAGTCATTACTATTTCACTGACCAGTGCAGCCGTTAAACTGTAGCCTCCAGGTGAATGTTCTGCATAACCATTTGAGGCAAATCCAGCCGACACATCAAAACCTGCTTGTCCACTAGCGATAACATATAATACTGCTGCTCCAACAATACCGCCTGCAATCTGTGCAAGGATATATGGACCAAGCTCAGAAGTTGAGAACCTACCACCTGTCCAAAGGCCAATTGATACTGCTGGGTTTAGATGGCAGCCTGATATGTGCCCAATAGCAAAGGCCATTGTTAATACCGTAAGCCCGAATGCCAAGGCAACTCCCAATAGACCAATGCCCACATCGGGAAATGCTGCAGCAAGAACAGCACTACCACAGCCTCCTAGTACCAACCAAAATGTACCTATAAATTCTGCGCCTAGTTTTCTAGATAAAGCCATTTTCTTACTTCCTTCGAGCGATAAATATTAAATTTTTATTGAGTTATTAACGGGTTGTTAACTGGAATTTAAATAATAATTATGTTGTCTTTTGATGGCTAAGTAAGCAGCCGCGAGTAAAACCATTGGAATACACCGATGATGCTCGTCTTTGTCAAAATAAGGGACATTAGCGTACTACCACTTACCAATGACATTAAAGAATACGCCACGGCTATCGTAATCTAAGTTGGTTAAGTCATCTGAAAAGTCAGTGAAGTTATAACCCACCCCTGCTTTAACATGCTCACCAATATGACGATATACAGCGAGCAACATTCCTGAGCGTGTATCTTCAGCCTCTTTTACATCTAAAATCCGTAGCTCAGCCAGCGCATCCCAATGCTTAACAACATGCCAATCTACGCGACCAATAGCTAATTGTGCCGTACTCTTATACCAATCTCCTTCGCCACGCCCTGCCCGTAACTCACCAATACGTACGGCATATTTACCGCCAATCGACCAGCGTGATGTTAAATCGTAAATACCGTCAACAGCAAACACGTGACTGCGTTGTTCAAACTCACCCGTCTGACCACTAGCAGTAAATTGATTTGATGGTGCTTGATCAGCTAAATACTTGTATTCAAATAAAGCATTTAGTTTATCGTTATTCACTGGACGATAAGCGTAGCCAATTAGTGTTTCGACATAATCAGCATCATAGAAACCGCCATTGTCACTATGACTCAAGGCAAGATCTAACTGCAATCTCAACCGCCAATCTGGATCAACTTGATATGCAATATGATTACGAGTCAGCCAACTATCACGGCGGCTACCATCTGTTTCATCTCGACGGAATTCGAGATTACCGCCATATTTAACATCTTCTTTTGCATAGTTCACCGCCACACTTGCAGCACGGCGTTTCGTGAGACTGGTATCGCTTTCAATCTCGCCACTTTCTAATGCTAAACCAAACTTCCAGGTTTCATTGGGAGAGAGATCAACACCGTAGGCATGTGTTAAGCCATCGCCATTATCACCATGCAGAAATTGTTCTTCACCATACACACTGACAGAGTCTGAATAGCGATTTCGCAGACCTGATATTAACTTGCCTTGACGGTTACCAAGACCACTATTTGCATTATCGGGATCAAGTGCATAATTTAAATAGGTTGTCGTACGATCGCTTACTCGATAATCAGTACCAATCAACGCGCCCATACCGCCATTACCCGCTGATGCTTCGCCTTTAAGGCCTATGCGATCATTAATTTGGTAATGACCACCTAAACCACCACGGTTATTAGCATTGCGGTTCCCAGTACGATTTAAGGTTCCTTGGGTGAAGCCATAAAGGCCCCAATCATTATCACGACCATAGTCTGCTTGTAGTGCTAAATCGGTGCGATCACCTTCGGTATTTGATGTACTCAGCAAACCAGTATTATTTTGTCGGCTTTCACTACGTAATCCTGCACTAACCGTCCAATTATCATCAATGTCATGATGTAAACCCAGATCAACTGATTCGGTATCGATACCCTGATCTTGCTTGGTAACATCAAATTTAAGATCGACACTATCTTGGGCTGTTAATGGTAATGTTAAGCCCCCACCATATTGATTCGTATCATAATTAACTAATTGACCTGGAGCAGAGAAGCCATCTTGACGGCGGCGAGCATAGAAATGACCGTTACCATCGGTTTCAAAACCAAAATCAGTTAAACGAAAACCACTTTCAAGTTGGTACGCGTTTGCCGATTGATCATTTGTAGGGTTCAAACCCACTGGGCTAAAGTTATAACCACCATTAATCGAGCTATTACTAATTACGCCAGGCCCTTCTGTTACAGCAGCTTCTAATTTTAAGTATGTTTCAGGCGTTTTTCTAAACAACACATCAATACCATTTAACTTTTGATCGTTATTCGCTACTTGTTGATACGACCCTGTCACGCCTAGGCGAATCGAATCATTCAGCCAATGAGTCGCACGCCCTCCTACCGCTAAATCATTAAAGTCCGTTAGATCACCAACATATTCGTAATTCACGACCAAATAAACGGGGTTACCAGCATAACTACCTGCACGCACTAAGGCACTGTCATCGGCTGTCGAAGGTAAAGCTCGGGTTAATACGATACGTCCTTGGATAGCATCTTCTTGATAATCCTGACCTGCGACCAACGTATTAACACTTAAAACAATACCGGAATCTTTGTCACGCACTTCTACTTGTACTCGCTCAGATCCCGTCACTATATCTTGGTGCTGTAAATAATAGAGTGATCCACCTGTTCCACGAAATTCCTCTAAAGAAGCTTGTGTCCCTGGCTCTGCTGCAAACAGATTAACCTCTGTTTTGCTGCTACTATCCGATGTAAATGACTCACTTTTCCAATCAACTACTGCACCATATAAACCACGGTTTATCTGAGCAAGATCTGTTTCCTGTTGTACAATTTTGAAGTTACCCCACATAGCATGTGAGCGTTCATCCTCAATTTTGGCGTAAAACTTACCCTGAGTGGGCGCATCTTCAACGAGGGTACTGTCATCACCATAAACAGGGTAGTAAGCCGTATCATCAAGACGACGCAATAAACTGCGTGGGTCTTTATCCTTAAGCGTAGAAAATAGTTCACTAAAGCGTTGTTCTCGTGTATCAGCACTCGCTGTTACCGTATACTTCTCACGCCATTTACCTTTAGTATAGAAGGCTAAACGCCCGTCAATAAAGGAGCTGTTATCAAGATGTCGATCCTGCGTAACCTCCTGTTCAGCGCCATTTGCACGATACTTACCGGCAGTGACATCTACAATGCCGACATAGAACCAATCGTTCTTTTTAAGTTCAATATCTCGCCAGAATAAAACGCCATCGCCCTTAGGATCTAAAGCTGCAATTTCAAGAGTATGACGACCTGCCGGAATAATCTGCTGGGCGACAAACTTGCCATTTGCATCAACAGGTACTTGTTGTCCCATCAATACAATAGAATGCCCAGCTGGCACAGAATCACCGTGAATAGTCACCGATCCACCAGAAATAGGAATATTTTTTTGCTCTAAGCGGGTATTACCATATGCAATCAGCTTGTTTTCTTGTGTCGTCAACAGGTCATCTTTGACTGTATCATGCTCAGTAACACGATTTAGCGGCAAGCTGGTCGTTTCATCATAACGTCCCTCTGCATCATAAACGCGAATACGGTATTGCATTGCACGCGGTGCATCTTCAGAAACCTGCCACTCCCCTGCTAAGGCATCATTTAATGCAATAATCTTGAGAGGCTCTCCCATAGACGATCTATCTGTTGCAAACAGGCGTACTTCAGCATGATCAATCCATGCTAAATAATTACTATACCCTTGGAATTTAATGGTTTCGCCAACTGTCGCGGTTGCCTGCCATGCACTGACATCTAACAAAGGTTTTGCTGTCTGATTATCGTATTGCAAACGGATGTTAGTATCTGCCAAGGCCACATCGGTACAGCGCTGGGTATTTTCACCATCTTTAGCACTATTATCGACAGGTTGGCCATCAATACTAATTGCGAAGCTGCCTGGTATTTTTGTTGCCGATTGGACTTCACCCGCACAAATCGATTCTCGGTTCATGGCTGGTGTAGAGACCGTTGTCACTTTTCCAGGCGTCACTTCGTCATACCAAATAGCCATTTCAACTCGACGATTTTTCCTCATTCCTGTCGGCGTCGTATTGCTTGCAACGGGTTGAGAATCACCTTTACCACTAATGTTAATCGCCTTGTCCGACAACCTTAATTCTTTTTGTAAATAATCAGCTACTGCTTTTGCACGTGCTACTGATAGCGCATGATTATCTTTGAACCAGTGTTGGCTACGGGTAGATAAGCCTTGATTATCCGTATGACCGACAATACTTAACCGAACACCACGTTTATCTTTTAGCTGTTCAATCAGACCTGAAAGACGCTTGATCATGTCAGGATCGAGCTCCGCCTTAGCAGAGTTAAATTGTGGTGAGGTAGTCGAAACGGCTAATTCCACCGCTTTTAATTCATCCGCAGAATAAATGTGCGAACTTGTTATTGGTACTGGCGGCAATGCCCATAATGTCACCGTTGCTTGTGGTAGTGTACGTTCAGTATTTTCAGCTACATCAGAGATGAGTACTCGGCTGTCATCAGACATCGCCTCTTGGTCACGCCATTGTTTATGTTCACACTGATTTTTGTCACCATCAACGGGACATGATTCTTCTGCCAGTATAGGGTTACTAAATACAGCCATAGAAGCTGACATCATTATCCATAATAAAGAGCGATTCATTATTTAGCCCTCCCTGCTGCTGATTTCTTCATGAAGGCACCATCACGGCTAAATATTTCCTGCTCAATCGTCAGAGCATAATTAGCACAATCACATTGCTGCCATAGCTTTGTTAAGGCATCGGCAAAAGATTGCATGTGCTGCTCTGCATTAGCTTTTTTCTCATTATCCTGTAGTGCATAACTTATGCGCACTTGAGAAGGTTGTTGTTTAAGTAGCGTCACTAACTCTTGCAATTGCTGATTAGCTACGGTGGTTAGCGAGTCTGAATTAAACGCATTACGATCAATATCGACACGCAATATACGATGCAAACCTGCTCCAAAGTTGAGTTTGACCAACTTACCGCGTGTTAACCTGACGACGCGTGGATTTTCTGTCGTGATTCGATAACCAGAAGGTAATGTTCGCTCATCTAATTTCATAATAAAATTAGACCCATGTAGCTCATTTGGTACATCTGCACAGGCGATATGGAATCGACCATACTCATCTGTTGTTACCAACAACCCTCGCGGCGTTACCACACGTACTCCCGCTAAGCCGGGTTCGCCTTCATCTTGATAACCATTGAGATTTTTATCATCAAAGACCTTGCCGATAAGATCAGAACAATCAAATAGAGGGTCAGGAATAACTCTAACCGCAGCTGTCCCAACATTAGAAAGTCTAGTTCCTACAAGTGAATTTAAAGCCCAAGCTTGGTTAATATAATTACCTTCCCCCACGCCGGCACCAATGATTAAGATTAATTGAATCGTTTTAACTTCATTAGCCGCAAGGTTTAGTCCTAGCCAATCTAAGTTTCTACCTGCTACCGTTGGTTCAGCTTTTACGCCATTAATCGTTGCGGATCCCTCTACATATTTAAAGCCAGATGGAATTTGATCCTGCAAAGTTATATTACTCAATGCCGATGCCAAGGTATTGGTGGCTGTAATTGTATATGGCACCAACTCGCCTCTAACGACATCTTTTTTAGGCGTTGTTTTAGTGACCACAATTGCACCACCTAAAATTGGATCAAGTGGGATATGGTTATTAACCACTGCAGAACTGATCCCTACTCTAAAATCAATATCAAAATAATAGGTTGTTGGTTGTGCTCCTGTTGGTGCACCGGCTTGCGCTTGAATGGTATCCACGCCGCCATTTGTTGGTGAATATGGGCCCGCAGTTACTGGAATTACCGTTGATTCTGGAGGTAAATACCCTCCTGGCTGTACAACTTGCAAAGTATAAGTTGCATCACCTGGGCAGCCTCCTGGTGCAGGATTAATCAATAAATATTGATAAAAACCGTTTACACCTGTTAATTGAGCATTCCCACCACCCACTAAACAAGCATTGGGGACAACACTACCACCTGAAAGCAATGTTACCGTTGCACCAGAAATAGGGTCTCGTGTTATTGAATCGTAAATCACACCACTTGGATCTAAAGGCAGGCTTTGATTAAGCGTTGTCACTCCGGGGGCAAGTTGGATCCCTGTTATTTCGCCATTATTTATCGTGCCATTGCGTGCAGGTGCCGGGTCTTCTGTAACGGGGAAGCCGTAAAGCGTCATGCTCACCGGATCACGGAAACGAACCCTATATTCTGTCGTAGGGTCACCTAGCGTTGAAGGAAATAAATTGGTGACCGTATAGGTACCATCCGCCGCTGTCGTTGCTGTGCCAACTATATCGCCACTAGCATTAACTACCTCAACAATAAAACCAGAAACAGGTGACGTAGGACCATCATTATCATTACGATCATGATCGATATCTAACCACACTTTACCTGATACGGATGAAAGCCCGCCTACAGGTATAAAGCTCACAGGAGTTGGATCATTTTCCCCTGGATCTGTTGCATCATTATTGCCACTTGAATCGGGAACGACACCATCATCTGATAGATCTGTCGCAATTACATTTCCTAGTGGTAATGAGGTCGTTGCTTGTGCCTGATTATTCTGTACGCCCGCTGGTAAAGCATTGCTCCCATAATCAACTTCTGCAGTAAACGTAATAGTACAGCTTTCACCCACTAATAAGTTTTGATTACCGACAAGTAAATTATTTTGCCCTATACCAGTGAAGACTGGAGCAGCAGCCGTTAACACCGTACCTGTGCAGCTAGCGACTGCCGCAGGCGTACTGATCAAAATAGATTGTGCGTTTGGAAAGGTTGTATTTAAATTATCTGATACTTGAACATTTGTAGCTGTAGCTCCTTGTCCCACATTAGTTACAATTATAGAATAAGGAACTTTGAAACGCTTAGCACCTGATTGTATAACGGGACCTGATACTTTTTTTGCCACACCAATTTCTTGCCCAAACACATTGACGATTGTTGGTGACGTATCATCTGTTGGATCATTATTATTAGTAGGATCAGGGTCTAAACCATCAACACTGTTATCCGTCACCGGATCATTAGTTAATGGCCAAACACCATTTGCTATTGCCGTATTGTTAAATGGCCCTAGATTCGATAATGGAGGGTAGAATCGAATTGTCATTGTGATTTGTGCTGTTGATGGGCTTGTACCAAAATTAGGCAGATCACTGGTGCCTGCTACTAATAAATTTTGATTACTATTGCCATCAAAGCTTACATTGGCACTTAATGAAGCAGCATTAGTCGCATTAATAATGGCCGGTGCGACTGCCACAGTATATTCACCCACACCTGGTACAACTGCTCCAGTATGAGTACCGTAACCAATAGTTAAATCATCTACTATTTGTACCGTATCTAAGGGCGTGCCCCCGGCATTGGTTACCGTAAAGGTAAATGGCACACTAAATGTTCCATCACCTTCATCAACAACGGTTCCTACTGATTTAGCTAGACCGATTAATGGTACTGGTATTTCAGCAAATAAATAACCTGTTGCGTCAGTGCCTAGAGGTAAAACAATATTTGAAATTTGATCGTTAACCGCAGTATTACCACCGCCCAATGAACCATCGGTTTCTGCGCCATCGACTAAATGCTCACTGACAGGAATTGCACCTTCAATAACGGTGTACGTTCCTGCAGGAACGCCTTCAAAGATATAATGACCATTGGCCAGCGTCGTCACGGTTGTATTTATAATTCCGCCATCAAATGCCGTTCCCGTTAAGGTCATTATGATCCCGCCAATACCGGAATCCGTACCATTAATCGCACCATCACTATCAAAATCACGGAAAACACGTCCAGCAATAGTAGATGAGTTAACACTGACATCACCGGAATTTGAATCATTCGCTGGAACAGTGTCTAGAGATGATGTCGCAACAGTTGCAGTATTAGTGAATATTTGAGGATCACTCACCGCCGATACCAATTGCACGGGTACCGTAATTGTCATTGTAGTGCCATTATTTACCGTTCCAAAAGAACAGTTAAATGAGGTGCTACCTGTAGCACCCGTACATGAATTAAGCGTTGCAACACCGGCAATTATGGCTGTCGGGTTACCCGTTAACTCCATTCCTGCAGGTAAAGTATCAGAAACAACCACAGCATCAGCTTCTGCTAAGCCCGCACCGGGATTATTACGAACTAAAATGACAAAGTTAAAATTATCTCGCATATTAACCGGAGAAGCTGAAGGTGTTTTACTCACCACCTCCATATCTACTTTGCTACGAACCGTCGTATCTTCACTCACACTATTATTGGCGAGTAATACGTCAAAACCAGCTAATGACTCGGTAGAGGTAACAGAGGCATTGTTGTTAAAAACACCTTTCAAAGTCCCTTTCATCGTAACGGTTATTGTTTCTGAACTACCTGCGGCGATTGTGCCGATTTGACAGGCAATCGAACCGCCAACAGCATTGACTGCTGGCACCGAGTTACAAGAGCCCTGACTCGCTACAACGGATTGGAAGGAGAGACCTGAACCTGCTACTGGTAGCGTATCCGTTATTTCCACTAATTCAGCAGTCGACGGCCCTGAGTTTGTTACTCGAACGGTATAAACGGTGTCATCACCCACGGCAACGGGATCAATTGAATCATTTTTATTGATGACTAAGTCTAAGCTAGGATCTAGAACATCTGCATTAATTGCATCAGCATTATTTCCTGAACCACCCGGCGGCTCAGTAGTGTCTGTTACAACAGATACATTATTTGTTACTGTTGTTCCTCTCGTTGCTGTTATGGGACTAACAATTACAGTTACCGTTTGTTGAGCACCATTATTAATATTACCCAAAGCACACGTTAACGTTTTATTGGCAGCTGTTGTCACCACATTCGCACCGGGGGTTACACTACACGTTCCTGTTGAGGGTGTTGCCGAAATAAAGGTTACATTTTCAGGTAAAAGATCGGTGATAACGACATTATCTGCCTTACTCGGACCATTATTAGGCACTGTAACAACATAGGTTAAATTTTGGCCTGCAGGAACAGAAGCTGGATTGACTGTTTTTGTTACGGTGATATCTGCTCTAGGTGCAATATCTATATTGGCTGTAGCCGTGTCATTAGCATGGTCAGGATCAGCAGTGCCATTTGAAATAGCATTAGCTGAATTTGTTCGTACACCGCCATCACCACCAGGTCGAACTTGTATTGTCACAACAGGACAATCACCTGAGCCGGCCACACAAACTGGAATGGTTGCAAAATTACAGGTTAATGCACGGCCTGCACCACCTGAAGCAATATTAGAACAACTCGCTCCTGTTGCTAAACCAGGTGCAATGACTTCGTTGATATAACCTTCATCTGCTGGACCCACAGCATTACTAATTAAGGTATCAAAAGTATCCGTTAATACAACGGTATTAAATGTATTTGGCCCATCATTTATGATTTCTAATGTATAGGTGATCACATCACCCGCTGGCGATGGTGTTACAGCAGCACTTACGCCTTTGATGGTCTTGATATCTGCGGAATTTCCACCCGTACTACCTGTACCATTGTAAGACGTTGAGTTACCACTACACGTAGCAGGGATATCTAGACCAGTACAGGTTAACGGTGTCACCGTCGCACTATTTGTAAATGATCCTGCTGTAGAAACTTCAGCATCCAAGACAACGGTAGGTGCTGTATTCGATGGCGCTAAGCCAGGTGAATTGTAGGTGCGTGAGCAGGTAATTGTTGCCCCCGCAGCTACGGGGGGCGCCGGAAGACATGCCCAGCCATTAAGCGCAGCATAGCTAGTAACTGTCATATTCGCCGGTAGCGTATCGGTTATCTCCATATCGCCGATAAAAGGTGTTGTACCTGTATTGCTCGTTTTAAGACTAAATTGGAATGGCACGCCGACAACAACCAAATTTGGCACCGGACCTGATTTAGTTATACCAAGGCGAACAACAGGGTCTTCTAATACCGCGCCGCCATCAGTAGCTGTATTATTGGTTAGATTAGAATCTGTTGGGCCTACGGCACTAATATTTGTCGAATTAGTGATGCTGGCACCCGCTGAATTAACTGTTACAGGAATTACAATATCGCCGAGTGACTGGTTATAACCACTCGCACCACCATTAGGTTTTGTACAGGTTACTAATTGCCCTGCCACACCACATGTCCAACCATTTTGAGGGCTTGCTACAGCACCAATTGTATAATTAGCAGGCACCGTATCATTCACCGTAATTGTTGTAGGGGAATCGCCCGAATAACTAGGTGAAATAGTAAAGTTAAAACTATCACCTACTAATATTGAACCGGCAACGCTTCGAGACTTACTGATTTTCATATCAGTGCCCGCCGTCACGGTTATGCTTGCAGCAGCAGAATTATTACTGGTATCAGGATCCCTTGGGGCTAAAGGCGAGGCATTCGGCGATAGGTTGACCGCGGCTGTCGTCGTAACTGTGGAGCCGCCACCTGCGTTTATTACACCCGTAATATCACCGATTGATACGCCTGCTCCATTGGCAACTGGCCCTGCAATATCACAGGTGATTGTTCCTGCTATATTTGAACATCCTAACGGCAAGCTTGTGACTGTAAAACCTGCGGGGACAGGAACCGTAACCCGAAGCGATTCTGCTGGATCAGGGCCGGCATTACTAAGCTCTAACGCCCATGTAAATGTCTCTCCTGCTGCGGCAGATGAATTGATTGGCGTTAAACTAACGGCAATATTAGCTCCCGATTTAACGGTCGTTGATTCATCGTTTGTATTATTGACAGCAGTATCATCAGGTTCAGTTGAACTTGCTACGGCACCAAAGGTATAAAAAGCTTGAGTCGTTGTTTTTAAATCAATTGTGAAATTACTTATGGCAGCGGGTGCAAGATTAGGCAGGGTACACGTCAACGTTCCTGGCCCAGATTGACCTACCGTCAAACCACTACAACTTATCCCTGTCCCCGTTAATCCTTCATAGGAAACTCCTGCGGGTATACTATGCGTAGTCGTTACGCCTGTCCCAGCTACATCGCCATCGTTTTCTACACTTAAGGTATAAGTAACAATACCACCTGCAGCAATCGGATCAAACGGTGAGTCAGTATTGTTTAAAACTAAATCAACGCCAGCTAAAGCAGAAAGAGGTAATAATAAAAATAAACTTATAAGGCGAGTAAAATATTTCACAGGTTATCCCTAAATAATGTAATGTCATACGGCTATGACGGTATTAATAACCGTGCAAAATCATGGTGAAAGTGCATAAATAAAGTATTATTTAGTTGGAGATAAAGTAGCTACGTCACCGGAATTGTTGTTACAGCTACATTTAATGGTGAAAGAAGTAAGCGTTGCCCAAGCCTGAACAGGGAGCAACCATAAAACCAATAGTCTAATAATCGTTCTCACTTAACTTCCTTATCGCTAAAAATAATATTTACACTATCTGGACTAATCCAAATTTGTACCGAGCGAATATTAGCAATCAAGAAGTCTGATTTCGGTCTGATTTACATATTTAAAATGTATTTTATTCTGGGGCTTACATAGGCTAGAGTATTTGGGCAACTTATCGTTGAATTTTGGGCTGGCAACAATTTTATGAATAAAAAACATGTTTTAAAGCAAGTTAACTTACTTTTTGTTGATGATGATATTAATGCTAGCGCGGATGCTTTCGCTTTATTTTCACCCATATTTAGATCGGTCACCTTAGCCCACGATGCGCATAAAGCAATGGCTGTTATTGAAACAGGCTCGATTGACCTCATCATGACAGATATTGAAATGCCTAAAGAGGACGGTTTAACATTCGTTTCTAAAGTTCGAGCGTTAAGTCCTGAGTTCCCTATAATCGTAATATCTGCATATTCTGAGAATAGTTATCTATATAAAGCTGCTAATTTACGAATTGATGGTTATTTAATTAAACCTTTAAGTTTTAAAAAGCTCGATCCTGTATTAACTATCATTGCACAGCGTCTTGAAAAAAAATTTACAAGTGTCTTTATTGCTGATGACATTTATTACCAGCCATCAACGGGTATAGTCTCTGTCAATAAACAGCAAATTCGTCTTGGAAAAAAAGAATTTAGTTTACTTCGACTCCTTATCTCTAATTCAGATAATGTCATATCAAAAGACACCATAAAAAAAGCCATATGGCCTGAAATAGAAGCTTCTGACTCTGCCTTTAAAAATCTGATGAGCGAGTTACGTAAGAAACTCGTATACGATGTGATACGAAACATTCCCGGCCAGGGCTGGCAGCTCCCTATTGATTATGATTAAAAACCTTTATAAATCAATCGCTTTCTTTATTCTGCACTCACATTCAGTATCAGCTACGACACTGGAAACCAAGACATTAGAGTCTGTTACTTTACAGCTTAAATGGCATCATCAATTTCAGTTTGCAGGATATTATGCCGCCAAAGCAAAAGGATATTATGCTGATGCAGGGCTTGATGTAACGATAAAAGAGGCTATCGCCAAATTAGATCCTGTTGATGAGGTGCTTGCTGGCAAGGCTAATTTTGGGGTTGCAACCAGTAGCTTATTACTTGCCCATCAAGCCGGCCAGCCTGTGGTCGTACTTGCCGTTATTTTTCAGCATTCACCTTACATACTGTTGGTAAAGCAAGGAACGGGGATAGAAAGCATCCATGATTTAATAGGAAAGCGGATGATGCTTGAAACTCAGGCAGATGAACTGCTTGCCTATTTAAAGAAAGAAGGTGTGCCTATAAACTCACTGACAATACTTCATCACGATCTCACTCCAGAGGCTTTGATTCAAAGTAAAGCTAATGTTATGTCAGCTTATGCCACTACCGTTCCCTATTTATTAGGCTCATTTAATATCCCCTATCACAGCTTTTCTCCTAGGTCTGCAGGCATTGATTTTTATGGTGATAATTTATTTACTACTCAAGATGAGATTAATAAGCATCCCGAACGTGTAAAAAAATTTAGAGCGGCAAGTCTTCTTGGGTGGAAATATGCCCTTGCTCATCAAGATGAAATTATTGATCTTATTTTAGACGCTTATCCAAATGGTAGAACTCGTGATGAGCTTGAGTATGAAGCTCACAAAATGATGTCATTAATTCATCCTGAACTCATAGAATTAGGGTATATGTTGCCAGAAAGGTGGGAACATATCGCAGATACTTATGCCGATCTTGGCCTTATCCCTCATGACATATCGCTGGATAGTTTTTTGTATGAAGCAACGACGAAACCAAACTTAAACCGATATTATTGGGGAGCATGCATTGCTTTCTTTCTGTTTTTGTTAACACTCAGTATCACTTGGCGTTTTATAAAATTGAATAGGCAATTAGATAAATATTTATATATTAAAAATCGTCACGCAAATATTGGTGAGGCTATCAACAACATCTCACATCAATGGAAACAACCACTTAATAGCTTAGGTTTACAGTTTATGCGAATCGAACAAATTATTATTAAGTGAAAAGGACAAGTCATGTGAGGTCCTTAGCATCGTTGATCGTGGGCAAGATACATTGCAATTCATGGCTGAATCAATTGATACATTTCAACATTTCCTTAACAACAATAATATGACACTATGCCATCCAAGTAATGTTATTGAGGATGTGCTCAATCTTTTACGAGATAACTTTGAGCAACATCGAATTAGTATTACCAAGAAATTAAATGCTGATATTAAATTGATTGCAAACACAAATGAGTTATCACATGTTTTACTAAGCATTTTAATAAACACGCGTGACAGCGTCTTTGAGCGTAATATTCAGGAACCAGAAGTACATATTAGTTTGAGTCAGCAAGCTAAACTAATAATTATCATTGTCACTGATAATGCTGGAGGTATAAGTATCAGGCCCATTGAGAGTATTTTTCAGCTAGGAATAAGCTCTAAACCTTTAACAGGTTCCGGCTTGGGTTTATATATGGCACATAAAATAATCAAAGAAAGGTTCTCAGGAACGCTCTCCGTTAAAAATACGTCAGAAGGCGCGAGCTTTATAATTTCAATTCCTATAAATGATTAATATTACGTATTTTTAACAGATATCTTCTAAACTTTAAGTGAATATATCTATATTCTTAATTGGCAGAATTAGATAAAAGATAGTTCCCTGCACAGCTGATAGTACTGCTATTACTATCAGCTAAGGCAAGCAAGTAAAAGTAACGATAAGGATCCATACCAAAAGTGAACTGATTTTATTGATTTCAAGTAGCAATATCACTACTTGAAAACGAAAAGCACCTAAATTCAAGAAGCATGGAAATAAAAGTAGTTATAAACTTAATAGGTTTATAAGGGTTTAGTCAGGCATTAATGTTTACGCATGAAGTTCAGTTGATAGCGGATACCTTATATCGTGGTGAGCTTGTCTTCTCATTCTGTAAAATCAAACAGACTCTAAATAGTGACAACTTTAAAAGATGGCAGGAAAGCTATTTATTTAGAACTGATCATATTATTCAATCAGCATTAGGCTTCATGGGTTTACGTCGTAAGGCCAAAAACTCAGCAGCTTAAATCCAAGTTATATCCGAATAACAAAAGGCAGTAGTGATTAACTTCATTACGGCTTTTTTGTATATGTCACTAATAAAATGAAGCTATGAGAGGCAGAATACAGACGTTAAGGGATTGACCGCTTGTGGTACGAAGCGGACGTTTAAGCGGCATCAAAACCCTACCAAGTAAACAACGATTAACATTCACTTATCATTTACCTTGAATAATGGTTTCTATTTTCCATTTCTAAGAGTATGGTCAAATCTAGTTTAGAGAATGGAGGCTAAAATTATGTTACCGCAATTTTTATATAATGCTCTACCCTACATCTATCTCGTTGCGGGAGCTTGGTCAGCATTATCAATTTCAAATACACTAGCATTTATGTCGGGAGCTATATTTGGTGCTACAGCCATATACGTTTTCGCCATGCGAGGAACATTCGCTAGAAATTAGCTATAAAAAACTAACACTTTCCATCAAGTTCTTTGTATTCAATGTTCATTTGGCTAAGGTATCTCGTTTACATCATTTCTTAAAACTTTCAACATTTTCGGCGCATCAATTCCAATTCTATTGGATTACCTTTTATATCTAAAACCTCAATGGCAATCTGTCCGCCAGCAACCAGTTCTGCTACCGTCATATCAGGCGGTATGTCATCAGGAAAATATAGATTAATTCGTTTGGTCGCCTTGTTAAGAGCAGCATTAGCAATATTCCTCTTTCCATACTGCTTAAAAATTTAATTTATTCACCTGTTATCTCAAAATATAAAATGCTTGTGAATTATGCTCTTCATGGTGATTTTATAAGGCAAATACTACGATGTTTCGATATGCACTAGTACCAAAGTACAATAGCAATCATTTGTTCTATTACTCTAAAATGTAAACCAAGAACAATTTTGTTCTCCAAATAATTTAATCAATCGCCAAACTTTGCGTGAGCTTAGGACGGAAAGCTACAGGTCTTACATATTTTAAGATTGCTTAGCTGCATAATTGAACGGGATAGCTCTATTATGAAATTATTTACAACATTATTAAGTCTAGGCCTACTAACGCTAGCGCAATTACCTCTCGCATCAGCTGGCACTTTACCGGGAAGTAATATTGATAACGTCACAACATATTTAAATGAATATACTAATGGTTACACTGAACTTAGTAGCCTAGATTTCTACGGGAAATGGCAGTACACAGCTATTGCATATGAATCTGGTAATACTAATACAATATCACTGACAGAGAATGGCACTCCGACATTCTCCACAGCTAGCAATGCTTCTTTTGGTACATGGGAAGATATAAACTTTTCATCTGAACAACTCTTTTTTGAAGATTCTGATGGACCATCTAACGTTGAACTAGATCCATTTTCAGCAGCAAATTCTTCTTATTTCCGAGTCTTTCAATTAACTGCTGATTCAGATATTCTAAACTATCTAGGTAACAGTTTCACACTTGCTCTAGGTACAATTATTGTCGGTTTTAATGATAATGGCTTGGGATTAGGTGATGCGGATTATGATGACATGATTGTCGCTTTAAAGCCTGTTTCAGCTGTGCCAATTCCAGCAGCAGCCTTCTTGTTTGCTCCTGCCCTACTAGGCTTCATGGGTTTACGTCGTAAAGCTAAAAACATAGCCGCTTAAGTTTAACCTAGTCAAAGTTATTAAGCCGTAATGATTGGGTTCATTACGGCTTTTTTGTTTTAGGCGTTATTGAATATCCCAAGAGATAATCGTTAATAAATAATTCCATTCAAAAATGTTTATTTTGGGGATATAAAAGCTTATCTATAGCAACGGTCAGTAAGATATCAGCCTATAAAGATTTAATCTCCCCTCCCCACTAGCGTTTGATTCAACCTTAGTACAATCTTAAGATTGTTAATACCTTCCTACCTCGTGTGCGTTCGCGTATTGCTTTGATGAAGTCCAGTAGATATAGAAAATTGAATCATTGCTTTCAAGTGAGACGGCAAATATTTCTGTAATCGTTGATATTGTTCCCGAGTCAACCATCTCACCCTCGTTCTCGGTTCTATGTATATTTCAATGCTAGGAATTTTATGTAACCAATCCCATTTGTAATCCTCTTGCCTCATGAAAATTAATCTTCTGCGGGGCAGACGATTTATTTAAACTTAGCCAATGTACTGGCTAGTTCATTAATATCTAGCACACTGTAATCTGGCTGTGCCGCAAGTGGAAATAGTACTTTACCTTTACGTTGAACAAATGCAGTTTGCAAGCCGGCCTTATCGGCACCGTCAATGTCCCAGCCATGAGCAGCCACCATTAGGGCTTCTTCAGCGTTAACGCCTAAATCTTTAATAGCCCACTTATAGGTACTAAGATAAGGTTTGAATACACCCACAGACTCAATACTTAAGTTCGCATCAAAGTATTGGCTCAACCCTGCATTCTTAAGCTGTAACTGAACCCCTTTTAACGAAGAGTTAGTTAACGTGACTAACTTATAGCCTTGGGCTTTTAGCTTCGCTAAGCCTTCCGCGACATCGGGATGCGCGGGTAATGAACGCAATGGCGTTAAAATAGCCTTTCTAGCGTCTTCTTGGGTAATTTCTATACCATTAATTTCAGCAACCATTTGCAAGGCTGCTACACCGATATTACCAAAACTATCGTAATCACCAGTTGCTGAAACAACAAGAGAATGATGCAACATGGTAGAGAACCAAAGTGGTAGAAGATCCTCACGACCACCTAGTGCAGCACCAACAGACTTACGCATGCTTTCAAGGTCGAGCAAGGTTTCATTAACATCAAAAATAATAACCTTAGGTTTGCTTAACTGTCTTTCTGACGCGGTGGTGCTAGCTATCTCGTCAGCGAAAAGATTTTGACTACTGAAAAATAGCACCGTGACTAACGAAAGTAAAACAGGAATTTTCATAACACCTCTGAGCGTATGTGATTGAGTATATAGAGAAAAAATGAGCTTATGCTCCAGGCCAAATGACGGCATTAATTAATGCTCTTCAAGCCGACTAACCATGTGAGACACCATTAATACGATTTTGTTAGACCGTAGCAGCATATAATTACATTTTATTTAAAAAGAGTAGCCTATTTAAAAATCACACTAAGGCTATTTTTTCACAATCTTCTTGATAGAATCAGCTTTTGAAGACGTAGAGCCCAATCTCCTCCAAGCTTCATATTCTTCGCTATCTACCCAAGTAACGCCGATATATTCTTCCCAAGACTTAAAGTCTGCACTTCGATAACGCTCTCCTGTCCACGAGCCTGCGCCAGCAGTCTGCCGATCAACATGTAGAATAATATATTCTCCATCGTACTCAAGATAATTCTTATTAGGCTCATTTTTCGAACAATAGGTAAATAACTTAGCGGGGACACTGAATATAATGCTTCCCGACTTAATCCCATCATCATTGCTAATAACTTGCGTGACGGAGCAAGTTCCACCATAAAATTCTTTGTCACCGATAACAATTGCTGGCACAGATCCCCACCAAGGAATTGACAAAGATTCTTTTTCTTTCTCATCAGCTGCAATCTCATTCTCATTACAAGCCAGGAGCTGGGTGGTACAGACTATTATAAAAAGCAAGGTTGGTAAACTATGCATCGATTCCTCGCAAACAGCAGTAATGATAGCTACAAGACATAACGTTTCTTATCAAGTGACAGAAGTACCAAAGCACAAAACGAGTAATAGCTCATTTTATTATTCGCTAGGTTCCAAGCTTCTGGTCCAACTATGCCATGCGTAGTAAATAGCTTATTCACGTGACACTCGCGTTCGCGCCATTTTTTTAGTAACTCATCCATTCGTACGATCTTTCAATGGGTTATATCATTGTCATAAACAGCGCAAGTTTACGAGGGCGATTTGCAAAGATAGAGCAAGTACACTTTGTTGATAATGATGACAAAACTGTTCCTCCAGCCTTAGCTCAAAATTTTATCAATGCGATACCAATATCTAATTATGCCATAGACCTCGTTGAGCAATCAGTACTTCGAATGCCTCAATGTTCAAGAGGACGGCTACCCAAATATGTGCCAACTCAATCATGACTATTAGGTATTTATCGCCTTTAGCGTTGAGATGACCTTTTAATAGGATATGCTAGTCTTTTCCAACGTGTTTACGGCGTTGTTGTTTGGTTTTTTTGTGCTTTAGGCGTAGTGGATGCATCAATGGCTGTGATGGGATTCACTAGCTCCTTGAAGGCTTCAGTTTTTTTAGCTTCTATAAGCTGGGGGACTAAGGCTCTTCGTAAGGTAAACTCCGCCAATAATTGGGACGGTATTCCTCTGCGTCGGCAAAGTTTTTTTGTAGAAGCTGCTGTTCAGTTGGCTTGACGCATTAATTGCAGAAGATAAACTTAATATAAAAAACGGAATTCAATTTAATCGCAATCAGGAATCATTATCATGACCGTTAGACCTACATTCAAAAAATTGATCGTAATTGCTCTAGTTGGCTTAATCGGTGGCGGTGCTTGGTATGCTTGGAAAATACTGCAATCAGATTCCTATTCAGGCATATTTAATGAAATCAAAAGCTATCTTATAAAACCTGATCCACTCCCAGAAAGTGTGGCGTTTGGAAATGGCCGCATTGAAGCAACTGAATATGATATTGCGACCAAACTTGCAGGACGTTTAGTTGATGTTTTAGTGCAAGAAGGCGATATGGTTAAAGCGGGTCAGTCTTTAGCAGTAATAGATACGGATGATCTTCAAGCGCAACTACGTGAGGCAAATGCGGGGTTACGTGAGGCACTTGAAGCACGTAAGTACGCGTTAGCCATCGTTGAACAACACAAAAGTGAGCTAACATTTGCTCAGACTGAATTAAGCCGTTTTCAAGAACTAATGAATAAAGGTCATATTTCTAAGGAAAAGGTTGACCAGCAGCGCATGGCCTCTACCCTAGCTCAAGCTACCGTAAAAGCTGCCAATGTAAAAGTTGTACAGTCAGATGCGGGGATAGAGGCTGCCAAAGCACGTATTCAGCGACTTCAAAGCAATATTGCCGACAGTACCTTAAAAACGCCTATTCGTGGCCGGGTATTATATCGGCTCGCAGAACCGGGTGAAGTGTTAGCTAGCGGTGGAAAAGTATTGTCGGTACTAGATCTGACCGATGTGTATATGAGTATTTATTTACCTACTTCTGAAGCAGGTAAAGTAACGGTGGGTTCCGATGCGCGCATTGTGCTTGACGCGATTCCAGAATATACATTGCCAGCCAAAGTCTCTTTTGTATCCGCGCAGGCACAGTTCACCCCTAAATCAGTGGAAACCAGAGACGAACGTGACAAACTAATGTTTCGTGTCAAAGTTAGGATCGATCCACAATTACTCAAAGACCATATAGAACAAGTTAAAACAGGGGTTCCTGGCTTAGCTTACCTGTTGTTAGCCCCGGAAAAAGAGTGGCCAGAACAGTTACAGGTGAAAGTGCCTGAATGATGTCTGATGCCGCAGAGATTAGGATGCCCACAAATGTTGCAACACTCAGCAAAGTAACCCATCGCTATGGCAACACTTTTGCCTTAAATGACATTAATCTGGAATTACCCGCCGGTAGTATAGTGGGTTTGATAGGGCCCGATGGTGTAGGTAAATCCAGTCTATTGGCACTTATCGCAGGGGCACGGGCGATTCAGGCGGGTGAGGTTGAAGTATTGGGTGGCAATATGCGAAATAGCAGTTTTCGTTCTGCGGTTTCACCACGCATTGCTTACATGCCTCAAGGGCTAGGTAAAAATCTATACCCAACATTATCTGTCTTTGAAAACATAGATTTTTTTGGACGCCTCTTTGGTCAAAAACGTAAAGAACGAGAACACCGTATTAAAGATTTGTTAAAAAGTACCGGACTAGAGGCTTTTGCAGATCGTCCCGCAGATAAACTTTCAGGCGGTATGAAGCAGAAACTCGGTTTATGCTGTGCACTAATTCATGACCCTCAACTATTGATTCTGGATGAGCCGACCACAGGTGTAGACCCCCTTTCTCGGCGTCAATTCTGGGAACTTATTGAGCGTATTCGTAGCCGCCAACAAGACATGAGCGTATTGGTTGCCACCGCCTATATGGAAGAAGCTGACGATTTTGACTGGCTAGTAGCGATGGATGATGGCAAGGTAATCGGTCAAGGTAGTCCAAGTGAAATAAAAACTCAGACCGGGAAAACGACACTCGATGAAGCCTTCATTTCACTGCTTCCCGAGCGAAAACGTCACGATCATCATGTGCTTGTGGTGCCGCCACGCCAGAATAGCTCAGAAGACACCGAAGCCGCTATAACGGCAACCGGATTGACCAAGCGTTTTGGTAACTTTACCGCTGTCGATAATGTCAGTTTAAGTATTGAACGTGGTGAGATTTTTGGTTTTCTTGGCTCTAATGGTTGTGGCAAAACAACCACGATGAAGATGCTAACAGGCCTGCAACCAGCCACCAGTGGTGAAGCCAAGTTGTTTGGTCAAAAAGTAGACGCAGAAAATATAGAAACGCGGAAACGCGTCGGTTATATGTCACAGGCATTTTCACTCTATAACGAACTGACCGTACAACAGAATTTAGTATTACACGCGCGCCTATTCCATTTGTCACCTAAGACAATTAAGCCACGCGTTGATGAATTAATCACACGCTTCAACCTCGAACAATACCGTGATGATTTCCCCACAGATTTGCCACTCGGTATTCGTCAACGCTTATCACTCGCAGTGGCAGTGGTGCATAATCCTGAAATGCTAATCCTAGACGAACCTACGTCTGGAGTAGATCCCGTCGCCCGCGATGACTTCTGGGAACTACTCATAGAACTATCTCGTGAACAAGGCGTAACTATTTTTATCTCGACACACTTTATGGATGAAGCGGCACGTTGTGATCGTATCTCGCTGATGCACGCGGGGAAAATACTTGCTAACGATACTCCTGCCGCGTTATGTAAATCACGTGATGCGGATACGCTTGAAGAAGCCTTTATCGCTTACCTAGAAGAAGCAGTGGCCGATGCTGAATCATCGCGATCCGCATCAAGTCCGTCAGTGATATCAGATAATGATGTAGATGCCCTATCTGCTCTATCAATGACTAATAGTGCTAGTAAAGATAATTCAAGCAACGCTTTCAGCTTGTTGCGGTTATTCGGCTATGCCCACCGTGAAGGGCTGGAGCTATGGCGCGATCCGATTAGGCTAACCTTTGCCTTACTCGGTTCAATCATCCTAATGTTTATCCTCGGCTACGGTATCACCTTTGATGTAGAAGACCTGAGCTTTGCCGTGATGGATCAAGACCGAACTCCTGAAAGTCGAGACTATATCCAAAATATGGCAGGCTCTCGTTATTTTATCCAGAAAGACGCTATTCAAAGCCCTGCCGAACTTAATCGACGTATGCGTAGTGGCGAGCTAAGTGTCGCCGTTGAAATCCCGGCCAACTTTGGCCAAGAATTAAAACGTAACAGAACACCAGAAATCGTAGTGTGGATCGATGGTGCAATGCCGTTTCGTGCAGAAACCATAAAAGGTTATATCTCAGGTATCTACTATGCTTACCTGACTGACCTATCTCTTCGTACCTACGGTGTCATCCCGAACTTGGTTCCCGCTGATATCGCATCGCGCTATCGCTACAATCAAGACTTCAAAAGTATAGAAGCGATGGTACCCGCAGTAATTCCTCTATTATTGGTGTTTATTCCATCGATTTTAATGGCACTTGGTGTGGTACGCGAAAAAGAATTCGGATCAATTACCAACCTGTATGTAACGCCTGTAACCCGATTGGAATTTCTAATCGGCAAACAATTGCCCTATATTCTGGTCAGTATGATCAGCTTCTTTGGTCTGGTAATACTAGCGATTTACGTATTCGGCGTACCTCTTAAAGGGAGTCTGTTGGCACTCAGTATTGCTGCATTGTTGTACGTCACCGCCACTACTGGGCTGGGACTTTTAATTTCAGCTTTTACAAAAACACAAATTTCTGCGTTGGCTGCCACCACAGTGATAGTTCTGATGATAGCTGTTAATTTTTGTGGTCTGATTGATCCCGTCAGTTCCTTGGAAGGCGTTGGAGCCATCATTGGCAAACTATTCCCAACGACCTATTTTCTTGAAGCTTGTCGTGGTGTATTCAACAAAGCCCTCACGTTCTCTGATCTGTCTCCCCAATTTTTGCCCTTGTTAGCTTTTATTCCTGTGTTGACTTTAGCCAGTGTTTTTTTACTCCCAAAGCAGGATAAATAACCATGCAACGTCACGGTAATATTCTTCAATTAGGCATCAAAGAACTACGTAGCCTGTGGCAAGACAAAGTCCTGCTACTGTTCGTTATTTTTGCCTTTACGGGTTTGATCTATGTGGTCTCTTCGGTAACATCCATAGAATTAAAAAACGCGCCTATTGCTGTTGTCGATGAAGACCAGTCACCGTTGTCTAAACGCATCATCAATGCCTTTTACGACCCGTATTTCAAGACCCCAGATATTATTGCATTAAGCGACGTTGATTCCTCATTGGATAGCGGAAGTTATACCTTTGTGCTGGACATCCCTCCCAACTTCCAACGTGATGTAATCGCAGGTAAGCAACCTACGTTGCAAGTTAATATTGATGCTACGCGAATGACGCAAGCCTTTATCGGAGATAACTATATTCAGACCATTATCGGTGCTGAAATCAATGAATTCGTCAAAGGCTATCGAGCCGTACACACACTCCCCATCCAACAATCCTCGCACATCATGTTTAACCCGAATCTGACTAGCGTCTGGTTTGGTAGCGTGATGGAACTTATGAATGTGATTACCATGATATCCATTATTCTCACTGGTGCCGCAGTTATCCGCGAACGCGAACATGGCACGCTGGAACATCTATTGGTAATGCCTATAACTCCTTTCGAAATCGTCGTCGCTAAAATCTGGGCCAATGGTCTGGTGATTCTGCTCTTTGCAGCTTTTTCACTATTTGTGGTGATTGAAGGCTTCTTGCAAGTCCCCATTCATGGATCAGCAGCACTATTCTTAGTAGGTGCCACAATCCATCTTTTTGCGACCACTTCCTTAGGAATATTGCTCGGAACGCAAGCCCGCACCATGCCACAACTAGGATTATTAATGATCCTCATCTTATTGCCACTACAAATGTTATCCGGTGGTGTTACACCTCGTGAAAGTATGCCAGAGATAGTGCAAAATATTATGCTGATCGCACCCACTACCCACTTCGTTAAGTTCGCTCAAGCTATTTTATACCGTGGTGCTGGCTGGGATGTAGTTTGGCCGTATTTTCTCGCTTTGCTCGCCATTGGTACGGTGTGTTTTCTATTCGCACTGGCACGTTTTCGAAAATCAGTTGCACTTAGTTAGGTGTTTATTTCAAAAAAACGATCAACATCGACTTATGCCTTCAATTGTTGTTTAACTACTATATACGCTTCAGCGATCCCCAGATCATGAGCAATCACATTACATTTGGCTTGTAATAAAAAAATATCGGTGCGGACTAGTCACTAAGGCTTTGATAATTAGCCTGACCTTTAGCAATGATTAGCTCCGCCTCATTAAAAACGTTGTAAAAAAGATTCAGAGCATTGTGCCAGATGCTTGTCTTAAGAAGATAAATTCCTATCCCTAATTCTTTGCTTACTCATTATTGCTCTGCAGGCTGTCATCTTAATATTATTTGTTTCTATTATTTCGTTATCTTGAGAATGTTTTAATTCCGGCATTTTAGGATATGGAAATATTGATCCGTCGAGAATAGAAACTTAAAATTAATCGTGAACTAGTCCTTTTTATTTTGCATGTATGGTTGGAAATCAAAGTCAGATCATGTTGCATAACGGCTAATATCAATCGTACATTCATCGCAAATAAATAAATATCAGGCTTTTTAAGTAAATTTCATCGTTATAAAGCTTTTAGATAACACTGGTTGAATAGCCCTGTTTTACTAGCTATAGCTTCGATACCACCACCACGCTGTGGTAAAAAAAACACAGAATAAACATTTCTTCCACAAAAAAACCTTTTTTGTTGCAAAAGTGTTGCAAAAGTTTTCCAGATCGGGAGAATAGCTTTCAACCGAGTTCTACTCCGGTTCGAGAGAATTTTAAGTAACTAAACATTTTAAGGTACATAAAAATGACATTTAATAAAAAATTACTAGCTGGTCTAGTTGCTCTAGCAGCAGCAAGCTCAGCTCAAGCTGTAACAGTAGCAGCTAACGATGGTTGGGAATTAGGCGTAAGCGGTTCTGTAAACCAATTCCTAACATACACTGACAACAACATCAGCAACGGCAATAGTGAAGCTGGTCTTCAAAATGGTTTGTTACCATCATTTTTAAGCTTTGACATGAAAGCACCTACAATGAATGGTTTAGATATTGCTGCTCACATTTCTATCAGCCCATCTACAAATTCATCTAGCTATATTGGTGGTTCTAGCGCTGGAATGGAACAACGTGAAGTTTACTTCACAGTTGATGGTGGCTTCGGTCAAATCCTTGCTGGTAAAGCGTTAGGCCTTTACGGTTCACACAACATCTTAACTGACCAAACTTTATTTGGTGTCGGTTACGGTGCTGGTGCTGCTGAAGGTACAACAACTCTTGGTGGTATTGGTTTAGGTTATGACTATGCGTCATGGCGTTCACAAGTTAAATGGACATCTAACGACATGAACGGCTTTAAAATCGCCTTAGCTGTTGTTGATCCTTCTATTGGTACAACTGCTCTAGCTGGTGGCTTACCTACAGGTTCACTTGCAACTGGTGGTACTTCATCTGACAACCTTCGTTATGAAGCTGACTTGTCTTATGCTGGTGCATTTGACGGTGGTTCATACACTGCATGGGTTTCAGGTATGACTCAATCAGAAGACAATGCTAACAACAATGATACACAATCATGGACTGTTGGTGGTACGTTAGCAGTTGCTGGTTTTGAAGCAATGGCTCAATATTCTGACTCTGAAAGCGACAATGGACCAGTTGCAGCTGTTCCAGGTAATGCAGGTACTGCTGCTGTAGCAGCTGCACCATCACAATCAATTGAATGGTCACAATACCTAGTTCAAGCTGGTTACCGTTTCGCTGGTACAACATTAGTTTCTGCTCAGTATGCTGAACTAACTGATGACACAGCTGGTGTTGCTAGCAATGCTGATAACATTGATAAATGGACTTTTGGTGTTTATCACGATGTGAACGCTAACCTTAAATTGGTTGCTGAGTACACACAAGTTGAAGACGATGCTAACACTGTAGATCAAGACATCTTCTCATTAGGTGGTTTCGTATTCTTCTAGGATACAACATCGCTTAAGGTCTCAAATCATTTGATTTGATACTTGAAGAACTTAAAGAAAGCCTCAGTCTTCGGATTGGGGCTTTTTTTTGCCTGCGGTATCGTAAGATTGAAAAATAAGGAACGGCTTAGCGAATGATTTATTTCAATTTTGTATGTTTCACCGCAAATGTCGGATTAAAACCCGACCTACATACCATGTTAAAATTAAACCTATCTACGTAGGTTGGGTTTCAACCCAACAATGTCGGACTAAAGTTCGACCTACCAATGGATAGGCATCAGCCCTTTTAATTACTTAGGTTTAAATTATGTCATTACTCGCAAATCAAACCTCCCTCATCATCGTTGCTATCATTCAAACGATAAACGACAATGCCGACGAAGTGACCGAGCTAGATCGCGCTATTGGTGATGGCGATCATGTTGTTAATTTACAACGTGGTTTGGCGGCTTTAAACAAAATGGAAGATGAGTTATCGATGCTTGAATGGTCACCAGCCTTTATGAAGATAGGCATGACCTTAATGTCGACAATGGGTGGCGCATCGGGTTCATTGTTCGGAACATTATTTATAAGCATGGCAAAAGCAGCCAAAAACAAAGAATTAGATTTTAAGGATTTTGCACAGGTCTTTAGTCAAGGCGTTGAAGCAGTCAAACAACGTGGCAAAGCAGATTTGGGTGAAAAAACGATGTTGGACACTTTAATTCCAGTCGCCAATATTTTAATGATTGATGCAGCAGATAATGTTGATTTACCTAAAGCATTAGACAATGCCAAAACCGCTGCAATTCTCGGCATGCAATCTACCAAAGAAATGGTTGCCACTAAAGGTCGCGCATCATTTCTGGGCGAACGTGCAATAGGCCATATTGATGCTGGTGCCCGCACTAGTCAGTTGATGATTTGTACTATCGTTGATATGTTAATGAATGATTAGCAACCCCAGCGTAAATTTGCTGTATGTACGGGTGCATCCCATAATTCGATTAATTCTTCGTCTAATAATGTCAGGGTAACCGAACAACCGGCCATATCTAACGAGGTCGTGTAATTACCGACTAATGAACGTGCAACTTCGACACCTTTTTGTTGCCATAATTTCTCTGCTAAGTCGAACACCAAGTACAACTCCATTAACGGTGTAGCACCGAATCCATTAACATGTAGTAATACTTTTTGACCTTGTTTTGGCTGCAGCTCCTTATCTATGGCTGCCACTAGATGTTCAACAATCTCACTGGCATTAGTCAGTTCCATAGGTTCACGCCCACGCTCACCATGAATACCGACTCCCATTTCCATTTCTTTGTGACCGAGATCAAATGTAGGTTGGCCGAGTGCCGGAACAGTACAACTTGTTAGCGCAACGCCCATCGTTGCAGTGGCATTATTAAGGCGATCACCCAGCGTTTTACATTCAGCTAGACTGGCTCCCGCTTCCGCCGCTGCCCCCACTATTTTTTCAATAATAACCGTACCTGCGACACCACGACGGCCGGTACTGTGATCTTTAGGTAAAGAAACGTCATCACTGACCAAAACAGTTTCATAAGGACAATCTAACATTTCACCGGCAATTTCGAAGTTCATTACATCGCCGGCATAGTTTTTGACGATAAATAACACGCCGCCGCCGTTTTCAACGGATGCCGCTGCAGCAATCATTTGATCAGGTGTCGGCGAGGTGAAAATATGTCCAGGGCAAGCGGCATCTAACATTCCCAAGCCAACGAGCCCAGTATGCAAAGGTTCATGACCAGAACCTCCACCAGAAATGAGTGCCACTTTACCGTGTGGTTTCGTCTGTTTTCTGCTAATGAAATGCGGTTGGTGGTTAAATTGAATAATATCCTTATGCGCTTTGGCAAAACCGTTAAGGCTTTCTTCTAGTAAACTTTCGATGCTATTAATTATTTTTTTCATTAAGTTTCCCATTTACTTTATTGGTGTGATTTCGCAATGTTTGGGTAATCTGCTGGATATCAGCCAGCACCCAAGTCGGTTTATAGTCCAACTCGTCAATATCTTGCTCTGTCGAGACCCCAGTTAACACCATAATACTTCGCATTCCAGCATTTACGGCGCCTAATATGTCTGTATTTAGACGATCGCCTATCGCGATTGTATTCGTTTTATTTGTACCTAATAATGCTAATGCTTGTTGGTATAAAATCGGTGCTGGCTTACCAATGCTGATTGGTTTTACTCCTGTCACCGCTTCAAGTGCCGCTAAAATACCGCCGTTACCCATAACTTCACCTAATTCTGTAGGTAAAGTAGTATCAGAATTTGTCGCAAAAAATTGCGCACCGGCATTAATATTCAAAGTGGCTGTAGCGAGTTTGTCCCATGTTAGCTGGCGATCTAAACCAGAAACAACAAGATCAGCACCTTGATCGAAAATACCTTTATCGGGCTGATTAACTTGATAAAGATCTGTCAAGGTGAAGCCTTGCTCGATGAGAGGTTGACGTAGCCCATCCTCGCCGATCACAAATACGCGACGTTTGTCAGTAGGTAGATGCTGGATTAGGTACTGAGCTGTAGCCATACTAGAAGTGAGGATTTCACGGTACTCAATATCAACCCCCATCCTAGCTAACTTGTCGACATATTGTTGCTGTGTTAGGCTAGCATTATTGGTTGCTAAGACAAAAGGAATAGCGGAGTATCTAAGTTCGGAAAAAAACTCAATCAGCCCTTCCATTGGCTTATTTCCATGCCAAAGTACGCCGTCCATATCAATAATTAGGCCAGCTAAATCATCAATTTCAATCATGTATACTTCCGTTATTTATGTGATAAATTATGCGCAATTACACCGCAACGCCTCACAGCTTGGCATAGTTCAATTATCAATGTCTAGCAATGGCAGCATAGTTCACTCTGATAAGGGCTATTTGTAAATTGACATTGATTAGCATTCTGCTTTATAGTCTTCCGGCGTAATTTTTAGCGTAATCAATTAATATTTAACCCTTAAACAGGAGCATGTCAACATGGCAAAAGCACTTATCCAAATGGCGCTAGATTCTCTAGATTTCGATGCAACAATCGCACTTGCTGAGCAAGTAGCGCCGTATGTTGATATCTTGGAAATTGGCACACCTTGCATCAAATACAATGGTCTTGAACTTGTAACTGCATTGAAAGCAAAATTCCCAAACAAATTACTTCTAGTTGATCTTAAAACTATGGATGCTGGTGAATATGAATCAACACCATTCTATGAAGCTGGTGCTGATATCTGTACTGTTTTGGGTGTTTCTGACAAAGCAACTATGGGTGGCGTAATTAAAGCTGCAAACGCAAACAATGCTGAAGCACAAATCGATTTAATCAGTGTTAAAGATAAAGCAGCTGTAGCAACTGCAGCAGCAGCTAACGGCGCTCAAATCATCGGTGTTCACACTGGTCTTGACGCTCAAGCAGCAGGTCAAACTCCTTTTGCAGATTTATCTTTAGTTGCTAGCTTAAACTTAGGTGTTCGCATCTCTGTTGCTGGTGGCATTAACAAAGATACTATCCAAAAAACAATCCAAGCTGGCGCAACTATCGTTGTTGTCGGTGCAGCAATCTACGGTGCTGAATCTCCAGCAGCATCAGCTAAAGAATTGCGTGCTTTAGTAGACGCAGCATAAGCTTATTTAGAGAATATTCTAAATAAGCTAGAATAGAAAAAACGGGTGGTCACTTTTAAGAGGTCACTCGTTTTTTACTATTTGATTCAATGTACAAATTTATTGCTTGTACATATGTAAATGTAGGCAAAAACAGAGAAGCCGTAATAAAAGTGCTTATTTGTTTAACTCTTCTGGGTTGCCACAGTTAACCTAAAAATAGTAATTAATTCATCGTTCTTTAAATTTAAGAACGATAGAATTCCAAAATTTAACAGGGGTATATCTTAATGAGTGAAAAAGGTTTATTTGCTACAATTTGTAGTTTTTTCAATGGCTTGTTTTCTTCTGATATTGCAAGTTCTGCATCGCAAGTATCTTCCAATAAAAATAACGACGGCCTTACCGGCGTAGAGCGTTATATCAGAAATCAAGCAAGCACAAGCAGTCAACTTACTGGTGTCGAAGCATATCTTCGAAGCCAATCAGCTACACAAATAATTACAGGTGTTGAAGCATATATTCGTAACCTAGCTAATGCACAAACAATTACAGGTGTTGAAGCATATATTCGTAACCAAGGTTAATCCCTTAGCTACACATTCTATATTTAATACTTCAAGATACAACGCTTCAAGCGCAAGCAGCAACCGCTCGAATTTACGCGAAAGCTTAAAGTAATTAAAAATAACATAGTCCAATATCCCGCTTATTTTTTAGGTGGGATATTGGGGTTTTAAACTTTGAAAACTAAAGGTACCATTGAAATTATGGCAAATTTACTTGATCAACTAAAAGAAATGACCGTTGTTGTTGCCGATACTGGTGATATTGCAGCAATTGAAAAATTCACTCCTCGTGATGCAACAACGAACCCTTCACTAATTACTGCAGCTGCTCAAATGCCGCAATACCAACCGATTGTTGATGACACTTTAAAAGGTGCACGCGAAACATTAGGTACAGAAGCTTCATCTACTGATGTTGTTTCATTAGCATTTGATCGTTTAGCGGTATCTTTCGGTTTAAAAATTCTTGATATCGTACCGCACCGCGTATCAACTGAAGTTGATGCAAGATTGTCATATGATACTGATGCAACCATCGCAAAAGGTCGTGACCTTATTGCTCAATATGAAGCCGCTGGTGTATCTCGTAACCGCGTATTAATCAAAATCGCAGCAACTTGGGAAGGTATTCAAGCTGCAGCCGTTCTTGAAAAAGAAGGTATTCACACTAACCTGACTTTAGTATTTGGTTTACATCAAGCTATTGCTTGTGCAGAAAATGGCATCACATTGATTTCACCTTTCGTTGGTCGAATTCTTGATTGGTACAAAAAAGACACTGGTACAGATTCATATGCACCTGCTGAAGATCCAGGTGTTGTTTCTGTTACAGCAATTTACAATTATTTCAAAAAATTCGGTTACAACACTGAAGTCATGGGCGCAAGCTTCCGTAACTTAGGTGAAATCATTGAGTTAGCTGGCGTTGATTTATTAACAATCTCACCTAAGTTGCTTGATGAATTGCAATCAACTGAAGCTGAGTTGCCACGTAAATTATCAACTGAGCAAGCTTTAGCTTCTGACATCGCTAAAATTGACATGAACAAAGCAACATTTGATGCAATGCATACAGAAGATCGTATGGCTAATGAAAAGTTATCAGAAGGCATTGATGGTTTTGCAAAAGCATTAGAATCGCTTGAAGAATTACTCGCTAGTCGTTTGGCTGAATTAGAAGCTTAATTGCTTACGTTCAATCAAACCTTATCAGCTTAATTTTTTTATAATTGATTGAGCTGATATTTATCAGAAATGGCGTCAATTGACTTTGTCGCCGTTTCTGAATATAGTCCCGAATCGCGTAATAAACGTGTGTAAAATCAAACTAATACTTTAGGAGTATGTAACATGGCAGAAATCCAAATGGCTCTAGATTCTCTAGACTTCGACGCAACTATGGCTTTAGCAGAAGCAGTAGCTCCATATGTTGATATCTTAGAAATCGGCACACCTTGTATCAAATACAATGGCCTTAAGCTTGTTAAAGCATTAAAAGCTGCACACCCAACTAAAAAAATCTTAGTTGACCTTAAAACTATGGATGCGGGTGAATATGAATCAACACCTTTCTTCGAAGCTGGTGGTGATATCTGTACAGTTTTAGGTGCTGCTGATGCTGCAACTGTAAACGGCGTTATCAAAGCTGCTAAAGCTAACGGCGCTGAAGCTCAAGTTGATTTAATCAGTGTTGAAGATAAAGCTGCTGTTGCTAAAGAAGCAGCTGCAAACGGCGCTCAAATCATCGGTGTTCACACTGGTCTTGACGCTCAAGCTGCAGGTCAAACTCCTTTTGCTGACTTAGCGTTAATTGCTGGTCTTGGCTTAGATGTTAAAATCTCTGTTGCTGGTGGTATTAACAAAACAACTATCCAAGATACAGTACGTGCTGGTGCAAATATTGTTGTTGTTGGTGCGGCTATCTACGGCGCAGCTTCTCCAGCAGAATCAGCTAAAGAACTACGTGCTTTAGTTGACGCAGCATAAGGAAAAATAAAATGCATCGTGATCTACTCTTAAATAAAATCACTAATATCCTTGGTTCTACTAATGATTCATACGAAGCTAAATTAGTTTCAATGTGTGATGATGCCAAACGCATCTTTATTACAGGTGCAGGTCGCTCAAAACTGGTTGGTAACTTCCTAGGGATGAGATTGATGCATAGTGGTTATATCGTATATGTACAAGGTGAAATTAGTACACCAAGCATCCGTGAAGGCGATTTGTTAATCGTTATCTCTGGTTCTGGTGAAACAACACAGCTTGTTTCATTTACAAATAAAGCCAAATCTGAAGGCGCTAAAGTGGTTTTGATTTGCTCAAAATCTAGCTCGACGATTGGTGATTTAGCTGATCAAACGATTCAAATTGGTAACGATGAAAGTTTTGCTCCTACTAAGGGCATGCCTATGGGTACTATGTTTGAATTATCTACATTGATTTTCTTGGAAGCCATTGTTTCTCATCTTATTCATGAGAAAGGTATTCCAGAAGAAGAAATGAAGTACAGACACGCTAATATGGAATAATCACTTTCCAAAAAGTAAAACAGAAAACGAGTAGCCGCAAGGTTGCTCGTTTTTTTTTGCCTGAAATTATTTAGTAAACTCAACATTTTTTAAATGACTTTCAACACTAACATAGAGCTATTCCAAGCTTAGCTGTATAATAAAATTTTTACACTAGCTATAAAATATTGCCATGACTACAGCCAAAACACTTTACGACAAACTTTGGGAACAACACACTGTCCGCACTGATGAGGATGGAATAACTGCTTTGTTATATATCGACCGCCACCTTGTCCATGAAGTAACGTCACCACAAGCGTTTGAAGGTTTACGTCTAGCAAATCGCACCCCTCACCGCCTTAGCTCAATTCTGGCAACACCCGATCACAATGTGCCGACCAGCCATCGTGATCAAGGCATCATCGATCCTATTTCTCGTTTACAAGTAGAAACCTTAGATAAAAATTGTAAAGAGTTCGGCGTCACAGAGTTTGATTTAGATGACATTCGTCAAGGTATAGTGCATGTGGTCGGTCCAGAACAAGGCGCTACACTCCCTGGGATGACGGTGGTGTGTGGTGACTCACATACTTCTACACATGGCGCTTTTGGTGCCTTAGCCTTCGGTATTGGTACATCTGAAGTTGAACATGTTTTAGCTACTCAATGTTTAATTCAGAAAAAAGCCAAATGTATGTTAGTCAGAGTTGATGGCCACGTTAAAACCGGTGTCACGGCTAAAGATATTGTATTGGCCATTATTGGACAATTAGGCACCGCAGGTGGGACAGGTTATACCATTGAGTTTGCCGGCGAAGCGATTCAAGCACTGAGCATGGAAGGTCGTATGACGGTGTGTAATATGACTATTGAAGCTGGCGCGCGCGCAGGATTAATTGGTGTGGATGATACAACAATCAATTATTTGAAAGGCCGCCCTTTTGCACCTTCTGAGGAAAATTGGCAGAATGCAGTCGCTGCATGGCAAGACTTACACAGTGATGCAGATGCTATTTTTGATAAAACAATTATTTTTAACGCCGCTGATATCAAACCACAAGTTACATGGGGAACCTCGCCCGAAATGGTTGTTGCCATTGATGGCAATGTACCTGACCCTGCTCAAGAAGCTGATTTGGTCAAACGAAATGGTATGGTAAAAGCGTTAGCTTATATGGGACTTAAAGCTAATCAAGCGATCACAGATATTCAATTAGATCGCGTCTTTATAGGTTCTTGTACCAACTCACGTATTGAAGATTTACGCCAAGCGGCTGCCGCAATTAAAGGTGGTAAGGTTGCCAGCACTATTAAGCAGGCTATGGTGGTGCCCGGCTCAGGCTTAGTTAAACAACAAGCGGAACTTGAGGGATTAGATAAAATATTTCTTGAAGCTGGGTTTGAATGGCGCGATCCGGGTTGTTCGATGTGCTTGGCGATGAATGCAGATCGATTAGAGTCAGGCGAACATTGCGCATCAACCTCAAACCGTAATTTTGAAGGTCGCCAAGGTTTAGGTGGGCGTACTCACTTAGTCAGTCCATCGATGGCAGCAGCCGCCGCTATTGCTGGCCATTTTGTAGATGTAACGCATTAAATGACAACTATCCAGCATACGATTGAAAATGAGCTACAGACTTTACGTGATGTCTTACGCTGGACCACGTCACAATTTAATGCGGCCGAATTATTTTACGGCCATGGCAATGCTGATGCATTCAATGATGCACTACAACTGATTCTACATAGCCTGCATTTACCAGCGACCGCATTTCCAGATCTGTTTGCTGATGCGAAATTAACACTGGCTGAAAAACAGGCTATTGCGGTATTAGTAGAACGGCGCATTACTGATCGGGTACCTGTGCCTTATCTTACTCATGAAGCTTGGTTTGCTGGCATACCATTTTATGTCGATGAACGGGTATTAATCCCTAGATCGCCTTTTGCTGAACTCATCCAAGACCAATTTATGCCATGGTTGACTGATCCAGATTCAGTAATGACAATTCTTGATTTATGCACTGGCGGCGGTTGTATTGCTATTGCCTGTGCAGCGGCATTCCCTGATGTCCAGATTGACGCGATAGACATCAGCTCAGATGCCCTTGCGGTCGCCAATATAAACATTAAAAAACACGATCTAATTAATCAGGTTCAGACTATTCAATCTGATTTATGGTCAGCACTTCACGACCAAAAATATGATCTTATCGTCAGTAACCCACCGTATGTCGGTGCTGATGAAATGGCAAGCTTACCAGCAGAATACCTACACGAACCTACTTCAGCACTGGAAGCTAAAGATAATGGTTTAGCGCTAGTTGAGCAGATTTTATTACATGCTGCTGAATTTTTAACCGCCGAAGGGCTGTTATTTGTTGAGGTTGGTAATAGTGACTTTGCGGTTATGGAAAAATGGCCTGATATTGAATTTTTATGGTTAGATTTCGAAGAAGGTGGTCATGGTGTATTTTTACTGAATCGTGATCAATGTGTGGTATTTGCCCAACGTTATAAATAACATTGGGAAGACACCTCAATCATTGCGTGCTTCATAGCATTTCACACAATTTCTACCCGACATTTTTGCGCGATACATCGCATCATCTGCCAGCTCAAATAAACTATTTAAGTTATGCTTGGTATCAATCTCCATAGTTGCCAAGCCAATACTAACTGTAATAACCACGCTAGCGGGTTTAAATTGTTTTAGACGCTTTTGTAGGCGATCCATAAAAGCAACGGCATTAGACTGTGGACAATCAGGCAAAAGAAAGACAAATTCTTCGCTTGCCCATCGTGCCACCATATCACCTTCTCTGACAAAACGTTTCAGCCAGGAACCTAGTTCAGCTAACACTTGATCACCTTTATGATAACCCATCGTTTCATTTATATTTTTAAAGAAATCAATATCCAATACGGCTAATGTTAATGGCCGTTTATATCGAACAGCTTCACTAAAGTACTTTCCCGAAAATTCACGCAAAGCGTGACGATTAAATAGTTTAGTTAACTCATCTAGCATGGCCAAACTATAGAGTGATTGTTGCTGCGATCTTAACTCTAAGGTGCTTTGATAACTCGTAACATGATTAAAAACACGTTGACGAAGCTCTTCACGGACGATGGGTTTAGCGACATAATCGTTTACACCTAAGTGAAACAGCTCTATTTTGCGTGATATATTCTCGAAACCTGAGGTAGCGATGATCGGCACATTACCGTGTTCACCTTGAAAACGCCTAATCTTCCTCACCAGAGAAATCCCACTCATTAAGCCTTCAAGCATAATGTCAGTGATCACCAAATCATAATTGCCCGTTCGAAAAGATTCCCATGCCTCTTCGGCATGCGTGTAGGCATCGACATCCAGTCCCATATCCGTCAATAAATCGAGGATAATCGCTTGTAAAACACGAGAGTCTTCAGCAACTAATACGCGTCCTGATAATTGACGACTTTCACGCTCTGCATATCGATGCAGATAAGTCTTAAATTCAAAAAGGTCCTGTTTACAGAAAATATCCGTTGCACCAGCCAGTAAGGCTTGTTTGAGTATTTTAGAGTTATCTTCTTCTGTTAAGACGATAATAGAGGCCAGATCATAGCCTCTTACCGAGCGTATTTGCCCACAAAATTCGCTACCTGAAATATCGGGCAATTGAAAACTACAACAGACCAGTGCAAAGCGCTCTTGTCTAGCCAGCTCTAAACCTTCATGACCCGTAGCGGCATACGTCGTTGTAAATCCTGCTTGCTCAAGTGAGGCTTTAAGCGTTACTCGAAACGTTTCTTCTCCATCAATAATCAATGCATTTAATGTGCGCATTTATCCGTCGCCTCTAATTTGATATCCATTCAGCACTATATCCATTCAGTACTATTGATAATATTTGTAAAAGTACTTGCTACTTGCTACTTGCTACTTGCTACTTGCTACTTGCTACTTGCTCAAGCAATTGTCGTGTAAATACTGCCCGCAAGTAAAATCCTTTAGGATTTATTTTTTCATTTGAACCTGACGATGAAATGCCATTAACTAGTACTTTACTATTTGCTGCCTTAGGCCGAATCTGCAAATACTCACCTTCTTTTGCCGTAATTTCTGATTGTTCACCCAACACAATACGATCCATCAGTTCTTCCCAATCACGTTGCAAAACTACATTTTGTTGCTCATTAGGCTGCCATAACCACGCATTACCCACATATCGTTCAGCGATGGGAATATCTGCTTCTGCTTCAATAGGCACCCATAAGACATGTGCTAACTTGCGTCTTATCCAGCTATCTTGCCAACTTAATTCGCCACTTTGGCTCATCGACACCGTGCATACATAGGTCGATTCTTTCGGTTGACCTTGCGCATTCAACGGTAGTGTTTTCATCTCGATGCCTAAGCCAACAAAATCAGGTTCTGCTTTATTGCCAGCGTCAGCCCCTAAATATAACTCAAGTAAATTACCTACCCAGCCTTTATGGCGAAGTAAATTGTCAGGCACCATAACATCAAGTTCAGCCGCAAGCATACCTAAGGTTTTTCCCGCCAAACGCTGGCAACGCACCAATAGTTCATCTTCGGTCTGTGGCGGTAAAATCTTAACGTGTGAGTTATTATCATTCATAGAAGCATGATAACCTAGCAGACTTTATTCTGCTTATGACAATCACCAATGAAAGCACTCTCAATTCAAAATTTAACAAAAGTCTATAACAATGGATTTGAAGCGCTTAAAGGTATTAGCCTAGATGTTGAACAAGGTGACTTTTTCGCCCTTCTAGGGCCTAACGGAGCGGGGAAATCAACAACCATTGGCATTGTCACCTCACTCGTTACCAAGTCCTCTGGCAGTGTACGCGTATTTGATACTGATATTGATCTCGATTCCGAAACGGCTAAGTCTTATATAGGTCTGGTGCCACAAGAATTTAATTTTAATGGCTTCGAACAAGTTAAACATATCTTAATTAGCCAAGCAGGTTATTACGGCATACCCGCTAATCAAGCCGGCCCCCGTGCGGATGAACTATTATTGCAACTTGGGTTATGGGATAAACGCCACACTCCTGCCCGTGCATTATCCGGGGGAATGAAACGTCGACTGATGATAGCGAGAGCCTTGGTACATAAACCACAACTGTTAATATTAGATGAACCTACTGCAGGCGTCGATATTGAACTGCGACGTTCAATGTGGATATTTTTACAGGCGATTAATGCTCAAGGCACCACTATTATTTTAACAACTCATTATTTGGAAGAAGCCGAAAATTTGTGCCGTAATATTGCCATTATCGATAAAGGGGTCATTGTCGAAAATACCAATATGAAATCGTTGCTTAATCGTCTTGATAAAGAAACCTTCATCCTAGATCTAAAATCACCATTAAGCTCTGACTTTACACTCGCAGATTTTAACTACCATCGACTTGATGACACAACATTGGAAGTTGAACTTAAGCGTGATGAAATTTTGAATAATTTATTTGCAGCATTAAGTCTGCAGGGCATCGAAGTCTCTAGCATGAAAAATAAAGCCAACCGTTTGGAAGAATTATTTCTTGCCTTGGTCGATAAATCAGAGGCCACTTTATAATGACTAAATTCGCTCGGCACCAGATTGCCTTTACGACCCTACTATCACGTGAAATTCGCCGATTTATTCGTATTTGGCCACAAACTTTATTACCACCAGCCATTACGATGACTTTATATTTCGTCATATTTGGCAATTTAATAGGTAGTCGGATTGGTGAAATGGGTGGATTTAGCTATATCCAATATATCGCTCCAGGCATCATCATGATGTCAGTCATTAATAATGCCTATTCCAATGTGGCATCCTCATTTTTCAGTGCTAAGTTCCAAAATCATATTGAAGAGCTCATCGTTGCGCCCGTACCTAATTACTTGATCCTAGCTGGCTATGTTGCCGGAGGTACCGCGCGAGGCTTACTGGTTGGACTGATTGTTACTCTTGTCTCATTGTTTTTCACTCACCTCAACATACAACACATATTTATCACGATCAGCATGGTATTTCTGAGTGCAATTTTGTTTGCCTTAGGAGGGTTTATCAATGCTATCTATGCCCGAAGCTTTGACGAAATATCGATTATTCCGACGTTTATTCTGACGCCGATGACCTATTTAGGGGGCGTATTTTATTCGATCAGTTTACTGCCGGAATTTTGGCAAAACATATCATTACTTAACCCAATCTTATATATGGTTAATGCCTTTCGTTATGGCATGCTAGGTGCCTCGGATATCGCTGTCGAACTTGCTTTTGCTATTATTATTCTGTGTATTATCGGCTTGACTAGCTTCGCACTTTATTTACTTAATAAAGGTACTGGTATCCGGAACTAAACTTAAGGCCTCCTCCAACACCGAAATATCAGCGCCTTTTAAGTGAGCATTTTCACTCAGATGTCGTCGCCATGCACGCGCACCTACTTGGCCCTGAAATAGGCCAAGTAGATGACGAGTAATTGATTTTAAGGGTCGGCCTTCTACCATGCGTTGCTCAATGTACGGCAACATTTGCTGTATCACTTCATGTCGTGAAGGTATAACGTGATCATCGGCAAATATTTGACTATCGGCTTGCGCCAATAAATAAGGGTCATGATAGGCTGCACGCCCCATCATTACGCCATCAACCTTTTCTAACTGTAACTTAGCGTGTTCTAAGGTTTGAATACCGCCGTTAATATCAATATGAAGTTGTGGAAAGTCACGTTTTAACTGATACACCCGATCATATTCCAAAGGTGGAATATCGCGGTTCTCTTTCGGACTTAAACCCTGTAACCACGCTTTTCTGGCATGCATAATAAATAATTTACAGCCAGCCGCAGAGACTTGCTGAATAAAGTCATACACAAAGTCATAACTATCATGTTCGTCAATACCCAAGCGGGTTTTAACCGTAACAGGAATAGTTACTTCCGCCTGCATTGCCGCCACACCTTCTGCCACCAGCTTAGGGTCAGCCATTAAACATGCGCCAAAACTCCCTGATTGCACCCGATCACTTGGGCAACCAACATTGAGATTAATCTCACTGTAGCCCGCATCTTGTCCAAAACGTGCACATGCCGCTAAGGCTTCAGGATCAGAGCCGCCGAGCTGAAGTGCTAGCGGATATTCGCTGACATCATGTGCCAGAAATCGTTCACGTTGACCATGAATCAAAGCACCTGTTGTCACCATTTCGGTATAGAGTAAACACTGTTTAGATATCAGCCGTAAAAAATAACGGTAATCGCGATCCGTCCAATCCAGCATAGGAGCAACCGACAGGCGATGAGATTGTTTAAGCGTTAAATTTGATGACGTCATAATGTTCTATATTTAGGCAGATTGACCATTTTCGCAAATCAGCGCGTAAAATGTTTGTTTTTCATCAAAAAACGATCCGAATGCAAACAATTCAAGGTGATGGTTTTACTGTTTCAGTGGTCAAAAGTAGCCGCCGTAAAACGACTGCGCTTAAAATTAAAAACGGTGAAGTCTCTATTCACATTCCTACACGGCAATCCATTGAAGTTGCCCGCCAGTTTGTGCAACAAAAAACACCGTGGATCCAACAAAAACTCCACCAGCAAGCCCAACAGTCACTGTCATTACCCGAAAAACACTTTATAGCGGGCGAACCTTTCTTGTTCCTTGGCAAACCTTATTCATTACAACTAGTTCCAGTTGATCGCCCAACGACCACCATAAAAACGACACAGTCGATTGAAATACATGGGCGACTAAATAAACTATCCAAAGTGGCAGTACGTGCCACATTAATCATCTGGTATAAACAGCAAGCCGAATTGTACTTACGCTCACAAAGCGCATTTTTAACAACTCAAACAGGATTATCGCCACGCTCGATCACGGTAAAAACGTATAAAGCGCGCTGGGGCAGTTGTAGGATGAATGGTGATATTCAATATAATTGGAAATTGATGCTAGCTCCACCTGACATCATTGACTACGTCATTATTCATGAGCTTTGCCATCTGCAGCAACATAATCATTCTTCGGCATTTTGGCAATTAGTTCAGACCCATTACCCCAACTTCAAAATGGCACGGTCCTGGCTAAAAAATAATGGTGCTTCCTTAGAGCTTTAGGTGCATCATCCATGTTTTACATAATGATACTTAACCGTAAAATTTAATTCTTCAGGGCACACAACACTATGGCATTTTGGAATAACAAAAAAGAAATCGATACATTACTCCTCCAATTACAGCAACGTGATGCCACCATCAGCTCGCTACAACAAGAAATGCAGTTACTTCAGTCACAACACAATGCGCTAGAAGAATCATTAGAATATGAAAAACTTCAGCTTGATTGGCAAACTAAATTATTTAGCAATATTGAGCAATTTAGTCATGGCCTAAATGGGTTTCACCAAAGCTTAGGTATCATGGCCGTCTCATTAAATGCTGAACGCTCTTCTGCCGTTGAAGGCGCGGAAACCTCTATATCAGCTCGCAATAACATCGAATCCGTTGCCTCAGGTTTAGGTGGTATTACAGAACAAATGGACCAATCGGCTGCTCGTGTTAACTCATTGCAAGAAAATGCGCTCAAGATTGGTGGCTTTGTCGAAACGATCAGTAACATCTCTGAGCAAACTAACCTCCTTGCATTAAATGCCGCGATTGAAGCTGCTCGTGCAGGAGAGCATGGTCGTGGTTTTGCTGTAGTCGCAGATGAAGTACGCACACTTGCTACTCGTGCCCGTGTAGCAAGTACTCAAATCTCAGACTTAGTAGCAAATATTCAAAAGGAAACGGGCAGTGCGAGTAGTTTGATGCAAAGTGTTAAAGCGGATACTTCTGCGTTTAGCGATCGTGTAAGCCATGTCGTCACTGATATGCATAAAATGCTGGGTTTATCACGAAATATGGAGCTCACGATCACCAGCTCCGCATTACGCAGTTTTGTTGAAATTGCCAAACTTGATCATATTGTGTGGAAATTTGAAATCTATCGCGTGATGATGAATTTATCTCACAAACAATCGTCTGAATTAACCTTACATACCCATTGCCGCCTTGGAAAATGGTATTTTGAAGGTGAAGGTGTTGATTGTTTTTCACAATTACCGGGTTATCGTGAAATTGCCACACCCCACAAAACAGTTCATGAACAAGGCGCCAAGGCTATTAAAGCCTTTTATGCTAAAGACAATGCGCTCTCCCTCAGTGCCTTAGCAGCAATGGAACAAGCGAGTATAGATGTAGTCAATAACCTAGAAAAAATGGTGGTGGCGGCAGAACAAAATCCAGAAATAATTTGCACAAGATAATCATAATAATTGTATTAAAATCATCATCTACCGTCATCTTAAAGCAGATTTAATCTTGTTTTATTCTCCAGTATAGACTAAAATTCGCCCGTCTGAATAAGGAACGCTGCAACAGGACTATCCTGCTAGGCTTATTCAAATCAATATTTTAACCGCGTTCATTATTAATAAGTTTTACTAAATAATAATGAGCGTTGCGTTTTATTGCTTCACCGGCTTGCTTCTTCTGCAGGCGCTTAAACCAACTCTCTTCATTTTAAATTCAATCAATTGAGGTAAGTTGATAATGAGTAGTCGTTTAATTTTTACTTCCGAATCGGTCTCCGAAGGTCATCCAGATAAAGTGGCCGATCAGATTTCAGATGCCATTTTAGATGAGATCCTGCGCCAAGATCCGCACGCCCGTGTAGCTTGCGAAACATTAATCAAAACTGGCGCCGCGGTTATTGCTGGTGAAATCACCACATCCGCATGGGTCGATTTAGATGATGTCGTGCGTAAAACCATTACCGATATTGGTTATAACAGCTCTGATGTCGGTTTTGATGGGCAAACCTGCGCCGTCATGTCTCTAATTGGTAAACAATCTTCGGATATCGCGATGGGCGTTGACCGTGATACACCTGAAAATCAAGGTGCAGGCGATCAAGGCCTAATGTTTGGTTATGCCAGCAATGAAACCGATGTTTTAATGCCTGCGCCTATTACCTACGCACATCGTTTAGTGAAACGCCAAGCTGATGTACGTAAAAATGGCACTTTGCCCTGGTTACGTCCTGATGCCAAAAGCCAAGTCACTTTTGTATATGAAGATGGCAAACCAGTTGGAATCGATGCCGTAGTCTTATCTACCCAACATAATCCTGAAGTCTCCTTAAAAGAACTGCAAGAAGCAGTGATGGAAGTGATTATTCAGCCGACACTTCCCGCGGAATGGATTTCTAAAAACACCACGTTCCACATTAATCCGACAGGTCAATTCATTATTGGTGGCCCTGTTGGTGATGCAGGCTTAACAGGTCGTAAGATCATTGTTGACACTTATGGCGGCATGGCGCGTCATGGCGGTGGTGCATTTTCGGGTAAAGATCCTTCTAAAGTCGATCGTAGTGCTGCCTATGCAGGACGTTATGTTGCTAAAAACATCGTCGCTGCGGGCCTTGCAGATCGCTGTGAAATTCAAGTGTCTTATGCAATTGGTGTTGCAGAGCCGACCTCGATCAGTATTGAAACATTTGGTACGGGCAAAATCTCATCAGAGAAACTAGTGCAATTGGTACGTGAGCACTTTGACTTACGTCCAGTAGGCCTCGTTAAAATGCTTGATTTAATCCGCCCAATTTACCTAGCGACAGCTGCTTATGGTCATTTTGGTCGTGAAGAACCCAATTTCACATGGGAACGCACTGATTTAGCTGACACCTTACGTGATGCAGCAGGCATCTAAACCCACAATAACTTAATTCACTGTAGGTTAGATATTAATCCAGCATATCGGACTGAAATCCGACGACCTACAATAAAAAAATATTTAAGGACTATGAAAACATGAGCTCACCTATTGAAAATCTAACGCCTGACTACAAAGTCGCTGATATCAGCCTTGCAGAATGGGGCGCTAAAGAAATCAAAATCGCTGAAACCGAAATGCCGGGCTTAATGGCAATTCGTGAAGAATATGCAGGTAAAAATCCATTAGCCGGTGCACGTATCGCGGGTTGTTTACATATGACCATTCAAACAGCAGTATTAATCGAAACATTGATTGATTTAGGCGCCGAAGTACGCTGGTCATCATGTAATATCTTCTCTACTCAAGATCAAGCAGCGGCTGCGATTGCGACACAAAATATTCCAGTTTTTGCGTGGAAAGGCGAAACTAACGAAGAAGCCATCTGGTGTATTAAACAAACTATCTTTGGCCCAAACAACTGGCGTCCAAACTTAATCTTGGATGATGGTGGTGATTTAACACAAATCATGCATGATGAATTTCCAGAATTATTGAAAGATGTTAGAGGCTTGTCTGAAGAAACAACGACAGGTGTTCATCGTTTGTACGAAATGATGAAAGATGGTTCTTTAAAAGTGCCAGCTATCAATGTAAACGATTCCGTTACTAAATCTAAATTTGATAACCTTTACGGTTGTCGTGAATCATTATTAGATGGTATCAAACGCGCAACAGACGTGATGATTGCCGGTAAAATATGTGTTGTTTTAGGTTATGGTGATGTTGGTAAAGGTTGTGCTCAAGCATTCCGTGGCATGGGTGCAACGGTTATGGTTACTGAAATTGACCCTATCTGTGCATTACAAGCAGCAATGGAAGGCTACCGTGTAGTGAGCATGGATGACGTTGCTAACTTAGGTGATATTTTTGTTACTACGACGGGTAATGTCGATGTTATCAATCATGACCATATGACAAAAATGAAAAATGAATCTATCGTATGTAACATCGGTCACTTTGACAGTGAAATCGATGTTGCTTCATTACGAAAATACGAATGGGTGAACATCAAACCACAAGTTGACCATATTATTTTCCCTGATGGCAAACGTATTACTTTGTTAGCGGAAGGTCGATTGGTTAACCTAGGTTGTGCTACAGGACATCCGAGTTTTGTTATGTCAGCCTCATTTACTAACCAAGTCATGGCTCAAATTGAGTTATGGGAAAACCATTTAGATTACAGTAATGAAGTCTATGTTTTGCCAAAATCATTGGATGAAAAAGTAGCGCGTCTACATTTGGCTAAAATTGGTGTTAATCTGACGGAATTAACCGATGCTCAAGCTAAATACTTAAGTCTGGACAAACAAGGTCCATACAAACCTGACCATTACCGTTATTAACCGTCAGTAAGTAATCCCTATAGGCTCGGCATCCCGTACTATTGAGATGCCGGGTTTTTTAGCGAAAACGAATATAAAAACTGTCTTCCTACTTTTCTTTGTGTATTCACTATGACCAATAAACTCACTATCAGCTGCGAATTCTTCCCGCCAAAAACGGATAAAGGCATTGCAAACATGCGTGATGTCCGCCAGCAACTGGCACCACTAAAACCTGAGTTTTATTCCGTTACCTTTGGTGCCGGAGGTTCAACACAAGACAATACATTAAATGCAGTGGTCGAAATTCAACAAGCTCATGCCATAACAGGTATTGATGCCGCGCCACATTTATCCTGTGTTGGTTCAACGGCTGAACGTATTCGCGATATGCTCACGACCTACCAATCTCATGGCATAAAACGCATCGTCGCCTTACGTGGTGATTTACCTTCGGGCATGCGAGATCCGGGTGCTTTTCGTTATGCTAATGAATTAGTGGAATTTATTCGTCAAGAAACGGGCGATTATTTTACAATTGAAGTTGCCGCCTATCCCGAGGTTCATCCTCAAGCAGCATCAGCACAAGTCGACTTTACTAATTTCAAACGCAAAGTTGATGCCGGCGCCAATAGTGCGCTCACTCAGTATTTTTATAATATTGATTCTTATTTATATTTCATTGATCGCTGCCAGAAAAACGGTATAGACATTCCGATAATACCCGGCATTATGCCTATCAATAATTTTTCTCAACTTGCTCGGTTTTCAGATGGTTGTGGTGCAGAAATTCCGCGCTGGTTACGTAAACGACTAGAAGAATTCCATGATGATACAGAATCACTACAAGCATTTACTCTAGATTTTTTAACTGACTTTACCCAAAAATTAATTAATGTCGGTGTTCCAGGCCTGCATTTTTACACAATGAATAGAAGCGATCCAACGCTCACCGTCTGCCAGCGTTTAGGTTTAATCAACTAAGCTCGATAAGGCTTTGCGATCTCAATGAACTATTTCACAGAATCCTTGCTCGCCGCTTTCAGCTTAATTCTCTCACTCGATGCCAATATTTTCCGCATCGTTGTTACTTCCGTTTCCATTTCTATAATAGCAACGCTTATCGCCGCACTATTGGCTATTCCTGCTGGCGTTAGCATGGCGCTCAATACTTTTACCGGCAAAGCTACTCTGCAGCATCTTCTCAATACCTTGATGTCGATGCCCACCGTCGTCATCGGCTTATTGCTTTATGGCCTATTTAGCCGTTTAGGTCCACTCGGTAGTTGGGGACTGCTCTACACCCCTACTGCCATCATTATCGCTGAAACCATTTTAGTTTTTCCGATCATGATGAATCTAACCATTGCTGCCGTGAACTCGGCTGATCCGCGCTTAGTGCCAACCTTAATAAGTTTAGGAGCCAAACCTTATACGTTAACGGTTCATGTCGTTAGGGCAACACGTTATGCCATGCTAGCAGCGTTAGTTACTGGGTTTGGTCGTGCGATAGGGGAAGTCGGAGCGGCAATGATGCTCGGTGGCAATATTCAAGGTTTTACCCGTACCATGACGACCGCGATAGCCCTTGAAACGAGCAAAGGTGAATTTGAACTGGGTTTGGCGCTAGGGTTGCTGTTATTAATTATTGCTTTTGCACTTAATTTTGCCTTGTCATGGTTGAATAAATCATGACATCAGTCTATGAATTAAGCAATATCACGCTTGAACAGCAAAACAAAATAATACTTGATATTCCACAACTGGCAATAAATTCGGGACAATGTGTCGCGTTATTGGGTGAGAATGGTGCTGGCAAAACAAGTTTAATCAATTTACTGGCTTTTACTGCACCGGGACATCATGGTTCGATACGTTTCTTCGACCAAGCTATCCGTTCAAAGCTTTCGCCAAGTCAACGCCGTCGTATAGGTCTCGTTCACCAACAGCCTTATCTGCTACCCGGCACCGTGGCAGATAACATTCGATTAGCACTAAATCTTCAAGGTGTGAAGCAGCCCCATATTCCAGAACTAACTCAGCAAGCACTTAAACAAGTCAACTTAACTCATTTGGCTGAACAAGCTGCGAACACGTTATCAGGTGGTGAATTAAAACGTGTTGCCATTGCTAGAGCAATTGCCTACCAACCCGATATTTTATTATTAGATGAACCTTTTTCACATCTCGATCATCGTCATATACAACAACTTGAAGATAGTATCAATCAGTTTGCCCAACAAGCAGGCAAGACGGTTATTTTTTCCACGCATGACCGATTTCAGGCACAAGCCTTAGCAAGTGCGACCATTAATCTTGTAGCAGGGAAGGTAACCGCCGCACCACTATTAAATCATTATCATGGTCAGTTAAATCAACATTTTTTCGATACGGGTAAAATGATGTTTCATGTCACTAGTCCGCTGACGCAAGCACGTCATCTTGCCGTTGATCCTCGCGAAATAATTGTGTCGCCGCAACCATTACAATCCAGTATGCGTAATAATTTTTCTGGCCGTTTAATCCTTATAGCTGAAGAAGGTAATGCCATCCGCTTAACGGTTGAATGTGCTGAACGCTTCCATGTAATCATTAGCCCTGAAGCGCTTATTAGCTTAAATTTATCTTTAGGTGATACAGTCTGGTTAAGCTTTAAATCCACTGCCGTAACAGTATTTTAATTTTTAAGCATTTTGCTATAGGCAATGGCATAAGACTTGCGGTACCATTGACCCATGACATTTTATTTCGATTGTAAAAATCCGTGAAACCCTCATTACAGCTGCGTGTAGGCCAAAGCCTATCGATGACACCACAGTTACAACAAGCTATTCGCTTATTGCAATTGTCATCACTTGAATTACAAGCTGAAATTCAAGAAGCACTGGAAACGAACCCTTTACTTGAAGTTGAAGATGACTTTGATCACGATGATCATTCAGCAATTCAACTAGAGAGTGAGAAGGTTATTGCGCAGGAAAATCAGGATGTTAGCCAGCTTGAAAATGCTTCCATTCCAGACGAATTACCGACCGATAGTGAGTGGGAAGATACCTTCGATACTCAACCGGTTTCACTACTGTCTGGCCAAGTTTCTGATTCTGGTTTAGACCGTGATAATCAAGATAATAGTGGTGATTCTTTACAAGAACACCTACTTTGGCAAATGCGCTTAACGCCTTTTTCAGCGACAGAGCAAGAAATTGCCGCGACCATCATTGATGCTATTGAAGATGATGGTTATCTAAAAATCACACTAGAAGATATTCAACAAAGTTTAGGCGCTGATTATGATGAGGTTGAACTTGATGAGATTGAAGCTGTTCTTCATCGCATTCAACATTTTGACCCCGTAGGTGTTGCGGCACGAGATTTACGAGAATGCTTATTAATTCAGCTTAAATTATATGAAACTGAACTTGATCAGTTGGCATTGTTAACCGAGCTTATTGATAAACATTTAGATACACTGGCCAAACGTGATTACGCCCAAATAAAACGCGCCTTAAAAATTACTGATGAGGAACTCACCGAATTAGTACGCTCAATTCAACTGCTCAACCCTCGTCCTGGTAGTCATATTCAACAAGATAAAACAGAATATATCGTCCCCGATGTCTACGCTCGTAAGGTAAACGGTCGATGGCAGTTATCGCTTAACCCTGATAACGCACCTCGCTTACAGGTTGCGGAACATTATGCACAACTTATTAAACGCGCAGATAACAGTGCTGAAAATACGTACTTAAAGAATAATTTGCAGGAAGCACGTTGGTTTTTAAAAAGCCTACAAAGTCGAAATGAAACCTTATTAAAAGTGGCGGAAGCCATTGTTGATCGGCAACAAGGATTTCTTGACCACGGTGATGAAGCGATGAAACCGCTCGTCTTGGCCAATATAGCTGAAATTGTCGAGATGCATGAATCAACGATTTCACGTGTCACCACTCGAAAATACTTACATACTCCGCGTGGTATTTTTGAGTTGAAATACTTTTTCTCCAGCCATGTCAGCACCGACAATGGTGGGGAGTGCTCAGCGACGGCAATACGTGCCATCATTAAAAAACTGGTACTCGCCGAAAATCCAAGAAAACCTCTCAGCGACAGTAAAATTGCTGATATTTTAGTAGACCAAGGCATTAATGTGGCACGCAGGACCATTGCCAAATATCGGGAAACTCTGGCAATTGCCCCCTCTAACGAACGCAAACGGCTGGTGTAAACCAGTTTTATTGACCACAACAGGAGTAGCAAAATGCAACTAAACTTAACCGGACAACATGTTGATATCACCGATAGTCTTCGTGACCATGTTAATAGTAAATTTGAAAAACTAACGCGTCACTTTGATCACATGACAAATGTTCATGTCATCTTAACTATTGAAAAAGATCGTCAAAAAGCAGAAGCGACAGTTCATGCTAGCGGCGCAGACTTATTCGCTTCGGATGAGGGTGACAATATGTATACCGCGATTGATAACTTGATTGCCAAGCTCGACCGCCAAATTATCAAACACAAAGACAAAATCAAAAACCATCACCAAGCTGATGGCCATGATATGAAACATAACGCAGGTTAATCTCGGGTTTTATCTATGCTTATTGCCGCTTTACTCATTAACGCCGACAATATTAGTTGTCATAATGTCGCCACAAGTAAAAAGCGCATTATTGAAAACTTAAGTCAGTTGTTAGCCGCTAATACCGAAGCAACAACCGCTGATACTATTTTTCAGGCGTTATTTGAACGCGAACGGCTAGGTAGTACAGGATTAGGAAAGGGCGTGGCAATACCGCACGCCCGTATTCCTGGGATTACTCATACCATTGCCGCAATGATGACATTGGATACTCCCGTAAACTATGAATCAGCAGATAACAAGCCTGTTGATATCATTTTTGGCTTACTAGTACCAGAAGATGACAATGAACAACATCTGCAACAATTAGCTCGATTAGTCAGCTTATTCCGTGAAGATGAAACCTGCAGCGAGATCCGTCAAGCTACCGATGCCGAGCAAATATTTGAAATATTGCTGGCGAATGACGACAACTAAACAAGTGTGGACACTCAAAACGAGCTCATAGAAAGCCACCACGGCGTATTGATGAACGTTGTCGGTTACGGCATTTTAATTATTGGTTCACCCGCTATCGGAAAAAGTAGTCTAGCATTAGAGTTACTTTCTCAAAACCATCAACTGATCGCTGATGATGTCGTCGACTTTTGTTGTACCAATAATATCGTTAGTGGCTATTGCCCATCGATGTTAGCTGGTTTATTACACACCCGTGAACTTGGCCTTATTTCTGTTACCAACATCTTTGGTGACAAGGCTTGGCAAAATCAGTATCAACTTGATTATGTTATCGAGCTCACACAACAGCACGACTCAAAAATTAACCTTATTCTAGAAAAGCGAAGCTATAACGTTTTAAATCACGCTTTTCCACTGCTGACGCTTTCATTAACCACTCCAGCTTCACTGTCCACCCGGCTGTTGTGTTGGTTAAACATGCAAGCAATTCCATATCCAGCAGAAAATGAACTAAAATAACATCAATACACTTTAATGAGCACCGCAAAATGAATGGCAAAATACCTTCTGTTCAACATCGTTCAAATGAACAAATAAAACGGTTAGCTACAGGCCATCATGTTCATTTCGCTATTTTGCTTAAACATAGAGAGTTTTTATGGCTGTAGGAATTTTAATCGTATCCCATAATCAGATCGGAACGGAATTAATCAATACTGCACGACAAATGTTGTCATGTTGTCCCTTACCCACTAAGGTCCTTGCCATTGGCAGTAAAGATAATCCTGCCAGTATTCGGCGACAATTTGAAGCTGAACTTAAAGGGCTAGATCAAGGCAATGGCATTCTTATTTTAACCGATATGTTTGGTTCCACGCCGAGCAACATTGCTTGTGCAGTCTCAGATCGTGATGATATTCGCATCATTGCCGGTCTCAATTTACCTATGCTGATTCGAGTACTTAATTACCCGAATTTAAATCTTGATGAATTAGAGAAAAAAGCTATCAGTGGTGGTATAGAAGGCATTGTTTGCTGTCATCATACGGGGTATAAATTATGATTGAACAATCATTCACGATTATTAACAATCTAGGTTTGCACGCTCGTGCTGCGGCTAAATTTGTCACCATCGCTTCTCAATTTGAAGCTGATATTCAAGTTTCTCGTAATGGTCGTACCGTCAATGGCAAAAGCATTATGGGCGTTATGATGTTAGCAGCAGGTAAAGGAACTGATATAAAAGTAAATGCCGAAGGGCAAGATGCCGAACTTGCCTTACAAGCCATTGATACGCTTATTAATACATATTTTGGAGAAGGTGAATGACACTTGAACTGCAAGGTATTGGTGTTTCGCGAGGGATTGCCATTGGTAAGGCGCATATACTATTCCACAATCAACCGGATGTTCGAGAATATCTAATACCTGCTTTTGCGCTTGAGGAGGAAGTTGATCGATTTATTGATGCACTCACCGAGGCAAAAAAGCAACTCAAAGCCATTCGCAATCAGATCCCCGCCAATGCTCCTACCGATGTATCAGCATTTATAGACACACATTTACTGATGCTGAACGACTCCTCGTTATCTAAAGTGCCGGTAGAGATGATTCGCTCGCGCCATTGTAATGCTGAATGGGCATTACAATTACAACGTGATGCATTAATTAATGTCTTCAATGAAATGGATGATCCTTATTTACGCACACGACGTGATGATGTTGATCATGTTGTTAACCGTATTCACCGTATTTTATCTGATCATGATGTTGCAGATCATGAAATACCCGATGGCCGTCTGAAGGGCCACATCATTATTGCCGAAGATCTGACCCCAGCAGACACCTTGTTGATGCAACATCAAGGTATTGCAGCCTTTGTCACCGAACATGGCGGTGCAACATCACATACCACCATCCTAGCTCGAAGCTTAGGTATTCCAGCCATTGTCGGCGTGGGTTCTGTACGCCGGTATATTCAAGATAATGAATTACTGATTGTTGATGGTGAAAATGGCATGCTGCTCGCCGGTGCCGATGAAATAACCGAGGCTGAATACCGGGTACGTCGCATTACGTTTGATAAACATATTGCTTCACTCAGCAAATACAAATCACAACCCACTAAAACCCGTAATGGCAAAGCGATTACGTTACTGGCCAATGCCGAATTGCCGGAAGATATTTCGGCGATTAGTAATATTGGTGCGCAAGGTATTGGTTTATACCGCACCGAATTTTTATATATGAATCGAACTTCACCACCAGAAGAAGAAGAGCAGTTAGCGGCCTACCGTGACGTGGTTGAAGGCATGAATAATCAACCTGTCACCATCCGTACCTTTGATTTAGGTGCCGATAAAACCGTAGATGGTGGTCGTTCATCAAGTCAAACGGCGACTAATCCGGCACTGGGGCTTCGCGCAATTCGGCTATGCTTGAAGTTTCCGGCCATGTTTCGCACACAACTCCGAGCGATTTTACGGGCATCAGCATTTGGCAAAATTAAAATCATGTTTCCAATGATTTCAAGTACGCAAGAACTTGTGCAAGCAAAACATTTGTTACAACTCTGTAAACAAGAGTTAGATAATGAAAATCTAGAATATGATCGCCATATTGAAATCGGCGCGATGATTGAAATCCCTGCCAGTGCAGTCTGTGCTGAGATGTTTGCCAAGCAGGTCGACTTTTTATCTATAGGAACGAATGATCTTATTCAATATACCTTAGCCATTGATCGTATCGATGATAACGTTAACTACCTTTACGATCCCTTGCATCCTGCCGTATTGAAATTGATTAATATGACCTTAGAAGCGGGCAAAAAATACAATATTCCGGTTTCTATGTGTGGTGAAATGGCCGGCGACCCTCGCTATACACGGCTTTTACTCGCCATGGGTTTAGAACATTTCAGTATGCATCCCAATGCCATATTAGTCGTCAAACAAATCATCAATGAAACTGATTTAACGTTGCTACCTAGTAATACACTGGAGATAATGGAGATGACTGATACTGATGATGCTCAAATTTTATTGGAGAAGATCAATAACACCACGATCATTGCATCATAATTATTTTTATTCAGACAAAGCCAAAATACCGGGCTTGTCGCAGTGATGAAAATTTGCGCATAACGCCGGGTAATAGAAATTCGACGACGTATTTGATCAAAATAGTGACTGACTGATGTAAATAAACATTTGTTTATATTCATGTCATCGTGGCTAAAATTCTGTCTTATGCAGAGATCCCAGTCTATTTAGCACTACCCAGTCACTCGGCAAGCCGCTAGAATATGGCTCTCACCACGTTTTCCCTCTGTTCACCACATTTTGAGGCTAGGTCATGTCAGAGCTCGATGAACAACATGCTATAAATCTACCTCTTGAGACGCTATCTGAAGCGTTAAAGAGTGGGCGCTTTCTGCGCATGCGTAGATTGTTAGCAAGTCTTCATCCCGCAGAAACAGCTCATTTACTCGAATCATTACCACCCAATGAACGGAAAATATGTTGGCCCATCATCCCACCAGATTTACGGGGTGAGGTTTTATCATACATAGGTGATGATGTTCGTTCAGGTTTGATGACTGATATGGATACCGCTGATTTAATCAGCGCTACCGAAGATCTTGATGCGGATGATGTCGCCGACATTCTGCAAGATTTACCTGAACATGTCATGCGTGAAGTATTACGTGCGATGGACGGTCAACATCGTCGCCGAATTGAAACCATCTTAGCTCATGAGGAAGATACGGCCGGTGGTTTGATGAATACTGACGTCGTCACAGTGCGATCAGATATTACACTGGAAGTGGTGTTACGTTATCTGCGAATGCTCGGTGATTTACCAGAAAATACAGATAGCCTCTATGTTGTCGATCATGAAGATAAATATCTAGGTACATTACCTTTATCCAAAGTGGTCAGTCGCAGTCGCTCCTTAACGGTGAGCAATGTGATGTCAAACCAAATTAAAGCCATTCCGGTATTAATGTCGGAAACAGATGTGGCATACCGTTTTGAAAAACATGATCTTATGTCAGCACCTGTTGTTGACAAAGAGAATCATATTGTTGGTCGTATTACCATTGATGACGTGGTGGACGTTATCCGTGATGAAGCAGAACATTCCATGCTCAGCATGGCCGGTTTAGGTGAAGATGAGGATACCTTTGCTCCGGTGAAAAAGAGTATTCATCGTCGTTCATTATGGTTAGGCGTCAATTTACTCACCGCATTTTTGGCATCATGGGTAATCGGCCTATTTGACACCACGATTGAAAAACAAGTTGCTCTTGCCATTTTAATGCCCATAGTCGCCAGCATGGGCGGCGTTGCAGGCAGTCAAACATTGACCCTTGTTATTCGCTCTATGGCATTGGGCCAACTTAATGATCAAAACCAGCGATGGTTATTACGCAAAGAACTTGCTGTCGGTGCTAGTAATGGTGTGATTTGGGCAATAGCGATTGCCATTGTTACCATATTTTGGTTTGGCAGCTTTTCATTAGGTATCTTGATGGGTTCCGCAATTATTATTAATTTAATTGCGGCTGCCCTCGCTGGGGTAACAATTCCAATTTTGTTAAAACGTTTTGGAATCGACCCTGCGCTATCAGGTGGTGTATTACTAACAACCGTGACTGACGTAGTTGGTTTTATGGCATTCCTTGGATTTGCTACTCTATTCATTGTTTAAAAAATTATTGAGACCTCTTTATGTCAGGCAACAGCTTCGGAAAATTATTTACCATAACAAGTTTTGGTGAGAGTCATGGTCCATCCATTGGCTGTATTGTTGATGGTTGCCCTCCTGGACTTGAACTAACTGAAGCGGATTTACAAGGTGATCTTGATCGTCGTCGTCCAGGTAAAACCCGTTATGTCACCCAACGTAAGGAATTAGATCAAGTTAAAATTCTGTCTGGAGTATTTGAAGGCAAAACTACCGGCACATCTATTGGCATGGTCATTGAAAACACCGATCAACGTTCGAAAGATTACGGTAACATCATGTACCAGTTCCGCCCCGCCCATGCTGATTACACTTACCATCAAAAATATGGTTTTCGTGATTACCGCGGTGGAGGTCGTTCTTCTGCCCGCGAAACGGCAATGCGTGTTGCGGCGGGCGGTATCGCCAAAAAATATCTACGCGATCGTTATGGCATCGAAATTCAAGGTTATTTAGCCCAATTAGGTCCAGTTAAAATTGAAAAACTCGATTGGGAACATATGGAAAAAAGTGCCTTTTTCTGTCCAGATCCCGATAAAGAACAAGCAATCGAAGATTATATGAAAGCATTGAAAGGTGATTCTATCGGTGCTCGGATCAATATTATAGCTCGCAATGTGCCGCCCGGTCTCGGCGAACCAATTTTTGATCGCCTTGATGCGGAAATTGCCCATGCGATGATGAGTATCAATGCGGTTAAAGGTGTGGAAATCGGCGCTGGATTCGATTCGGTCACGCAAAAAGGCACTGAACACCGCGATGAAATCACACCTGAAGGGTTTTTAAGTAATAATGCCGGTGGTATTTTGGGTGGCATCTCAAGCGGTCAAGACATCTTGGTCAGCATGGCACTTAAAGCGACATCAAGCTTGAGTATTCCTGGTCGTAGCATCAATACTGCTGGTGAAGCCGTTGAAGTTGTCACTAAAGGTCGTCATGATCCTTGTGTCGGCATTCGAGCAACCCCCATTGCCGAGGCCATGTTAGCGATCGTCTTGATGGATCATATGCTGCGTCATCGCGCCCAAAACATAGATGTGACTACAACAACACCGATCATTCCCGCTCAAGCATAAAAAGGCGTGCCCTTTAAAAACAAGCCTTATTGGCGTCTTTCTGGTTTTTACTTTTTTTATTTTGCGTCACTAGGTGTATTGCTCCCCTACTGGGGGCTATACCTGCAATGGAAGGGCTTCTCAGCTCAAGAAATCGGTGAACTCGTCGCAATATTACTAGTCACCCGTGTCGTTGCTCCCAATATCTGGAGTTGGATAGCAGATCATCGTGGTCAACGCATGAAGATTGTCCGTTTGGGCAGTTTAATGAGTGCTATTGCCTTCGCAGCGGTATTGTTTGGTAATAGCTATATCTGGATCGCTGGAGCTTTATTACTCTTCAGCTTTTTCTGGAATGCTACCCTGCCTCAGTTTGAAGTCACAACCTTGCAACATCTTGGTGATCACAGTCATCATTACAGTAAGATTAGAATCTGGGGTTCGGTAGGTTTTATAGTTATCGTTGTCGTCTTAGGTTCTTTACTAGAACATTTTGATGCCAGCATCATCCCGTACACTATGTTGATTAGCTTGCTTGCAATCTGGCTAATTAGTTTGACCGTACCAGAGTCATCTCCGAGCCATTTAAGCCAAACTCATCAGCCATTGATGACCATTTTGAAACGACCTGAAGTCCTCGCTTTTTTAGCAATTTGCTTTCTAATTCAACTAAGCCACGGGCCTTATTACACGTTTTACACCATTTACTTAGAGCAGCATCACTACAGCAGAACATTAATAGGTCAGCTCTGGGCCTTAGGCGTTATCGCTGAAGTTGTTGTTTTTTTATTTATGCATCGCTGGTTACCGCGCTACGGCATTCGTAAAGTATTATTAGTCAGTCTGCTACTGAGTACTTTGCGCTGGCTTCTCATCGGTTGTTACCCTGACTCCTTAGGCTTATTATTGTTCGCCCAACTACTACATGCCGCTAGTTTTGGCACATTTCATGTTGCAGCTATTGAATGGGTTCATCAAAATTTTACAGGCAAAAATCAAGGTCGAGGTCAAGGCTTATACAGCAGTATCGGTTTCGGTGCGGGTGGTGCTACCGGTAGTTTATTGAGTGGTTATTTTTGGTTATCGCCCGGCCCAACAGCAACATTTAGCATGGCTGCGATAGCGACTGCATTAGCATTCTTTATCTGTATGCGTTGGCTAAAAGATATTCATTAACACTAAATATCAATTTTTTACTTTTAGTATGGGAAAACACCTTTCCATATGACCTAACAATACCTATACTAGTAATAATACTAATATTATCTTGAGTTAAAGGGAGTTCGGAAGGATGGTCAAAAGCCCTCCAACCAAGCATCTATGCATTTTTCTATAAAGAAAGGGCTTAAATTGCCCATCGCGGGTGAGCCCGTACAATCCATTGATAATGTGAATACGGCCAGATCTGTAGCTGTTTTAGGAAATGAGTATGTTGGTATGAAACCAACCATGCTTGTTGAAGAAGGACAGTACGTCAAATTAGGTCAAACCCTGTTCACAGACAAAAAAAATCCCCGTGTACATTTTACCGCACCAGGCGCAGGGAAGATTACCTCAATTAAACGAGGCGCTAAACGGGTATTGCAGGCGGTTATCATTGAACTTGAGGGTGATGATGAAATCACTTTTCAGGCTTATGAGTCATCACAACTCGACGGGTTAAGCCGTGATGATGTGAAAGAAAATCTACTCAACTCTGGTTTATGGACTGCTTTACGCACTCGCCCTTATAGTAAATCACCGCTCCCAGAAACCAATCCGCAGGCCATTTTTGTCACCGCAACAGATACCAATCCGCTAGCATCCGATCCAAATATCATTATTAATGAATATGCTGACGATTACGCACATGGTCTGACCGTATTAAGTCGCCTGACTGATGGCAAAGTATTTGTTTGCCAAACAGCACATGCACCGATTGCAAAGACCTCTGCATCGAATATAGATACACATACTTTTTCCGGACCACATCCTGCCGGCCTGTCTAGTACTCACATTCATTTTCTAGCCCCTGTTAATGCCCAGAAAACGGTATGGCAAATTAACTATCAAGATGTCATCGCTATTGGCAAGTTATTCACCACCGGACATATATGGGTTGAACGAATCATCTCCTTAGCGGGGCCATTGGTGAATAAACCCCGTTTATTACGTACTAGATTAGGTGCAAGCACTGAAGATTTAGTCCGCGATGAAGTACAAAACATACAATCACGTGTAATTTCAGGTTCGGTGCTCCATGGTCATACCGCAACTAACTGGGCAGCTTATCTTGGTCGCTTCCATAATCAAATATCCGTTATTGCAGAAGCAAAAGAACGTGAGTTTTTTGGTTGGATTAAACCTGTAGGTAAAGACAAATATTCAGCACTGAACGTCTTTATATCTAAGATGTTGGGTGCTAAACAGCTCAATTTAACAACATCACAAAATGGCAGTCCTCGCGCGATGGTACCTGTTGGTACCTTTGAGAGCGTCATGCCTTTAGATATTTTACCAACACAATTATTACGCGCATTAATTGTTCACGATACTGACTCAGCACAGGCTTTAGGTGCGCTAGAGTTAGATGAAGAAGATTTAGCGCTTTGTTCTTTCGTTTGTTCAGGCAAGTTCGACTATGGCCCTGCGCTACGTAGCAACCTTACACAAATAGAAAAAGAAGGATAAGCATGGCCCGTTTGCGACGTTTCCTTGATCGGATGGAGCCTTCATTTCAGAAAGGCGGCCCCTATCATAAGTATTTTGCCGTCTTTGAAATGGTGGATACTTTTCTCTACTCACCAGCCGATACCACCCGCGGTTCACCCCATGTGCGTGATGGCATCGATCTAAAAAGGCTAATGACCTACGTCGTAATTTCGACATTCCCCGTCATTTTGATGATGTTATGGAATACAGGTCATCAAGCAAATCTTGCTATGGCTGAGATGGGTATGACCCAGCTTGATGGCTGGCGTGGTTCAATCATCAGTTATTTAGGTGTTGGTTTTGATCCTAATAGTCTGAGCGCCAGCATGTTTCACGGCCTACTTTATTTTTTACCTATTTACCTCACCACATTACTAGCCGGCGGAGCATTTGAAGTATTATTTGCAGCAGTACGTAATCACGAAGTGAACGAAGGCTTCTTAGTTACCTCAATGCTATATACATTAATATTGCCTGCATCTACGCCATTATGGCAAGTCGCATTAGGTATTATTTTTGGTGTTGTATTGGGCAAAGAAGTATTCGGTGGAACGGGTAAAAACTTCTTAAATCCAGCCTTAACGGGTCGTGCATTTTTATATTTTGCCTACCCTGCTCAGATGTCCGGTGATGCTGTCTGGACTGCTATTGATGGTTTTTCTGGTGCGACACCCCTAGCTCTTGGCGCAGCCGGTGGGTTAGAAGCAATCACTAATGCGGGCTTTACTTGGACGCAAACTTTCTTAGGTTCAATGCAAGGTTCTATCGGTGAAACATCTGCCCTAGCGTGTTTGTTAGGGGCAGCCTTTTTGCTTTACACTCGTGTCGCCTCTTATCGCATTATCTTTGGCGTATTTTTAGGCATGGTCGCGACCAGTCTATTATTCAACTGGATCGGTAGTGATACTAACCCTATGTTTGCCTTACCGTGGTATTGGCATTTAACACTCGGGGGATTTGCATTCGGCATGATCTTTATGGCAACGGATCCAGTATCTGCTGCGATGACTAATAAAGGCCGTTGGATATATGGAGCATTAATTGGTTTTATGACCGTATTAATTCGTGTCGTAAACCCCGCCTTCCCAGAAGGCATTATGCTTGCCATTCTGTTTGCCAACATTTTTGCACCACTGATTGATTATTTTGTCGTGCGTGCCAATGTTCAACGAAGATTAAAGCGAAGTTAAGGGCTATGGCAGAGACAAATAAAAATAAAGGTTTGATTGCATCGATTCTTGGCTTGCCTAACGATGACCCTAAGAAAACGATCATCGTTGCATTTCTGCTTTGTTTAGTATGTTCAATATTAGTATCAACATCGGCAGTTATGTTAAAACCGCAACAAATTGCAAATAAGCAAGCTGACATCAAAAAGAACATCCTCGCCGTCACCGGTCTGCTTGATGAGTCTTCAGATGTAAATACGCTTTTTGAACAGTTTGAAGTTAAAATCGTTGATCTTGAAACTGGCGAATACTCTGATATAGATCCTAACTCTTATGACCAACGCAAAGCCTCAGGCGATCCAGCTCAAAGCATCAAGTTATCTCAACAGCAAGATATTGCAAATATCGGCCGTCGCGCTAATCTAGCAAAAGTCTACTTGTTGAAAGAAGATGACAAAATAAAACGAGTTGTTTTACCAATCCATGGCTATGGCTTATGGTCAACCCTGTATGGTTTTGTGTCGCTTGAATCTGACTTTAACACCATTGGTGGCTTGCAGTTTTATTCTCATGCAGAAACACCAGGATTAGGTGGTGAAGTCGATAACCCAAAGTGGCGTAAGCAATGGCAGGGTAAAAAGATATTTAATGATGCTGGCGAATTAGAGATTGAAGTTATTCGTGGACATGTTGATTTTCAAGTAGAAGGCTCTGAACATAAAGTCGATGGACTATCTGGTGCGACATTAACGAGTCGCGGCGTATCACACCTTGTTAACTTCTGGTTAGGCGATGATGGTTTTGGTCCCTATTTGAAGAAAATGAGTGAGGCTGAGAAATAATAATGGCAAACGCAATCAAATCGAGTGTAATTGATCCACTCATTGACAATAATCCGATCACACTTCAAGTACTAGGCGTCTGCTCCGCTCTGGCGGTGACGACCAACATGACAGCAGCTTTGATCATGAGCATTGCCCTTACCACTGTTACTGCATTCTCAAGTGCGATGATAAGTTCAATACGTAATCACATTCCATCAAGTATTCGAATCATAGTACAAATGACAATTATTGCTTCACTAGTAATCATTGTTGACCAACTATTAAAAGCTTACGCTTATGATGCAAGTAAACAGCTATCAGTCTTTGTTGGCTTAATTATTACTAACTGTATCGTATTAGGCCGTGCAGAAGCTTTCGCCATGAAAAACCCACCAGTCCTCAGTTTCTTTGATGGCATCGGCAACGGTTTAGGTTATAGCTTAATCCTGATGATAGTTGCCTTCTTCAGAGAGCTACTAGGTACCGGTAAATTATTTGGCCATGTTGTCATCCCTGTTGCAAACGAGGGCGGCTGGTATGTTCCAAATGGTTTAATGCTTCTACCACCCAGTGCTTTCTTTGTAATCGGTCTAATAATATGGCTTGTTCGTAGTTGGAAAAAAGAACAAATTGAGTCGGCTGATTATCAAATTCATCAGGTTCACCGTACGGAGGTCCTATAAATGGAGCACTACCTAAGCCTCTTTATTAAATCTATTTTCATTGAGAACTTAGCTTTATCATTCTTTCTAGGTATGTGTACCTTTTTGGCTGTTTCTAAGAAAATTGAAACTGCGCTTGGTCTAGGTATTGCCGTAATATTAGTACAAATGATAACGGTACCAGCAAACAACATTATCTATCAGTTTTTACTTAAAGATGGTGCCTTAGCTTGGGCCGGCTATCCTGATGTAGACCTCAGTTTCTTAGGCTTAATCAGTTACATCGGTGTAATTGCCGCCATGGTACAAATATTAGAAATGGCCATGGATAAGTTTGCACCAGCACTCTACAACGCATTGGGAATATTCCTACCTTTGATTACCGTCAACTGTGCCATCCTCGGTGGTACCTTATTCATGGTTGAACGAGACTATAACTTAGCTGAAAGTGCTGTCTACGGAGTAGGTAGTGGCTTAGGATGGGCAATGGCTATCACAGCTATTGCCGGTATACGTGAAAAACTTAAATATTCTGATGTACCTGATGGACTACAAGGCCTTGGTATAACATTTATAACTGCTGGCCTGATGGCGCTAGGATTTATGGCATTCTCGGGGATTCAACTGTAATGGAAATAGTACTGGGCATCGCCCTTTTTACCATCATTATTATGGCGTTGGTATTTTTGATTTTAAGCGCTCGATCAAAACTCGTATCAACGGGTGATATATCAATTATTATCAATGACGAAAAAACCATAAGTTGCTCTGCGGGTGGAAAATTACTCGGCGCATTAGCGGATGCTAATTTATATGTATCTTCAGCCTGTGGTGGGGGTGGCACATGTGGTCAATGCAAGGTGAAAATATTTGAGGGTGGAGGGTCAATTCTACCAACTGAACAATCCCATATCACTAAACGTGAAGCCGCACAGGGTGAACGTCTATCATGCCAAGTTGCCGTTAAACAAAACATGAAAATCCAGGTACCGGAAGAAGTATTTGGTGTCAAAAAATGGGAATGTACTGTCCGTTCGAATGATAATGTTGCCACCTTCATCAAAGAGCTTGTCTTGGAATTACCCTCTGGTGAAAAAGTAGATTTCAAAGCAGGCGGATTTATTCAAATTGAGAGTCCACCTCATATCAGTGAATACAAAAACTTCGATATTGATGAAGAATATCGCGGTGATTGGGACCGTTTTGATATGTGGCGTTACACTTCAACGGTAAAAGATGATGTGGTCCGTGCATATTCGATGGCTAACTATCCCGAAGAAGAAGGCATTATCATGTTAAATGTCCGAATAGCATCGCCACCACCTGGAAGTGATGATGTTCCACCGGGACAGATGTCATCATTCATCTTCAACCTCAAACCAGGCGACAAAGTCACAATCTCGGGACCATTTGGTGAATTTTTCGCCAAAGATACAGATAAAGAAATGATCTTTATTGGTGGTGGTGCAGGTATGGCACCAATGCGATCTCACCTTTTTGACCAACTTCGTCGCTTACATAGCAAACGCAAAATATCCTTTTGGTATGGCGCTCGTAGTGTACGAGAAATGTTTTATGTCGAAGACTTTGATACTTTACAAGCACAGAATGACAATTTCCAGTGGCATATAGCGCTATCGGATCCTACGGAAGAAGATAACTGGACGGGTTACACTGGCTTTATTCATAATGTGTTACGGGATAATTATCTAAAAGATCACCCTGCTCCAGAAGACTGTGAATATTATATGTGTGGACCACCGATGATGAATTCGGCAATGGTCAACATGTTGGAAGATCTCGGTGTAGAACCCGATAATATCTTCCTCGATGATTTTGGTGGCTAATGACTATTTTTATTGCTACATTTATCGTAATATCAATAGCCGTCATGGGTATGGCAATTGGTGTTATCTTAGGCCGTCCAGCTATTAAAGGTAGTTGCGGCGGTCTAAACCAAGTTGGCTTAGCAGGAAGTTGCGGCGGAGTGTGCTCACCCGATGAAAAAGAAGTTTGCGAGCTTAAAAAGGCCGCATTAGCAAAAAATAAAAATTAAATATCGGAGATAAGATATGTTGGCATCATTAAAAGTAAAAGATTACATGACTGTGAACAAATGTACATTTTCGACCGATATGGATATATTATCTGCAATCCATCATATGCTTGAATCTAAAATCTCAGGTGCGCCAGTCATTGACCAGCGTGGCAATATGGTTGGTTTTTTATCTGAAAAAGACTGCATGCAAGTCGCATTAAATGCTGGTTATCAGCAATCGGGCGCTGCAGGTCGCGTATCAGAATTTATGAGCCTTGGCGTAGATACTATTGATGTTGAGACCCTCATCATCGAAGTAGCTGAGTTATTTTTAAAAGGTTCATATAAACGTTTTCCGGTCGTTATGGATAATAGATTAGTAGGTACCATTACCCGTCAAAATATTCTGCGTGCTTTAGCCTATATCTCATCGCCTGAAAGCACGCAAAAACCATGTAAGCAGCCCGCAAAACAATCTGTTCATTCATAATAATTGGCATAGACTTCAACGTTGGTTTACTAACGGTAGCTTATAACGATTACCTAGCAGCAGATATAGTAAAACTCTCGACATAAACAAGTTCACACGCATGAGCTCCGATGTCATTTCGTGTTAGTGAACTCAACCAGCGCCAACCATCGTTGCCATCGACCCGCACAAGGTAACCACGCATTTCAATTATTTCACCTTGCTTGACCTGTTTAATCGTAGATTCAACAGCGTCAGTGGCGGGAATGAGGTGCATGTTAGCGCTTTGAGTCTCGATCTCACTGCGCGGTATAGGGAAGTCGTTTACCTGCCAATGGTACCAACGGCTCGATTGTGTAATGATAATCTTATTTAACACCGCCTCATCCGACATTTGTTGCCAGCCTAGTGCAAGATCCATCGGTGATACGTCAGACTCACGTCCCAGCATATAATTATTTTTTGATAAGACTTTTGCTTTGATCGCAAAGCTCGCTAGTGGTGTTATTTGGTAATTTTTAAAGTCAAAACCCTGAGGCTGTTCAATTATTGTTTGTTTTGGCGCATCTGTGACTTTTACCCCAGGTCCAAGTTCAACAGCCTTATCCCCCCCAAATACCTTCCAGCAGGCAGCGATCACAAAAACTAACAACAACAGGTTTTTCATATTATTTTCTTATGACTACATTATTCATCGTAAAATGCTTGCCTGCCCACATAATCAATATCAATACCGGCACCCCCATTAATGCCGTAACTAAGAAGAAGGATTGATAACCCAAGGTATCAACCATTGCACCAGAATAACCACCTAATATTTTCGGTAATAATGTCATTAAAGAGCTAAAAATCGCATACTGCACTGCAGTAAAAGAAATATTTGTAAGGCTTGATAAAAAGGCGATGAATGCCGCGCTAGCTAATCCTGCTGAGAGATTATCCGCTGATATCACAATGTACAATATCACCATATCATGACCTGCAGAGGCAAGGAGCATAAACAATAAATTTGTTAATGCAGATAATAATGCGCCTAGAAATAAAATTCGCATCACACCAAAGCGTACCGCTAAAAGTCCACCTAAAAAGCCACCGGCAATCGTCATAAACAGACCAAACGTTTTTACAACGTTAGCAATTTCGATTTTACTAAAACCTAAATCTTGATAAAAGACACTAGAAATCACACCCAGCACGATATCAGAGATACGATATAATCCAATTAACGCTAATAATAACCATGCTAACGCCACGCCATAGCGGTGAAAAAAGTCTTTTACAGGTTCAATATAGGTATTTTTTACCAGATCTTGTTCGATTAAGCCTGACAAGATCATGACTTTAGTAATAATGCTGGCAACAAGCAATGCTACCGCTAAGCGCACTAACTCAATGATAAATGCTGCAAAATTACTATTTCCAAGTACAGCCGACAGAGATAATTTCATATTCGAAGCCAGATCTGCACTGTAATAAAAACTTGCTACAAAACCAGCTGCAGCGATGATAAACAACAGTAAGAAGCTAACGTGTTGGCGGTGTTCAGCATCACTATTTTCTTTATATTCTGTTTCGGGTTCAGGAATTATTAACGTTGTAATGACACCCACTAGCATTACACCTGCCATAGCGAGGTAGGTCAGTTGCCATGCATGATAATTATAATTATTTGTTGTTGAGCCCCAATAGCTCGCTAAATATAAAGCGCCTGCCCCAGCAATTATCATTCCGATACGATAACCCGCTATATAACTAGATGACATTAAAGCTTGTAAATCACCTTCTGCTGATTCAATACGATAGGCATCAATCACTACATCTTGCGTTGCCGATGAAAATCCTAACAAGACAGCAGCCCATGCCATGACGGTAAGGGCATCCGTAGCAGGATCAATTAAGGCCATCAAACTAATGGCAACCATAATCATTAAATGTGATAACAATAGCCACGCCCGACGACGTCCTAATAAACGAGTGAGAATGGGTAAGGGTAATTTATCAACTAATGGGGCCCATACGAATTTAAAGGAGTAACCCAATGCTGCCCAGCTAAAATAAGTCACCGCTTCGCGCTCGACCCCCGCTTCCCGCAACCACAAACTTAATGATGAAAATATCAGTAACAGTGGTATTCCAGCTGAGATACCATAAAATAACATCGTCACCACTCTAGGGTGGGTAAATGAGTTTAGCGTTTCGCCCCAACTTTTACGTTGTACGATCTCGGTCATTTTGTAATCAGCGTATAGTCGTAATCAATAACAAGTGGTGCGTGGTCGGAAAAACGTTCCTCTTTATAAATGTCTGTCTTTACAACTTTACCTTTTAAACTCGGCGATAACACCTGATAATCAATACGCCACCCCACATTATTAATCCAAGCTTGTCCACGATTAGACCACCATGTGTACTGGTGTTCTTCTTGCTCTAACTCACGAAAACCATCCACAAAGCCCACATCATCGAATAAGGTGTCTAACCATGCACGTTCCTCTGGTAGGAATCCTGAATTTTTCTGATTACCTTTCCAATTACGAATATCCTCATTTTTATGCGCAATATTCCAATCACCACAGATAATATAGTCCCGACCGGAGGTTTTCATATCATCTAATAGGGCCATCATATGATCCATACACCGGTATTTAAATACTTGACGTTCTTCCTTCGACGAGCCCGACGGCAGGTATAACGAAATCACACTTAAGTTACCAAATCTAGCCTCAATATACCGACCTTCAGAGTCAAAATCGTCATCTCCCATGCCAGTAATAACCTCATCAGGTTTCTGCCGGCAATATAAGGCAACGCCGCTGTACCCCTTCTTTTCAGCATCATGATAAAAACATGAATATCCGTCAGGGTGATATAGCTCATCATTTAACTGGTCTATTTGCGCTTTTGTTTCCTGTATACAAACTACATCAGCCTGCATAAGCTTTAACCAATCAAAAAAACCTTTCCGACCCGCGGCCCTAATTCCATTGACATTTGCCGTGATAATTCTCATAATCTATTTCCGTAATAAAATTTTATACATAATAACATTTACAAACACTATAAAAATCAGGATAATGCTCTGTTCTTTATACATGAATAACTAATTTTTTAGGAGAACCACTTTGGCAAACTCTGCTCAAGCAAAAAAACGCGCTCGTCAAGCGGAAGATAACCGCCAACTTAACACTAGTCAACGTTCTGAAATGCGCACAAGCATCAAAAAGTTAAAAGCTGCCATCACTAGTGGTGACAAAGATCTAGCAACCGCAGCTTATAAAGCTACAGTTCCTTTTCTAGATAAAATGGCTCGCAAAGGCCTTGTTCATAAAAATGCAGCTGCTCGCAGCAAAAGCCGTTTGAACAACGCAGTACGCGCACTATAGAATATTAAGCATTATTTGCTTCATAAAAAAACCGACTTAATGTCGGTTTTTTTATGTCTATCATTTATAAGCTAAATTTCAGTTCACAAGACGCTATTGGATCGACTTAAGTAGTGATGACTAAATTGTCGCGATTAACCAGCTCAGGTTCATCTAAATAGCCCAATAAAGCCTCAATATCACGACTCGCATGGCCCATAATACGTCGCGCTTCTTCATCGTTGTAATTGGCGAGTCCACGACCAACTTCTAGTCCAGAAAGGTCCGTACATACCACTAAGTCACCACGGCTAAATTTACCATCGACGTGTTTAACTCCGACAGGTAATACACTTCGACCTTGCTGACGAATAACACTGACCGCACCATCATCTAAACTAATTCGTCCCTTAGGAATGTGACCCAAAAGCCATTGCTGGCGAGCCGTCATCGGTTCATTATCAGGCCAAAGTAATGTGCCTACACCGACACCTGCGGCTAAATGACGTAAGTTAAGAGGATCGTGTCCCGATAAAATAACCGTAACAGCACCTGAGCGTGCAGCTCGTCGTGCAGCGAGCAGTTTCGTTGCCATACCACCTCGACCAAGAGATCCCGTGCCATCACCCGCCATATCATCTAGTGCTGGGTTACTGGCTGCTGATGCTGCAATCATTCGAGCTTCAGGATTTAATCTAGGATCAGAATCAAACAAACCATCCTGATCCGTTAAAATCACCAATACATCCGCTTCAACTAAATTAGCGGTCATTGCCGCCAAAGTATCATTATCACCAAAGCGAATCTCTTCGGTTGCTATGGTATCGTTTTCGTTTACAACAGGTAGTACACCCATTTCTAATAAAGTATGCAACACACTACGCGCATTAAGATAACGACCACGATCAGATAAGTCAGAATGAGTAAGTAATATCTGTGCAGTATGAATGTCATGGTGTTTACATTCTGATGCATAGGCTTGTATTAATTTCATTTGACCAACACTCGCCGCAGCTTGCAGTTTATGCAAGGCATGAGGGCGTTTAGTCCAACCTAACTGTTGCATTCCCGCTGACACAGAACCAGAGGTGACAAGTACCACTTCTTTACCTTGAGCGCGCAGCTCTGCAATTTCACCACTCAGCCAACGGATCCGGTCATGATCTAAGCCTTCTCCTACTCGCGTGAGTAGAGCACTCCCGATTTTGATAACCCAACGTTTAGTATCAACAAGTTGCTGGTGAGGACTGATCACGCTTTATTCCTTTAACTGTTCAGCTTCTAATGCGGCTTGAGCTTGTTCTGCTTCGTTTAATTCATCGAGATAATCCATAATCTGTTCACACAAATCATCACAGGCTTCGCCCGAGTGCCCACTGACACGGAATACCTTGCCTTGCCAATTCAATCGATCCAAGACTTCCTGACACATCTCTTCTCGAATGTCTTCAGGTATTAAATCCATTTTATTAAGTACCAACCATTGCGGCTGACTACCCAAAGCTTCACTGTAATGTTCAAGTTCACGATTAATGATTAATACACTTTCCACGGGATCTTGTTTGGCATCAACGGGGGCCATATCTACCATATGCAACAATAATCGAGTACGTGTTAAATGCTTGAGAAATTGAAGCCCAAGTCCAGCACCTTCTGCTGCACCTTCAACTAAGCCAGGTACATCTGCGATCACAAAGCTGCGTACATCCTTCATCGTCACCACACCTAAATTAGGGTGCAAAGTGGTAAAAGGATAATCAGCTACTTTAGGTTGCGCGGCCGATACTTGGCGAATAAAAGTAGATTTTCCTGCATTTGGTAAACCTAATAAGCCAATATCTGCTAACAGTTTCATTTCTAGACGTAAATGGCGTTCTTCGCCAGGTGTACCATCAGAGGTTTGTCGTGGTGCACGATTGGTACTTGATTTATAGCGAGCGTTACCTAAACCATGCCAGCCACCCTTTGCGACTAATAATTTATCGCCTTCGTTGACTAGATCTCCGATCAACTCATCAGTATCATCATCCCATGCTTCGGTACCGACAGGGACTTTGATAAAAAGATCTTCGCCATGGCCACCACTGCATAACTTGCCACGGCCATGTTCGCCACGTTCTGCTTTGTAATTACGTTTGTAGCGGAAATCAATAAGCGTATTGACCTGCTTATCGGCGATCAAATAAAGATCACCGCCATCACCGCCATCACCGCCATCAGGGCCACCAAAGGGTATATATTTTTCACGGCGAAAACTTAGACAGCCATTACCGCCACCACCAGCACTTACTGTAATTTTCGCTTCATCTACAAATTTCATTCTATCCAACCATCTTGTATGACCTTAAACATACTAGCCATTTTTAAAATTAACGTCCAGAAACAAAAAAGCCCCGCATCAGCGGGGCTCCTTAGCTGTTTGCCCCAAAAATGGGCTCACATTATATTTTATGCTACAACAATACTTACATAGCTACGGCTGTTAGGACCTTTAGTCTCAAACAAAACCTTACCATCTGCTTTTGCAAATAAAGTATGGTCTTTACCAATACCTACATTACTTCCTGGATGAACACGTGTTCCACGTTGACGAATAATAATACTTCCGCCTGAAACAGATTCACCACCGTAGCGTTTAACACCAAGACGTTTCGATTCCGAATCACGTCCGTTTCTAGTACTACCACCAGCTTTCTTATGAGCCATCTTTAAATCCTCTTAAAATATGTCGGTGATCTTAGGCTGTGATGCCAGTGATCTGGATTTCAGTAAAAGACTGACGATGTCCTGCCTGTCTACGATAATGCTTACGACGGTGGAATTTAATGATTTTGACTTTCTCGCCACGACCATTAGCAGCTACAGTTGCAGTTACTTTAGCGCCTTCTAGGTAAGGTGCGCCGATTTTAATATCATCGCCTTCACCAATAAGTAAAACCTTATCCAACTCGACTGTTTCACCAGCTTCAGCAAATAATTTTTCTACACGGAGCGTTTCGCCCTCTCTAACTCGGTATTGTTTACCGCCAGTCGCGACAATAGCGTACATCGCTGTCTCCAAAATAATTGTAAGTGTTATTTGTGGGTAACCCATCAAAAGACCGGCAATTCTATCCCCTTTTAGTCAAGAGATCAAATATCTTATGTGGGTCAAGCTAAAATATTTGCGATTACTTGCTCCTCATGAGAAAGTACGCGCTTTCATACGTACATTATAGGCGGATTTAAGCCCTGTGGATATTCAATCCATTTATTCCCTCATAAAAGATGATATGGCAGCTGTTGATTCGATGATTCAATCGCGATTACAGTCCGACGTCGTATTAATTAACCAACTTGGTCATTACATCATTAATAGCGGTGGCAAACGCTTGCGGCCCGCATTAGCTATCTTGTGCGCACGCGCATGTGGTTATCAAGGTAAGCGACACGTCAATCTTGCAACTATAATCGAGTTTATTCATACCGCAACATTATTACATGATGATGTGGTCGATAATTCAGATATGCGCCGCGGCCGTGAAACTGCCAATAGTCTTTGGGGCAATGAGGCCAGCGTTTTAGTTGGTGATTTTTTATACACCCGTTCATTCGAAATGATGGTTGAAATGGAATCTATGCGCTTAATGAAAGTCTTATCGCATACCACTAACGTCATCGCAGAAGGTGAGGTATTACAGTTACTGAATTGCAATGATCCGGACACTACAGAAGAACGTTATTTAGAAGTCATTCATCATAAAACTGCTAAATTATTTGAAGCGGCGGGCCTACTGGGTGCCGTTATTTCCGAAAGTAGCGCAGAAGTAGAACAGGCAATGACACGTTATGCTATGCATCTTGGTAGTGCGTTTCAATTAGTCGATGACTTATTAGATTACAGTGAATCAAGTGAAGCTATCGGGAAAAACATTGGTGACGATCTTGCAGAAGGAAAACCAACGTTACCGCTTATTTTTGCTATGCAAAATGGTACAGAACAACAAGCACTTGTCATTCGCGAGGCAATTGAAAATGGTCAGCGAGATAAAATAAACGAAATTATTGAAATTATTGCATCAACTGGCGCCATAGATTACACCTCGAAGGCCGCTGAGAATGAAGTAGTTCAAGCTAAACAAGCACTGTCTATTTTGGCTGATTCGCCGTATAAACAAGCACTATCATCACTTGCAGATTATTCCATAAGTCGAAAATTCTAACTAATTACCTGACTTGAATCCTTTTCACTAAGCGCATTATATAAGTAACTTCTCATAATAGTTAAACTGACTTTTGAGTGTAAGGCGCGCTATAAACACAGCACTCACCCGCGAATACAGTCGCAATATATTGAACTAACCAGCAATATTATTTTGTCTCTAACTCCTTATCCGTTATCCTTTCGCTTATGACAGACATATATAAATACCACCTATTTTTTTGCACTCATGAACGTGATGAAGGACGAGCGTGCTGCCAACAACACGATGCGCTATCGTTACGTAACTACGCTAAACAGCAAGTAAAAGACTTAAAACTTAAAAAAGTCCGCGTTAATAATGCTGGCTGTCTTAACCGTTGTTCCTTAGGCCCGATGCTCGTTATTTACCCACAAGGAACTTGGTATCATTATGAAACTGAGGCGGATATTGACGAAATCATCGAATCTCACTTAATAAATGACATCATTGTCGAGCGCCTACAACGATGACACCCGATCAGTATTGCCAAGATAAAGCCGCAAAAAGTGGTTCTAGTTTTTATTACAGCTTCCGCTTTCTGCCAGCACAACAACGCCAAGCGATAATCGCCCTGTATGCTTTTTGCCGAGAAGTAGATGATACAGTTGATGAAATTGCAGATACTGACATAGCCCGTACAAAATTAGCTTGGTGGCGCGAAGAGATACAACGCACTTTTCAAGGTACAGCTACTCATCCCGTAGGCTTGGCATTGCAATCTGCTTTACAAAACTTCGATTTACATGAAGAATACTTCATGGAAATCATTGATGGTATGGCTATGGATCTTGATCAATTTAGTTATCCTGAGTTTAAACACTTAGCTTTATATTGTCATCGAGCTGCCAGTGTCGTGGGATTATTATCAGTTGAAATCTTCGGCTATCAAGATAGACAAACGCTTAAATATGCCGAAAATTTGGGCATGGCGTTACAACTTACTAATATCATTCGTGATGTTCGAGAAGATGCGGAACGCGGTCGAATTTATCTTCCGCAAGATGAATTGCAACAATTTAATGTCAGTGCTGATGATTTACTTGCCCTTAAATCTACTCCTGAGCTTATTGAGCTACTAAAATTTCAAACCGCAAGGGCCAAACAATATTATAAACAAGCATTACAAATCCTACCTGAGTTAGATCGTTACACTCAGCGGACAGGTCTCATCATGGCTGCTATTTACGAAGCCACATTAGATGAAATTGAAAAAGACAACTTTCAAGTAATGCTGCATCGCGTGTCATTAACACCCATTAGAAAGTTGTGGATCGCTTGGCGCATCGCTCGTAGTGAAAAACAGCTACATCGTAAAAATACTCGTTAATTCATGACGACAGTGATTATTGGTGGTGGTTGGAGTGGTCTCGCCGCTGCAGTTACCTTGGTTCAGCAAGGCCATCCCGTTCATTTAATCGAATCGTCAAAACAACTGGGCGGTCGAGCACGAAATGTATTGTGCCAAGATCAGGTCATTGATAACGGTCAACATTTAATGATCGGTGCTTATCAACATATGCTGGATATGATGGCATTAGTTGGCATTCCTGAAGAAGAAGCATTTGATCGATATCCGATAGATATCACCATCTATGACACGTTATTTCCACCGTTGAAACTTTCTGCAAGAAATTGGTTACCGTGGCCATTATCTCTAGCATGGAACCTAATTACATGTGCTGGATTTACTGGTTTTTATCAAGTTGCAAAATTACAGTCTGATTGTAAAGAGCTATTGTCTGGCGAGGATATAAGCGTAAGTGATTGGTTACTTTTAACCAAGCAGTCCGACCGTCTGACTAAACAACTCTGGGTACCACTTTGTTTAGCAACCTTAAATACTCCGATAGCAGAGGCTTCAGCTCATCGACTTGCCAACGTATTACAAGAGAGTCTTGGTAAAGGACAATCTGCTGCTGATTCTTTAATTCCCCGCATTCCACTCGGTGATGTATTTCCTAAAGCTGCGGCGAACTACATTAAAAATCATGGTGGTAAAATCAGCCTACAAACTCGTGCTAAAACATTACTTATTCAAGATAATAAAGTCCTAGGTATTATCAGCCAAGATGGTCACAAAATATTCGCCAGTAACATCATTATAGCGACGAGTCCTGGACATAGTGCCGACTTACTTTCACCCTACCTCACTATCAATAAGCCCGCTGAATATCCTATCTGCACCGTTTATTTGCATTATCCAGCCTCTATCAGTTTGCCATCGCCTATGGTGGGCTTAACTGGCACTGTCAGTCAGTGGGTATTTGATCGAAGCGCACAATCACCCGGCCTACTCGCGGTAGTAATTAGTGCCCCTGGAGAGCATGAAAAACTAACAAAGGCAGAATTAGTAAGCTTAGTTAGCAAGGAACTGCACACAATGTTGCCTTCATTGCCCGAACAAGCAAATGATAGCTTGGTTATTCGTGAAAAACGCGCTACTTTTGCCTGCACGGTAAATATTGAACAGCAACGTCCCCTCTGTGAAACACCTATCAACGGCTTATGGTTGGCTGGGGATTATGTTGCAAATGGTTACCCAGCGACATTAGAAGGCGCTGTTCTTAATGGTAAACACTGTGCCGAACTACTTTTATCCAAATAATTTACATAAGTCGATATCATCTGCTGAGCTTGCTATACTGTCATTTTTGCCCATTCAATACCAAAGGAAGACCATGTTTTATAAAACTCGTTTCTTACTAAGCTCGCTTGTGCTTTGCACAGCATTAGCTGCCTGTGGTGACAATGATAATGAAGCACCACAAACTCAAGCTATAAGCCCAGAAGCTACTGAACAGCAAGTCGAAACAAATGTAGCACTATCAGATAAAAAAATAGAAGCGGGCATGCTAGAACAAGCCGTTACTGATTTATTAGGTGCCCCGACATTCGTCCAAACACGTACTTTAGATTCACTGACCATCACGCATAGCGAATGGACGGATGAATCTGGCACCACCACTGTTCAATTTCAAAACGGTAAAGTTCAATTCAGCCAATTTACACCAGCTAACAAGTAAAAATTCATGCAATACACAGCCTCACCTGATTTATTAAAAGAACACGTTATTCTCATCACTGGTGCTGGTAGTGGAATTGGTGCCGCCGTGGCCAAAGATTATGCTCGCCACGGCGCTACCGTAGTTTTGCTTGACAAAAAGATCCCTGCTTTAGAGCAAGTTTATGATGATATCGTGGCTGAGGGTTTTGCAATGCCAGCACTTTATCCCTTGGATTTAAAAGGCGCCAACATTACAGATTATGAAGATCTTGCCAATTCTTTACTCGATAACTTTGGCCGATTAGACGGTTTAGTCCATTGTGCCGCATCACTGGGCCAGATAGCGCCAGTACAACATCAAGATCCGCTTGTTTGGCTAGAAACACTACAAATTAATCTTACGGCACCTTATTTATTAACGCGAGCCTGCCTTGTATTAATGCAAAAACATGACCACGCCTCTATCATTTTCACTACCGATACTCATAAAGACAAAGCATATTGGTCAGGCTATGGCATCGCCAAAGCAGGAATTGAATCACTCAGCAAACAACTTGCTGACGAGCTAGAAATCGATGGCCGCGTGCGTGTTAACTGCATCGATCCAGGTAAAGTAAAAACCCCATTACATTCTCGTGCTTTCCCCGGCATCAACCCTACAAGCCTGCCGTCACCTGAAGATGTCGCGTCCAGCTATCTATACCTAATGGGTAAGGATAGTCTCAAGGTAAATGGCGGTCTTATTAAGGCCCAATAATACTCTCGTCAAATTACTGGCGACTAACTTTAACTAACTGAAATAATTAAAGATAATATAACTGGCACGCTTTTAGCAGTATCTAGTACAACACGTAAACTAGAACTAGGACGAGCACAATGGAAAATCAATTTCATGCCGAAACAGCAAAATTATCTTTGGTTGGTAAACATAGTCATGCCGTCGACTTTAGCCAATCAAAAGATACTCACCAAGATGTTGAATACATTGCCGCCCGCCTACCTGCGGTCTTACAAACATCGTTAGACCTAGATGAAGTTATCGGATTATTTGATAAAGAAATCACTAAAGTATTAACTTACGATAGTTTACATTATAAACATCAAGACGCTTACTGTGATATCAACACCGGTAGCCGAAGTCACCACACATGTAATTACCATCTAGAAATGAATAACGTATCACTAGGTGAATTAACACTCACCCGTCGCACTAAATTTAGTGATGCTGATATGCAATTATTAGAAAACTTGTTATGTAAATTAATTTACCCTGTGCGAAATTGTTTGTTGTACCGCCAAGCACAAACCGCCGCCTTACAAGATAAATTAACGGGATTAAATAACCGTGGTGCATTTGATTTTAGTTTAAAACGTGAAATCGACTTAGCACATCGACAATATATGCCAATGTCTCTTATCGTGCTGGATATTGATAACTTCAAAATCATAAATGACACCTATGGCCACAGCTGTGGTGATTCAGCATTACAATCATTAGCAAACTCAATTACTGAAACCATGCGTGGTAGTGATCTAGCCTTTCGCTATGGCGGTGAAGAGTTCAGTTTAATCTTAAGCAATGCCGATAGCGATGCTGCATTTTTACTTGCAGAACGTCTTCGAATTGCCGCTTCTGAGCTAATCTGTAGCGATGGTAATCTCAATTTTGGCTTATCTATCAGCCTAGGTATTGCTCAATTGAGCTGTGGCGAACAAGGTAAAACTTTATTTGATCGTGCTGACCGAGCGCTATATCAAGCTAAAAAATCAGGTAAAAATATAACTAAGATTGCTCCCATGATGATCAATAAAGATAACTAAGGATCTAGTTATATTAATAGCTAATCTGATGCCATAAAAAAGGGCTTAAAAATAAGCCCTTTTTTAAACTAATATTACAATACGTTTATCGTCCACGGACTCGCGGTTCGCGCTTCGATTTTACATCAGAGGAGCTTGTTTTTTGACGCGAAGGTTTTGATCCTACGTTTGAAGGCTTTGATGCCATATTTTTTAACGGTCGTAAGGTTTTTTCGCGTTGTGCTCGCCCTGCTATTTTAGGGGCAGCCAATGTTTGCAAGGAATCAACTGACTCATACAATGCTTCGACATCACCAGGTAAAGCCATCATCCAACGGCCCATTTTCAATTGTTTTGGAATGATAATTGGCCCGTAACGCACCCGCATCAGACGACTGACTTGAACACCTTGGCTTTCCCATAAGCGGCGTACTTCACGGTTACGACCTTCTTGAATAACCACGTGATACCAGTGATTTGCACCTTCACCACCACCGTCTTGGATATCGGCAAATTTAGCTTTGCCATCTTCTAATTCGACGCCATCACGTAGGTTTTGCATTATTTCAGTCGTCACCTCACCCAATACACGCACCGCATATTCACGATCCATCTCATTTGAAGGATGCATCAGTTTATTAGCCAAATCACCATCCGTTGTTAATAAGATTAGACCACTAGTATTGATATCTAAACGGCCAACACTTACCCAACGACCTTCTTCTGGTGCAGGCAAAGATTGAAAAATGGTACGGCGACCTTCAGGATCTTTACGTGTACAGACTTCACCCACGGGTTTGTTATAAAGAATAACTTGTTGTGGTTGCTGCCATAATCGTTTTGGTGACAAAGGTTTGCCGTCCATTCGAAGTGTATCACCGACATTTGCTTGATCACCAAGGCTCGCCAATTCACCATTCAGTTGGACTTTACCTTCTTTGATCCACGTCTCAATTTGACGGCGTGATCCATAACCTGCTCGTGCTAATATTTTTTGAATTCTTTCTGACATTTAATTGTCTCTCGACATGGTTGAGGTTTGAAATAAACCTCTTATTTATAATTTAAGCCCATTGCTGAACGAACTTCATCTAATGTATCGCGTGCAACTTCACGTGCTGCTTCATTACCATCTTGAATAATACGACGTACATCTTCAGGGTGCTGGCTCAGCTCTGCAGCTCGCTGACGAATAGGCGTTAATTCTGCCGAAATAGCATCAATTAATGGTCCTTTACAATCTAAACACCCTATTGTTGCTGTACGGCAGCCTTCCTGTACCCATTGTTTCTGATCTTCTGTTGCATAAACTTCATGCAGTTGCCATACAGGACAAAGATCTGGGTTACCCGGATCAGTTCTGCGAACACGATTGGGATCTGTCGGCATTTTTTTGATCTTTTCAGCCAAGGTATCATCCGGCTCGCGTAAAGCAATCGTGTTGCCATACGATTTAGACATCTTCTGCCCATCAAGCCCCGGCATTTTTGATGCTGGCGTCAATAATGCTTTAGGTTCAGGCAAAATAACCTTACCGCCACCCTCAAGAAAGCCAAATAATCGTTCAGTATCGCCTAACGCTAAATTCTGCTGACTCTTTAATAAAGCGCGGGCAGTTTCTAATGCTTCTGCATCACCTTGTTCTTGATACGCTTTACGCAGGTTATTATACAGCTTAGCGTTTTTCTTACCCATTTTCATAATGGCCGATTCAGCTTTTTGTTCAAAGTCTTTTTCACGACCATAAATGTGATTAAAACGACGCGCGACTTCACGTGTTAGTTCGACATGGGATACTTGATCTTCACCGACCGGTACTTGGCCTGCACGGTAAATTAAAATATCCGCACTTTGTAATAAGGGATATCCCAAGAAGCCGTAGGTTGCCAAGTCTTTTTCTTTCAGTTTTTCCTGCTGATCTTTATAGGTTGGAACACGTTCAAGCCAAGAAACAGGCGTTATCATAGACAATAGCAGGTGTAGTTCTGCATGTTCCGGTACTTGCGATTGTAAGAATAACGACACGGCTGAAGGCTCAACACCTGCAGCAATCCAGTCGATAACCATTTCCCAAACGCTTTCTTCAATGCCTTGTGTATCTTCATAATGCGTAGTGAGGGCATGCCAATCAGCCACAAAGAAGAAACAATCAAATTCATGCTGAAGCTTAATCCAATTTTTTAACACGCCGTGATAATGCCCCAGATGAAGCTGTCCTGTTGGACGCATACCTGAAACGATACGACGGGATTGTAATGCTACGGTATCCAATGTGTTCTCCTGATCCCTGCTCCTTAGTTGAGCAAGGCGTTTACTATAAAATTGAAAATATTTGTGGTGGCAAGTTGAAGATCATCGCCAACATACTGATAAAGCCACTCATCATAGGCAGTAATAACATACTAATTATGCCCAAGTAGAGTAAACCCACTAAAATAAAGAAGCCATATGGCTCTATTCGACTCACCTGCCATGATAAAGGACCAGGTAATAAACTAACTAAAATTCGACCACCATCTAATGGTGGTAAGGGCAATAAATTCAGCATCATCAGCATTGAATTGATTAGTACGCCAGCTACTCCCATAAGGAGCATTGGCTCGCCGAATGCAATATCAGATTGAAGAAGTCCAAAACCTATTTTAGCTGCAAATGCCCAAATAACCGCCATTACTAGATTGGCCATCGGTCCTGCTAACGCTACCCATGCCATATCCGTTTTAGGATTTCGTAAGTTCTGAAATGTAACAGGAACCGGTTTAGCCCAACCAAAGACAAATCCCCCCATCATCAATAACACGGCTGGAATTAAAATCGTGCCGAGAGGATCGATGTGTTTAATAGGATTGAGTGTTAACCGTCCCAACATCTGAGCGGTGCGATCACCAAATTTAAGTGCGACCCAACCGTGTGCAACTTCATGAACAGTTATGGCAAATATTACAGGGATTGCCCAAATAATTATTTTCTGAACTATAGAAAAATCATCCACCGATAAATTCCTTACCATTCATATAAGGCTGTAATGCAACAGGAATATGAATTCGACCTTGTTCATCTTGATGATTTTCCATCACTGCAAGTAATGTCCTGCCAACGGCCAAACCAGATCCATTGAGAGTATGCACTAACTCCGGCTTTCCAGTTTCAGGATTACGCCATCGCGCCTGCAGGCGACGTGCTTGAAAATCGCCAAAATTACTACATGATGAAATTTCACGATACGTTTGCTGACTTGGTAACCAAACTTCTAAGTCGTAGGTTTTGCTAGAAGAAAAACCTAAGTCACCCACGCATAACAAAACTTTCCGATAAGGAAGTTCTAATTTTTGCAGGATGGCTTCAGCATGTCCCGTTAAAACTTCATGTGCTTCAGCAGAATCTTGGGGGCGAACAATTTGTACTAATTCAACTTTTTCAAATTGGTGCTGACGAATTAAGCCTCGAACATCGCGGCCATGAGATCCTGCTTCACTTCGAAAACACGGTGTATGAGCAACAAATTTCACTGGTAATTGTGCTTCCGATGAAATGGTATCGCGAACAATGTTGGTCACTGGCACTTCGGCTGTTGGAATTAAATATAAACTACCACCATCAACCGCAAAGAGGTCGTCGGCAAATTTTGGTAACTGACCTGTTCCACGTAATGAGTCCGCATTCACTAAGTAGGGAACATAGGTTTCTGTATAACCATGTTCTTCAGTATGCTGATCAAGCATGAATTGTGTTAAGGCACGTTGCAGTTTTGCGAGTGGCCCTTTAAGCGTGACAAACCGAGCCTGGCTAATTTTAGCTGCCGTTTCAAAGTCCATTCCATCAAGGTTTTCACCTAACTCAACATGGTCTTTTGGCTCAAAAGAAAATGTTTTTGGCTGACCCCAACGAGAAATCTCTACATTGTCATCTTCACTTTTACCTGCGGGCACGTCAGCTTGTGGAATATTCGGTAATTCCATGGCAACGTCTGTCAACCTTTGTAATACCTCAGCTAAACGAGCTTCTGCCGCTTTATGCTCATCACCTAAATGCTCTATTTCAGCTAATAATGGCGCGATATCTTCACCCGCCGCTTTAGCTTTACCGATCATTTTAGAGCGATTATTACGTTCTGTTTGCAAATTTTGTGCATCTAATTGTGCTTGTTTACGTTCTTGCTCCAATGTAGCAAGTTTGACGATATCCAGCACATAGCCTCGACGAGCCAATAGCTCAGCGGCTTTTTCAGATTCATTTCTTAATAATTTTGGGTCTAACATGTTAAATTCCAGATTGTGCAGACCAAGTAATAATATGATCTACTTTCACCATTTCTTGCACTTGTTCTAAAACACCAGCAATGATATCTGGCGCATCGAAAAACTCAATAACTACGGGCAATTCTAGCGATAGATCGATCAGTGATGATGTTCTCATCTTTCTGTCTTCACCAAACCCCTCTATCGCCCTAAACACAGATACGCCTTGTACTCGGCCATCAGCATATAACCAATTTACTAATCGTTCATAATGATCGCGGCTTTCTGAAAGATAGATCCGTACCATTGTTATCGTATTCATATTAAATCTGCCTTCCCATTACCAAACCAAACCACGTTGCAATCAGACACAATGTGACACTTAACACTACATTCATGGCCGCCCGGCTGAATTCCCCCGACTCCACTAGCATCAGGGTTTCTATGGAAAAAGTAGAAAACGTAGTAAACGCACCAAGAAAACCAATGATGACCCCACTTCGCCACTCTGCGGACACTAGCCCACGCTCAACAAACAATATAAACAAGATCCCCATTAATAGAGACCCCACCATATTGACCGCCAAGGTTCCATAAGGGAAATCTCTCCCTAATAAGCGATAAACATAGGATGACATGCCAAAACGTAATACCGCACCCAAAGCACCACCGCCAGCAATAGTTAATAACTGTAGCACGAACTTTTCTCAATAAAATCAAAGCGCATAGTTTACCTTATTACACTCATTTACTAATAACTGATTGTATTATTCACTAAAAAACTTAAGTATTTCAAATATAATCATGACCTTCTAATGCCTTACCTAGTTAAGTCTCTTTAGTTTATGATGCAATTATAAGTCTGTTTTTTGGTAAATTATCATCTAATTCTTTTAATGATTGAATTACCAAATTTTTCTGGAGAAAGTTATGAGACATACTGAAAAACACAAAACCCAACATATCAGTTGGCTACGCGCGGCAGTGTTAGGCGCTAATGATGGTATCGTTTCAACCGCCAGTCTGATTTTAGGTGTGGTAGCAGCAGGGGCAACATCCAATAATACTTTAATTGCTGGTATCGCAGCTCTAGTGGCAGGCGCAATGTCGATGGCAGCAGGAGAATATGTGTCGG